>NPIE01006428.1_pt1 | contig 37402 bp, 36 predicted proteins | sample 8637661 | NCBI WGS metagenome assembly NPIE01 (sample SAMN07420842, study PRJNA396082) | bioreactor metagenome | isolation source: sample BA12 brine-fed electro-methanogenic bioreactor BA | place: Japan: Kochi | collected 2016-12-09 | reverse complement strand
CCTCGGAGGCCAGCCGATCAGGCCACAGCGCAGCAGCCGGAGGCAGGACCGGTCGACCCTTCCGACCAGGAGCCGATTTTCATCGTTCGCTGTGACCATCGGTCATGGGGGTTAGTTGAGTCTGGCAAGCGCTTCGGCCAATCGGCGGATCCCTTTGTCGATCGACGCTTCGGTCTGGTAAGCATAGTTCAGGCGAAGAAATTGTTCCCCCGCCGACTTGTCGATGAAAAAGCCCGCCCCCGGGGCAAAGCCGACACCGGCATCGACAGCTTGCCGGATCAGGGCACCGCCGTCGACTTGTCCGATGAGCCGGAGCCAGAGGAACAAACCGCCCTGTGGGACGGAATACGCGACACAACCGTTCAGATAACGATCGACAGCGGCCACCATCGCCTCCCGCCGCTTCTTGTAGATGCGGATCGTCTTGCGGAGATAGGGCCTGATGTGCAGGGCCTCGAACAGATCGAGGGCGCCATTGTACGTCGGCTGTTCAACAATCACCATGTCGTCGCTGCGCAACAGCGCCTGCACGACCAGACTGAGCGCCTGCTGGGAGCCGGTGGTGACCAGGATGTTCTCCGGGTTGATGCAGATTCCCAGACTGGTCATGACCTGGGAGATTGTCCTACGCAACGGCAAATATCCGTTGGGTTCGCCGTAGGATAATCCTTCCATGCCGTCCCGCCGAATAACCCTCTGCAGTGCGCTGGCCTTGGCCCTAACGGGTATCTGTATTCGCTATCTCTATACAAAGTACCGGATTGACCCGCTGATACTGGCTTTCTGGCGCAACGCACTGCTGGTTGCCGCGCTCTTTTTTATCCTCGAACTCGCTTATCCGAAATTGGTAGAGATCAGCAGCAAAGATCTCTACAGAGTGCTCGGTTTTGGACTGGTTCTGGCCCTTTTCAACTATCTCTGGACCCTGTCCGTCACTCTCAACGGCGCTGCCGTCGCCACGTTTCTGGTGTATTCATCGGTCCCGTTGACCGCCGTGCTCGGCTGGCTGGTCCTTGGAGAAAAGCCGCCGGCCGGCATGTTTTCGGCAATATGCTGCTCAGTCTTCGGCTGCCTGCTCATATCCGGTGCCTGGTCTGCCGACGACGATTCTCTCTCCCCCGGCGGCATCATCGCCGGTATCGGCTCAGGGGGGTGCTTTGCCATCTACAGCCTGATCGGCAGGTTTTCGCGGCAGCGGGGCATGAATGCCTGGACGTTCATGCTCTATTGTTTCGGCTCCGCCGCCCTCTTTCTGCTGATCAGCGAGATCGCGCTGCTCGGTGCTTCCGGAACTCCATTCCGCCTTGTAGCTGCATTCTTTTCGCTCGGAGGGACTCTTTCCGGATGGAGCCTGCTGTTTTTTCTCGCTGTCGGCCCGACTCTACTCGGTTATGGGTTGTACACACTCAGTCTCGGCTATCTGCCGTCCGGCATCGTCAATCTAATCTCGACCCTGGAACCACCATTTGCTGCCGTGTTGGCTTACCTGCTGCTCGGGGAACTGCTCTCGCTGTTGCAGGTGCTCGGGGCCGCCCTGATTATCGGAGCAGTGCTGATCCTACGCTTGACCAGGCCTGCCCCGACACTGCACCTTCGCCTGAAACACAGAGTAGTGCATCACTCCGGTTGACCGATCGGGGCGGCTGGAACGTGCAAGAATCGGCAAGAATCAGAAGCTGAATCTCGCACCTGTTTCACCAGAGACGACGGCAAAATTGCACAATACCACTGACGATTTCACCGCCAATGGTTATTGTAGGTCTGCATACCACATTCGGCCTGGACTAAAAGGAACCTAAAAACGTACCGATTGTGGTAAAAAAAAGGGGCCTGCATTACTGCAGGCCCGATATGTAGAGGCTCAGATGAGCCGGTGGGAACAATACGAAAAAGAGGTATTCATCAAGACGAGGCCACTATAATGATGGACATCGAATTTGCAAGCATCTTTTTTAAAAAAAATGTCGGGCCGTTCGATTTTGTTCTGCCGGCCGAACCCCGCAACCATCGGGTACATCAATGAAGATCCTGGTTATCCTGGGGAGTCCCCGCAAAAACGGCAATAGTGAAACCGTCGCCCGCCTCGTCGCCGACCAATTGCAGCAGAATCTCGGCGCATCTGTCGATGTGACCCGTCTCGCCCGCCACAAAATTGCTCCGTGCATCGCCTGCGGCGGCTGCGCCAAGACCGGCCTCTGCGTCATCGAGGACGATATGGGAGAGCTCTATCCGGTCCTTGATACAGCCGATATCATCCTGCTGGCGAGCCCGACCTACTTCTACGGACTGAGCGCCCAGGCCAAGGAGTTTATCGACCGTATTCAGGCCCGCTGGTCGCGAAAATACCTGCTCGGCATCAGGATGCGCGAGCAGGACCGGCGCCGAGGCTATTTGATCTGCACCGCCGCCACCCAAGGGAAACGATTGTTCGACGGTTCCATCCTGGTGGCTAAATCTTTTTTTGACGCGATCGACGTCGGTTACGGCGGCGAATTGCTGGTCAGGAGGGTGGATGAAAAGGGCGCCGTGCAGACACGTCCCGACGAGTTGCAGCGAGCCGGCGACTTTGCCCGAAAAATCACCGAGGATTTCCGCTCATGAAACCGTCGCTGTTCCTACTTTCATGCTGTCTCGTCGCCCTGACCATGACCGCCTGCTCATCGAGCGGCAGTTGGCGTGAGGCCAGCCGCGAATCGGCAGGTATCGCGCCCGACCCGGCAAGTACCGAAGAAGCCGTGCTCCATGTTTACGGCGCCGATGCCTGGGGCTGGCGCGGTTGGTTCGCGATTCACACCTGGATTGCCGCCAAGCGGTCCGGCGACGATACCTATAAGGTTTATGAAGTGGTCGGCTGGCGACTCAACCGCGGCCTGCCGGTGGTCAGAATCGGCCCTGACATTCCCGATCGGTACTGGTTTGGAGCACGGCCGAAACTACTGCTGGAACATCGGGGAAACGGGGTGGACGAATTGATCGACGCTGTCGATGCCGCCGCCCGCAGTTACCCGTGGCGGTCAACTTACAAAGCGGTTCCGGGACCGAACAGTAATACCTTTACCGCCTGGATTGCCAAAAACGTTCCGCAACTCGGCCTGCGACTGCCGTTTTCGGCCATCGGCAGCGGTTATATCAATTAAAAGCCGAGCCGGAAAACACAGCGGCGCCGACTCCCGGCAAGGGGAGTGGCGCCGCTGTCCGCAAGAGATGCCGCTACTCGCTTTCGAACGCCGGCATCGTTTTCGAACGGCTTATTGACCGCCGAAGATCGCCTTCGGCCTTGTGGTATCGCCGGTGGCGTTCGGGAAACCGGGATAAACGAAGTCTTTCTCGCCGGTTTCGATCAGGTGATTGGCCTCTTTCATATACTTGTTGAAACGGTGCTTGCACTCGTAAAATCCGTGCCACCAGGCATAGTCCGGGGCCATCATCGCAACACCCATCCGCGCCCGTCGCCCCTCGTGATGCCATAACTCGTAGTACTCGACCTCGAGGTGCTCGTCGAAGAACTTGGTCTTGTCGAGCAGGTTCTTTTCGTAGAGTTCGTCAAGCTTGGCCTTGGCCGGTTTGAAATACACTTCGTTGTATTCCTCAACGGCCCGGTCAAGGTCACTGTAGTGCCCGTCCACCCATCGCTGGCTGTGGCATTGTATGCACACCGCCTTCATTTTGTTGCGTTCGGTCTGCCAATTGGTGTCGGCCGGAAACGCCTGGAATTCCGACGGGCGGACCGTCAGCGGCGCCTGCGTCTCCCAGGACAGTCGCTCCGTTACATCGTGGGTGGTCATCACCGATCCGGAACCCGACAGATGACAGGAAGCGCAGGTCGGTGAACGGTAATCGAGACCGGGGGTCCAGGTTCCGGGTGCCGCATCCCAATTGTACTCATCCTTGTAGGCATGATACATGGTGCCATGCTTGGATTCGTTATAGATCTCGATCTGCGGATGATCCGGCCCCAAATGACACTGATCGCAGGCCTCGGGCATCCGCGCTTCGGCAATTGAAAAGCGATGCCGGGTATGGCAGCTGGTGCATGAGCCGAGGGAACCGTCCAGGTTGACCCGGCCGACCCCGACATTGGGCCAAGTCTCCGGGTCGATGCCGCCGTCTTTCATCTGCAAGACCGTTCCATGACAGGCAAAGCAGCCGGTCTTCCGCTCGGTAGCGGAATTCATGCCCCCATTGAGCCACGGATCAATTTTCCACATGATCTCGACGGTATTGGCATGCTTGCTCTTGGCATACTGCTGGGTCTCGTCCGGATGGCAGCGGGAACAATCCTTCGGGGTAACCGCCGCAGCGACCGGTACTAGAAATTCTTTACTGGCCCAGGGTGAGCCTCCTGTCTCATAGACCTTGTCATGCGCCGTGCTCACATCCAGGTCCTTGGCATCGGCCAGATGGCAGTCCAGACAAGTAATTCCCGACCGGGCATGACCACTGGCCGCCCAATCGGCAAATAGTCCCGGATGCTCGGCTTTATGACACTCGATACAGGCCTGGGCTTCCTTGGGCATGGCACGATCCAGTCGAAACTGGCGCTCTTGCATATAATTCTGCAGCGTTCCCGGTTCAGCCGGCTGCGCTTCCTGGGCCGCACCGATCGAAGCCAGGGACCAGGTCAACAGAATCGCTGCTCCTGCTATCATCCATTTCCTCATAAGGTACCTCCCTCCCAATTCGTTGGATATTCAACCTTGCCCCTGGAATTGAACAGAATGCCTGGTGCCCGATACGGGCCGCGGGACTCTTTGTGGGCATAGTAGGCACGATCGACATGGACCAGGCGGTGATGGCAGTCGACGCATTTCCGCTCGTTGCCCTCACGGCCATAGAGTGCGGCCCGGTGCGCCAGCATGGCGCCGCGCTTGGCCGGGATGTGGAGCAGGTTACGATGGCATTTCTGGCAATTCTCGTTTTTCATATAAGCATAGGCTGCGGCTCGATTCTCGGCGCGATCGTATGCCTCAGACCCCTCCAGCACGTGGACGACAATATCCTTGATGCCGTGCAAGGTCTTGTTGTAGAAAAAATCGATGGTATGTTCCGGCGGCGGCAGATGGCAATCCATACAATTGGCAACAATGCCCTGGGGATTATTGGCGTGACTGGACGTCATCCAGGACTGATAGGCAGGAACAATCTCGTGACAACTGGAACAGAACTGCGGTGTGGAAGTCCGCGCCATCGTATAATAAAGCAGGCTGAACAGTGGAAATGCAATAAGGACGCCGAGACAGATCAACAAAAGCGGCTTGACGGCTCTTTTCATGTCTTTATCCGTTGGCTGAATAAGCTGCCGGATCTGTTGTCCGGCGCGTTCAATTATTGCTCTTTATCGTCAGGAACCTCATGAGGTGAGGAGAAACAGCAAAACGGCAGGGCATGGCCCGAACCAACCTAATCATAAGTGTAACTTAAAAAAACGATCAATTTCAAGCCGGAAACCGTGTTTTTTCATCTCCTGTGGCACGGCCGTTATTGGTAAGCAGGTTCCCGGCTTCCACCTCGATTTCAAAGGTCGTCACCATCACCACGCCCCCTCACGACAACTCCGAACGGGGTCGCGCGGGTGGGGGGGGTCGCTAGTTCCCCGCCGCCAGGCCCGGCAGGAACAGGGCAATCTGCGGAAACGAGATCAGCAGGACCGTGGCCAGTGCGAGTATCAGCAGGAACGGCAACGCGTGTCCGATTACCTCGAGATACGGTCTCCTGAAAATCAGCTGGGCGGTAAAGATATCGCAGCCGAACGGCGGGGTCGCCGAACCGATTGCCGCCTGCAAGGTAACCAGGGTACCAAGCAGGATCGGATCGACGCCGGCCCCGACGACATAGGGCTGAAAGACCGGGCTGAGGATAAAGATCGCCACGATCGGATCGACGAACATGCAGGCGACGAAATAGACGACCACGACAATGGTCATCACCCAGAGCATGGACGGATCCGGACCAAAGAGCGGCGGCAGCAGTTTTGCCGGAATCTGCAAAAATCCGATCAGAAAGGAAAAGGCCTGTCCTGCACCCACCAGGATAAACACCACTCCGGTGATCACCCCGGTCTGCAGGAAGGCATCGATGACCCGCTCCCAGGTCAGGCTGCGATAAATGACCAACTCCAAGATAAGGGCATAGAAAACCGCCGCCGCCGAGGCCTCGGTGGGGCTCAGCAACCCGGTATAGATACCGCCGACGACAATCAGCGGAAACCCCATGACCGGCAGCCCTTCCCTGATCGCGACCAGGCGCTCCGACCAGCTGGCCCTGGGGAGGGTGGGGATTTTCTTGATCTTGGAATAGACGTAGCAATAGACCGAAAACATCAGCAGGATCATCAGGCCTGGAAGAATCCCGGCCAGAAAGAGCATGCCGATCGAGGTGCTGGTGGCCACGCCGTAGACGATGAAGCCGATACTCGGGGGAATGAGGAAGGCAATATCACTGGCGTTGATGATCAGGCCCAGTGTAAAGGAACTCTTGTAGCCGGCCTCGAGCAACATCGGCCGCATGGTCCCGCCGATGGCAGCGACGGTGGCCTGGGTCGAACCCGATACCGCACCGAACAGCGTACAGCTGGCATTGGTGGTGATCGGAAGACCGCCGGGAAGATGACCGACAAACACCTTGAGCATGGTGATCAATCGTTTCGCCGATGTGCCGGAGGTGATCAGGCTGGCCGATAGAATAAACATCGGCACACAGACCAAGGCCGGCGGGGTGAGGCCGGTAATCACCTGCTGCACCATGGTGATCATCATCCGTGGCGCCATATCGGGCATATAGACAAAAAGATAGAGCAACAGCGAGCCGAGCAGGGTGACCATGAACGGAAACCCGAGCAACAGCATAACTGCTAGAGAAATTGCAAAAAGAGTCATGCCGGATTGCCTCCTATCTCCTCGTCTTCATACTCGCTTTCCTGATCTGGTGACTGCCAGGGATCCTTCTCAATAATGTTTTTCAGGATAGTCCGCAGATACTGGATGCTGGCCAACCCGAAACCGATCGGAACGATCACGTAAAAAATCCACTTTGGCATGCGCAGGGCCGGGGTCATGTGACTCCTCGACATTGCGTTGATCAGATATTCCCAGGAGGCATAGGCCATCACCGCCATAACGATGGCACTGATCAGAGAGATAAAGATGATAAAAACTTTTTCCATCTTCGGCGGCATCGCATCGAGAAAGGCCCCCATGCGGATGTGACGCGCCTTCCGGACACCATAACTGACGCCGGTGAAGGTAATCAGCATGACGAGGAACATGGAGATTTCCTCGGCAAAGTAGATGCTTTGAAAAAAGGTCCGGGCCGCCACATTGACCATCAGCAAGATGGCCAGTGCAGCGACACAGACGACGAGCACGGCCACTTCCACCGCGTTGACGGCCTTGCCGATAACCCGATTTATTCTCCGCAGGGCGCCGATCTTTGCAGGACGACCACGATCTGTTTTCACAGTTGTGTCCTCAATCTGCCGGTGCAAACCGGTTTCCTGCCGCGGCCTGAGCCGCGGCAGGATATGATGATTAGTTATTCGATATTAAGCGCTTTTTTTGCATCTTCTATGTCTTTGAGCAAGACGTCCAACATAGCATCGGCACCTTCACCGCCGATCTGCGGATAGATCGGATAAACAGTCTTGGCCTGCGCCTTGAACGCCTTGATGGCTTCATCGTCGATGTAATGGAACTTCAGCGACGGCTTGTCCACTTTCATCTTCTCCATATCCGACGCATTACGCTCGGTAATCCACTGGCCGGCCGGGATGATCGCGTCTACCCAGTAGCGGCGCATTTCATCCTGCACCTCTTTGGGAAGGCCATCGAAGAATTCCTGATTGGCCGTCGGGATACCGATAAACGGCTCGCTCTTCAATTGCGTCACGTAATCCTGAACTTCGTAGAACTTCATGCTATAGATGGCAAAAAGCGGGTTGACCTGGGCGTCGATCAGCCCCATCTGCAAGCCGCTGTATACCTCGCCATAATCCATCGGCGTCGGACTGGCACCATACGCTTTGTAGCCCTCGACAAGCAGCTTCGAGGACATCAGCCGCAGTTTGAGGCCTTTCATATCATCGATGGTCTTGATTTCCTTGTTGGAGGTGATCCACTGCCAGCCTTCGAACATGATGGCCAGCGGCACAAGCTCGTTTTTCCGGAAGGCATCTTCCATCATCGGCAGGAATGCGCCGTTTCGCGCCATCCAATCAAGGGTTTCCGGTACCTGCTCGGTCGGAAAGATATAGTTCAGGGCCAGGGCCTGGGCCTGGGGAACGAATGAGCTGATCCAGGCATGGTCGGAAAACACGAATTGAACCACACCCATCTGGGCCAGTTCATTGATGTCGCCTTGCGCTCCGAGAGTTCCGTACGGATAGACTTCAATGGTGATCTTGCCGTCGGACCAGGTCTTCATGTGTTCGGCAAAATTGTTGGCCCAAACGGTCATGAAGTCTCCTTCAATCTCCTCGGATGCCAGCTTGGCAGAAATGGGCGGGCCGCTGTAATTAGCGGCAAAAGCGGTGGCACAACAAAAGAATGCCACGATTGTCAGTGAAGCTGTCAAAAACTTTTTCATTGTTCTTCTCCTTTCCTTGAATGATCTGGGAAGTGGATCGAGGCTGACAAAGAAGGGTTTTTCGATCCAGAGCCTAGTATACCACATCACCTCCTTGACTCTTATGTCGCCCTGTTAAAAAAGTTCAGCGCGCCCTGCACGTGCATGGCAACGCCCTGTATCAGCACATCTTCATCGATATTAAAACGCGGGTTATGGTGCGGGTAATCGGTTTCTTTCTCCGGATTGCCCGCACCGAGAAACATGAAGACGCCGGGAACCCGGATACTGAATTCGGAAAAGTCCTCGCTGGCGATCGAAATGTTGTCGATAATGTAGCGCTCATCGGGAAACACCCGATAAGCCGCCTCCCGAGCCAGCGCGACCATGGTTGGATCGTTGATCAGCGGGATATTCTCATGGGTGATCTCGATGTTAACCGTACAGCGATGGGTGGTGCAGACCTGCTCGGCAATCCTGATGAACCGTTCGGTGGGCTGCTCGATGGAATCCGGTCCACCGCGATAGAGGAACCTGATCGACCCCTCCAACTCCACGTTATCGGCGATGATGTTGCTCTTGATGCCGCCGTTGATCCTGCCGAACATGATGGTCGTCGACTTCAGGTTACTGATCTCCCGGGTCTGGATCATCTGCACGGTCTGGATCAGGTTGGCGGCGGCCAGGATCGGGTCGATCGCCTCCTGCGGCAAACCGGTGTGGCCCGACTTGCCTTTGATGGTCAGGGAGAAGACATCGAGCCCCCCCATCACCGCCCCCGCGGTAATGCCGATATAGCCGGAAGCGATCGGGGTCCAGACATGGATAGCCATCGCCGCATCGACCGTCGGGTTTTCCAGAACCCCCGCCAGGATCATCGGCACGGCGCCGGCGCTCTCTTCATTGGGCTGAAAAACGAACTTGATCGTCCCTTTGATGGCCGCCCGCTGACCCACCAGTATCTTCGCGGCCACGAGCAACATGGCCAGGTGCGCGTCGTGACCGCAGGCATGCATCACCCCGGGTTTGGTGGAGACGTAGTCCACCTCGTTTTCTTCCTGGATCGGCAGAGCGTCCATATCGGCCCGCAGCATCAATACCGGACCGGGTTCGGCGCCCTCGAGAAGGGCTACCACGCCGGTTTCGACGACCCGCTGCGTCTCCAGCCCAAGCGCCTGCAGATAGGCTTCAACCACCGCCGCGGTCCGGTGTTCGGCAAAGCCCAGCTCCGGATACTGGTGAAAATCGCGACGCAGGGCGATTACTTCATCGCGGCACTGTTCAATCTGTTCGTCAAGGTTCATGGATTCTCTGGCAGCTGTAATGGGATTTCCTTTGCTCTCAGATAAAGCCGTGGTAGCTCTTTTTGACGACGGCGGAAAAAACATAATTGATCATCGAGATATAATCAAATACCGGTACCTGCAGCGCCTCCTGCAGCGCGGCACCATACGGCGGCATCAGACTGCACTCCAACAGGAGCGCTCCAACATCTCGATTTCGCTCGACAACCCTGATCCCGGCCGCAACGACTTCCTGCCTGACCGCATCGACATCAATCTCGCCGCTCTCGGCCATGGCGAAATGGTGAAATGCCGGCTGCTGCTCCAAGCCTTCTATGACCAGCCGACTCGTATCATTGACCCCGACCGCTGCCAGGAGCTGGTGATCCAATGCGGCGCCATTTGCCGCGAGAATACCAAGCGAGCGTTGCGCACCGATAATGGCCAGAATGAACGGGATCTGCAGTAGACTGGAGAGAAAGACCGGCACACTGAGTTCGGTTGCCAGCCGCCGCTGGTGCAGAGCCATATAGCCGCAGTCTGCGGTGATCGCTCGCACGCCCTGTCGGACCAGTTCGGCTGCCGCATCCCTGAGCAGCGGGTAGATCGTCGGGTCCTGGCGGATCGCCCTGTCCAGCGTGAAGCCCGCAACCCTGCTGAAACGAACCGGGAAATCGTAGGTGGTCGCGTTGGCCACATCCCCGGGAATAAAGGGAACAACCGTGTCGAGCAGCAGGATGCCGATGGCCTCACCGCTGCTGGTCCGCCCACTCGTGGTTCGATAGATCACCGACCCGGCCCTCCCGCTGTCTGTGAAACGCTGTTGCTTTGCCCTACCCCTTGACAAACAATTTTCGCGGCACGTCGGCAAAGGTTTCACAGCCCTTGTCGGTAACCCGGAACGACTCGCTGCACTCGAATCCGTAGGTATCCATCCACATGCCGAGAATCATATGAAAGGTCATGTTGGGCTGGAGAACCGTCGTATCTCCGGGCCGCAGGCTGACCGTATGCTCGCCCCAGTCCGGCGGGTAGTTGAGCCCCATCGAGTAACCGATGCGCGACTCCTTTTCCAGTCCGGCCTTGGCGATATGGTTGCGCCAGACCAGTTCAACCTCTTCGGCCCGCAATCCGGGCCGGATCGCGGCCAGCGTCAGATTGAGCCCCTCAACGGTGTGGTTGGCCAGTTCCACCAGCGGTGCCGGCGGTCGCTTTCCGAGATAGGCGGTCCGCGCGATCGGGCAGTGATAGCGATGCCGGCAGGCGGCCAGCTCCAGGTTGACCATCTGCTCGCTTTGGTACGGCTCGTCGGTCCAGGTCAGATGAGGGGCAGAGGTCTTTTCCCCGGTCGGCATCATCGGCACGATGGCCGGATAATCACCGCCATATTCGGGGGTACCGGACATCTGGGCCCGGTAAACATCGGCTACCACATCGCATTCCCGAACCCCGGGCTCGAGTCGTTCGATGGCCGTTGTCATCACCCGGTTGGCGATCTGCCCGGCCTGGCGCATCACCTCGATTTCCGCTTCGGACTTGATCAGACGAATCCAGTTGACCAACAGGTCGGCACTGACGAACCGGGCATCGGGCAGACTGTTCTGCAGTTCGGCAAAAGAGCGGGCGGTAAAATAGTAGGCGTCCATCTCCACGCCGATAATCCTGGCGCCCCAGCCACGCTCGCGAATCACGTCGCCGACAAAATTCAGCGGATGGCGGTGTGGCGAATGGACATAGCGATCGGGGTAGCCGATAATCCGCTCTCCGGGCAGGAAGGTGGTATGCCGGGCACCGGCCGCATCCATGCCGCGGCCGATCCACAGCGGTGTCGCCTCGTCGACGGCCAGCACCAGGCATTGCGGCGTATAGAACGACCACCCGTCATAACCAGTCAGGTAGTTCATATTGGCCGGGTCGGAAACCACCAGCACCTCGATGGCAGCTTCCGACATGCGCTCTCTGGCCAGGTCAATGCGCTGGCGATATTCAATTTCCTTGAACAGTGTCACCGGAAGACCTCCCGCCCTATCGCGTTAGACCCAGCCTCTCAGCTGCATCGCTTTTTCGAGCATCTTCAGGGCATGGATCCAGGCCCCGAGCCGTAACGTGGTGCCGCCGGCCTCTTCGGCACGCTCCGCGGCACTGCGATAGGCCGCCAGAATCCGCTTTTCCAGCTGGCGATTCACCGTCTCCAGGTCCCAGTACTGATCGGACAATCCCTGCGTCCGCTCGAAATGACAAACAGTCGCGCCGCCGCTGTTGGCGACCACATCCGGCACGATAACCACGCCCTTGTCATGGAGAATAGCGTCGGCCTCGGTGGTCACCGGTCCGTTGGCTCCCTCGACGATGAGACGGGCCGTGACGTTTGCTGCATTGACCCGGTGAATGACGCTCTGCACCGCCGCCGGTACCAGGATATCGCAATCGAGACCGAACAGATTCTCATTGGCAACCGACTCGGTTCCGGGAAATTCGGCCACACTGCCGGTTCGAGCGACATGCTGCTTCAGGGCCTCGATATCCAGACCTGCGGCCTGGTAAACGCCACCGTAGACGTCACTGACGGCAACGATGCGGCAACCGGTCCCGGCAAGCAATTCGGCCAGGGCCGAGCCGACCTGACCGAATCCCTGGACGACGGCCCGGGCACCGCTGACGTCAAACCCCATATCCTGGGCCGCGGCCATCAGGGTCAGGAAGACACCTCGTCCGGTTGCCTCCTCTCCCCCCAGAGAACCGCCGAGAATAGCCGGTTTGTCATTAAGGGCTGCCGGGCAATGCTGCCCGGTAATCTGTTCATACTCGTCCAGCATCCAGGCCATTGCCTGTTCGCCGGTACCGATATCGGCCCCGGGCACGTCGCCCCACGGCCCTTTCGGCTGCAGATTCCTGATAAACGCCCGAACCAGCTGCTCCATATCCCGCGCACTGAGTTTTGCCGGATCGGCCTTGATGCCGCCTTTGGCACCGCCGGCCGGAATCGCCGCCGCACAATGCTTGACGGTCATGAACAGGCCCAGGGCCTTGATCTCGTCAAGAGACAGATCGGGGCGAATCCTGGTGCCGTTGCGAAACGGCCCGAGCGCATCACAATAGTGGACGCGGTACGCCGGGAAGACCTGGAAGCTCCCGTCTTCGAGCTTGAGCGGAATGCGGAATTGTTGAATCCGCTTCGGTTCCTGAAGAATCTCGAGCACCCGGGGATTGATATCTCCCAGTTGCCCGGCGCGGTTGAGTGTTTGTATCGCGACTTGAAATACGTTATCCATGGCACAATCCTATTTCTCAATGAACGACGGCGGCCCAGGGAGCCGTCGTCAATCTTCCTGGATCTCAGACCGGCAGCACCAGGTCCGCGGCCCCTCTCGCCGACGTTTTCAGATCAGGCGCATGGCGAGCCATAATCTCCTGGATAACCGCAGCGATTTTCACTTTCTCCCTGATCAGATTGGCGTGGAACTCCTCGGTAACCCACGGCTTGTAAATGTCCCCCTCCGAGGTCCCCGGCTCGATCTTGAAGTAGACCGGCGAGGCCACCCGGGCAATCTCCGGCGTCTCGTAAACCCGGTACATGCCGCCGAACTCATCGACGATGATGATGTAGACATCGAGCGGGATATCGACGGCGCTGCGGATACTGGAGAGGATCGGCAAGGATACGTCGGCAATCGGGTTCATCGAATTGACGCCCATCTGCTCGATCACTTTGGCCCCCGCAGCACTGCAATAGCCGCCGAATACCGAAAACTTGAAAATGGTCTCGGCGGGGATCAAGCCTTCCTGCCGCATCTTGTTGAGCAGGAACAGCACGCCTTCGTCATAGACCAGGAACCCGCGGAAACCCGCCTCGATATTGCGCATGATATCAGCGATGTGATAGGAGATACTGTCCGATCCGCGCAGGCGAAAGCCCTGCATGGCGCCTTCCTTGTTGGACATTTCCTTGGAGCCGGTATCCCAGGCCTTCCGGTGGCCGACGGTCATCACGACTTCGATTTGCTCGTCGCGGGCCATCTGGGCCATCGCCCGCAACTCTTCCATATCGCAATAGGTGGAACCGCCCACGGTGGCAATGGCGCGGTGCACAACGACATCACGTTTCCTGGCCTCGGCGATCATCGCCTCCATGGTCGAGGCACGCTCGACACCGGCGATCTCAATTCGCCACCGGGCGCCGTCAGCAAATCCTTTTGTCGACGTGGCGAGATCATAGCCATCCCGCCCCGGAATTCCCTGCTTTTCCATAAAATCTCGAATCGTGCTCAGTATCTCAGACATGATGTTCTCCTCTTGTAATCGCAATAAAATATTCGGCCAGCCAGACGGATTGCCCTCTTGCGGCGACCGACTTCAGGGGCCGGCGGTGCTATTTTTGCAGCAGCTCATGCAGTTTGGCCAGTTCTCCATCAATCATCTTGTAGGTGTGTTCATCGGCCGGAAAGGCTTTGCTCCGGGCATCGGCAACGTATTGTTTGAAGGCCTCGACGGTCTTGCCGCCAAGGTTCTCGTATTTTTTGACAAATTTCGGGGTAAAGGCCTGGAAGATGCCGAGCACGTCGCTGCAGATCATCAACTGACCATCGGCATCGACCCCGGCGCCGATACTGTAGACCGGAATGGTCAAGCGATCGCGCATGATCTTGCAGACCTCGGGCGGAACGGCCTCGACCAACAGCGCAAAGGCTCCCGCCTCCTCGATCGCCAGTGCATCCTCGATCAACTCCTTGGCGGCGGCGGCATGACGCCCCTGCGCCTTGAAGCCACCCTGCTGACCGGAACTCTGCGGCGTCAGGCCGATGTGTCCCATCACCAGCATACCGCCGTCGGCAATCGCCCGAATTTGCGGACAGACTCGTTTACCGCCCTCGAGTTTGATGGCATCGACGGCCGCCTCCTTGTGAAACCGCCCGGCATTACGGACCGCTTCCTCGACGCTCACCTGATAGGAAAGAAAGGGCATATCGCCGATGATAAACGTGTTCGGCGCACCCCGGCGCACCCCTTCGCAATGATAGATGCACTGGTCCATGGTCACCGGCACGGTGCCACTGTAACCGTAGACGCACATTCCGAGAGAATCGCCGACCAGGATCATGTCCATGCCGGCCTCTTCGGCAAAAGATGCCGTCCAGTAATCATAGGCCGTAATCCAGACTGCCGGCTGACCGTCCGCCTTCATTTTATCCAACTGGATACGGGTCAATTTTTGTTTACCCATCGTCTTCTCCTTTTGTTGTAGAAACGTAATTCCAGGTGCGTATCAGCTCACCCGTCGCTCGGGCGTCCCGATCTGCCGGGACAGGCGGTGGCAAACTGACAGCAATTGCTCCTTGATTTCCTGCATCTTCTGATCGGTCATGCGATGTTTCGGACCGGAAATGCTCAGTGCGTAGACCGGGCGACCGGTGTGATCGAAAACCGGGGCCGCGATGCACCTGAGCCCCAGACTCAACTCTTCGTCATCAATGGCATAGCCTCGTTGCCGTGTTTTCTCTATCTCGGCTGCCAACTGCTCCGGAGAGGTGATGGTATGCTCGGTAAAGGGAACGAAGTTTACCGTCTGCAGGTACTCCTCGCGCTCTCCGTCCAGCAAGAAAGAGAGGATCGCTTTGCCGAGGCCGGTGCAATAGGCGGGCGCGTGCGCGCCGATGCCAAGATCCATGCGCAGGATTTCGGTACTGTTGATCTTGTCCAGGTGAATAACGGCACCTCGCTGCCATTGTCCGAGATTGACCGTTTCCCTGAAGGCGAGCGCCAATTCCTGCATGCAGGTACGGGCATCACTGCGAATCTCGAAGCGATCGAGCTTCTTCATGCCCAGTTCGAGCATTTTGAACGACAGGGTAATCCGCCCGGTGTTCGTTTTTTCCACATAGCCGAGATCGCGCAGCGTGCTGATAAAGCGGTGGCTGCCGGCCCGGTTGGTACCGAGCTGGGCGGCCACCTGGGAAACGGACAGGTCTCCCTGTTCGGCCAGTACCTCGAGAATCCGCAACCCCTTGGCCAGGGAGGAGACAAAATAATATTTCTCGTTGTCCGACGACATCGCACTCCGTTTGCGGATGGCAACCGACTCGCCCTCGCGCGCACTCGGTCCGTAACCATGGTCACGAGGCGAAGGGTGGGAGACCGGATGTTTTGTCATGATATGCGTGACAATGTCTCTCTATTTGAGACATAAATAAGGTATGCGAAGACATCCCATTTGTCAAGTTCTTTGCCCGACAACGTGTCAATAGAAATATATAGTGCGCTTCCAGTATGTTAGCCGCCTTTACGTCCGGACGGCTGCGTCGTTATCGCACGAAACGACACTCCATCACCGTGGGTGGCGGCGTTCCGACACAGCGTGTCGTCAACGGCAAACGATTAGTTTCAGCAGAGTCCTACCAGGGTGAACTATGAACAGATTCGCTCGAAAAACTCTGTATGTCGGTCAGGGATGGATCACATCGGATCGGCCGGCCGTTTCACCATCGCCAGACAGAACAAGGGGGGACCGGCCGTACCGCCGGCGAATACGATTGATCAGGGACAGGGTGGGGCCGCGGGACACCAGCCACCGTTCAAAGGCAAACTTACCCGGGAAATTCATCACCAGCACGCCAATGATCATGGTCAGCAGGCCCTGGCCGGGCAGCACCAGCATAACCAGACCGGCCAGCACCAGCAGGGCGCCGATCATGTTTTTGACGACCAGCAGCACCAGCCAGGCAACCGGTGACCGAAGGGCGAGCTGCCGCTGCGCCGGCCGCCGTCGCCCGGCGAAATAATCGGCCGGGATGCGGACCACCACCCAGGGGATAACGGCCAGCGTCACAACGAAACTGATCAGGGAGACACCGACCAGCCAGTACGATACCGTCTCATGGGTCTGGAGCCAGTGGAGCATCGATATCATGGATCAAGCCCGTGCAAAATGGACATCCGGATTCCCGGAGAAAAAATCACTGTCGATTCAAAAGACAACCTCTGTTTTCTCGTTTTATCCTGGGCATTTATGATCGCCCGATAATTTTTTACAAGGACCAACCCGGATCCGTCGCCCTCGAAAGGCCACTGATAGCCAGCCGCTCTAACCGGCCTCCTAACCGCTGAATCTGCCTTCCGGTCTTCCCAGAATAGGCCACCTCACATCACGAAAATCACTACCGGGTATGTCAAACTGGATAATCTTCGTCACGGCCATTTCTCGGTCGGCAGGTATGCTCCAACCGAAATATAGGAGGTACTCATCTCTTTACAGAATAGATCTGCAGCCTGCCAGTCGACAGTCGAACCCACTCCTCCAAGCGCCTGTTGCCACCGCGCTTTATCTCAATTTATCGTTTCTACATCGTATTTCCAATACATTTGTAGTGAGAAACCGACCGATGAGAGATCGAGCTGAGCCGGATACTTGGTGGCGGGAGCACGTTACCGCCTCGCTTCAATAATGAAAACTCAGCCGGAGCAGCTGGATCGTTATCCATATCCCCTTCGTCTCTGGCCTGAAGCAGTTTCAACAATTGCCGTCGGCGCGGTCCGTTCGGTGCTGATTTGCCTTGAAAAACCGTGATCTGAGCGATAGGCTTGAATAAGTCAGCGCAACCCTCCGCCGAGAACAACACCGCGATGCACAGACCATTGTTCACCATGCCGATAAAACGTATTTCGACCGGCACAGTTTTCCTCGCTTGCATCGGCTGGATCATTGCTCTGATGCCCTTTTTATCTGCAAGCGCCGTTGCGCAAGAGTCGTCTCCCGTCCCGCTCCGTATCGCATATTCCGAATTTCCACCGTTTCACTGGACGAACAAGGACCAGAGCATGGCCGGCTTTTTCTACGACATCATCACCGAAGCCGTCGAAAAGCGCCTCGGCGTCCCGCTCGTCTGGACAGCCTATCCCTGGATCCGTTGTCAGGAAAACGTCAAAACAGGCCTGGACGATGCGATCCTGACGGTCCCCACCGAAGACCGTGCACGCTATAGCGTTACGCACCAAAAACCGTTTTATGTCAAAGATCTGCATGTCTTCACCGCAGTCGATCACCCGCGCCTGGCCGATATCATGAGCATCAGAACGATTGCTGACATCAAACGACTCCATCTTTCCGTCGTCACCTATAGCGGCAACGGTTGGCACAAGAGCATGATCGAATCACAAGGCATTAAAACCTACGAAACACCCCACCTGCAAAACGTCTGGCTGATGCTTGTCAAGAAGCGAGCTGATCTGGTCATCGAGTGGCCCCCCGGTGCCCTTCCACACCTGCTTCGGTTGAGATTGGACAATGAAGTCATCGACACCGGCACCGTACTATCCTCCATGAGCTTTCATCTGCTGATCAGAAAAGACTGCGCCCACACGGCGATCCTGGATCGATTCGACGAGACAATAGCCGCCATGCAGCGTGACGGTACGATCAACGCCATTCTCCGACGCTACACGTTATAAGGCGTTAAAATGGCGCTCCCGCATTCCAACAGCCGATCGAGCATCAAGACGGCAGTTCTCCGCTGGACCGTTATCCTGGCCGCTCTCTTCATCGCTTTTGTCTTCTATTATCAGGATTACGTCCTGGATAAAGCAGTCCGTCGAATCGACAACCACGCCCGGGTGGTCGCCAGTTCTCTCTGGACCTTCGACCGATCCGGCCCCCTTGCCTACCTCCGCCTTGCCGCAGAGACGAACGGTTATCTCGCTATCACCGTTTTCGATGAGAGCGATTCGGCTTTTTTGACCGTCCAGGGACCTCCACTGACCAAGACCGAACGACTTCTCAATTCGCTCCACCTAATTCCAATCCACGATCTTGACACTAACATTGTCTACGAAGATGGCGTAATCGGGCGTATCATCACGCAGTGGCCGAACCGTTCCGTCTACCTGTACCTCAACATTTTTTTCTGGCTGGCGCTGGTGCTGGTCGGCATCTCCCTGCTGCTCTCACTCATCGATGCCAAGCACTCCCTGGAAGACCGGGTCAAGGAGCGCACCGCGGCACTGGAAAACGAGATCACCGAACGAAAGAAGACCGAGGAAGCGCTTCGTGACCAGACCCAGCGCCTGAAACTCCACGTAATGAACACCCCGCTTGCCGTTATCGAGTGGAATATCGACTTCGAAGTGGTGGAATGGAACCGGGCCGCCGAATACATTTTTGAATACCGCCGTGAGGAAGCGCTCGGCAAGGTCGGGTACGATTTCATGCTGCCGGACACCGAGAAGAATCACGTCGAAGATGTCTGGAAGCAGCTGACCAGCAACACCGGCGGCTACCGATCGGTCAACCTGAATCTGACCAAACACGGCACCGTCAAGACCTGCGAATGGTACAACACGACACTGACGAACCGCGCCGGCGATATTATCGGAGTCGCTTCCCTGGTCCTGGATATCACTGAACGGAAGCGGGCTGAGGCTGAGAACGAGCGACTGCAGGAACAACTGTTGCAGGCTCAGAAAATGGAAGCGGTCGGCAACCTGGCCGGCGGCATCGCCCACGATTTCAACAATATTTTACAGACGATCAGCGGCAATACCGGTTTGCTGCTGATCGACAAACCCGCGGACGCCCGACATCACGCGCGACTGCAGGCAATAGAGCGGGCCGCCCGGCGGGCGGCCGAACTGGTCCGGCAATTGTTGACGTTCAGCCGTAAAATCAACAGCGATCTCAAACCGCTCGATCTGAATCAGGAAATCAGGCAGGTCCGGGAGATTCTCGCCCATACCATGCCAAAGATGATCGCCATGGACCTGCAACTGAACGACGATCTGCCGCTGATCCGCGGTGACTCCGTGCAGGTCGAACAGGTACTGCTCAATCTCACCATCAACGCCATGCACGCCATGACCGACGGTGGGACACTGACCATCCGCACGAAAACCGTGGTGCTCGACGAACCCTTCTGCCGTAAACATCTTGGCGCAGAGACGGGACCGTATGCGCAACTGAGTATCGCTGACACCGGAGCCGGCATCGACAAGGAAGCCCTTGAACACATTTTCGAACCGTTTTTCACCACCAAACCGATCGGTCAGGGAACCGGCCTCGGATTGTCCATTGTCTACGGCATCGTCAAGAGTCATCAGGCCTTTCTGGAATGTTACAGCATGCCGGGCAGTGGTACGGAATTTCAGATTTTTTTCCCCGCTCTCGCGGATACTGCGGCAGGACTTGAAGCACCGGCAGATGCCGACGAAATGCGCGGCGGCACGGAGACTATCCTGCTGATTGACGACGAAGAGGCGATCAGGGAAATCGGCAGGGAGATTCTCTCGACCTTCGGCTACACCGTTTTCTGCGCCGACAGCGGCGAAGCAGGGCTCGACGCATATTTCGGCGAGCGGGCGGGGACAATAGACCTGGTCATCCTCGATCTCAACATGCCCGGCATGGGAGGTTTTGCCTGCCTACAGAAACTCAGGGAAAAGGATCCCGAGAGCCGCATTGTGATCGCCAGCGGTTACACGCCTACCGATGTCATCAGCCGCGCCATGGACCACGGCGCTCACGACGTCATCGCCAAACCATTTCAGCTGGCTGAACTCCTGCGCAGCATCCGCACAGTCCTCGACGGGCATTGAGAAAACGCTGTTATCAGCCCTCAGTCACCTTGGATATCCGGAACTTCCCGCTGAATTGCCAGGTAATTGGCGATCTCACCGCCGACCCCGCGGATGGGCACGATCTTCCACTCCATCATGAACGTTGAACCGTCTTTCCGGTAGTTATAGGCCTTCCCGTGGAAAATTTCGCCCCGCTCAATCTTTTCCCGCAAATCCGCCAATACCGCCTGATCTGTCTTCTCGCCCTGCAGCATCGCCGGCGACTGACCGAGCAGCTCCGTGCGCTGGTAACCCGTCATCTCACACACCGCGGGATTCACATAGATGATCGGAAACCCCGGCTCAGCCTCGGTGATCATCACCCCCTGAAACGATGCTTCCAGGGCAGACTCCAGCATATTGAGCATGATGTCCTGAAAATTCTGATCGTAGCTGAAGATATCGGCAAGACTGAGATACTCTGACTTCATTGAATCTGGCATGATTATATGGCTCCCCGTATAAGTCGTCGCACCAGGACCATCCCGGCACCCCCGAATCCTTTTATAGGAATTCTACCATACAATAAAAGAGAAATAGGATAACAGAAAAAGAGGGCTTGCTTGTTTCATACCTCGTTTTTTGCTATCCTGAAAGCAGCTATCAGTCGTTGGTGGCGCCTCGGCTCCCAGCCAACGACGTCACCTGCATATCTTATTTATATCAATTTATTTTTTGCGCGGCAGAAACCCATCCCTAACATTTTTAAGCAGGGAGGGCGGCATGGTCGAGAACATCTTTGTCGCAGGGCTGGACAGTTTGCATCTGGCCCAACTGCAAGCATTGAAGAAAGCGGAGCGGTATCGCTTTCACTCGCTGATTACCTACGAGGAGATAAAGTGCGGCCAAACATTTCCGGTCCGTTCCTTCATCCGCCGCGCCTGCCAGACTTTGGAGGAATTTGCGGGCAGCGTCGATGGCGTGATCGGATTCTGGGATTTTCCGGTCAGCACGGTTTTGCCCTATATCCGACGGCAGGCCGGACTTGCGGGTCCGAGTTTGACTTCCGTGCTCAAATGCGAGCATAAGTACTGGAGTCGCCTGATACAAGAGGAAGTCGTGCCCGAACTGATCCCGGAGTTCAGAGTGGTCGACCCCTTTGCCGGCAACGCCGTCGAACAGTGCGACCTGTCGTTTCCCTTCTGGCTCAAGCCGGTCAAATCGGTGTTGTCCCACCTGGGGTTTCTGGTCCGCGACCGGATTGAATTCGCCGCCTGCCTGGAAACGATCAGGGAACACATCGGCAGATACGCCAGACCGTTCAACTACATCCTCGGACTGGCAGATCTGCCTGATGAAATCCGATCCGTCGACGGCTTCCACTGTATCGCCGAGAGCTTGATCTCGGCTGGACACCAGTGCACACTGGAAGGATATGTGCTCGAGGGGGAGATCGTCGTTTACGGGGTAGTCGACTCCATCAGGGAAGAGACGGAGAGCTGTTCGAGCTTTGCCCGCTATCAATACCCGTCGATGCTGCCGGCTGCAGTCCTGGACCGGATGGCTGCCGCCGCGGCGACAGTACTCCTGCATGCCGGATATGACAACGCCCCGTTCAATATCGAGTTTTACTGGAACCCGGCGACCGATACCATCGCCTTACTGGAAATCAACACCCGGATATCGAAATCCCATTGCCCGTTGTTCAAGCTGGTGGATGGTGAATATCACCACGACGTACTGATCGATGTCGCTCTGGGCAGGCAGCCGCACTTTCCCTATCGCCAGGGGGAGTATGGTGTTGCCGCTAAATTCATGCTGCGTCGATTCCAGGACGGGATCGTCCGCCGGATCCCGAGCCCCGACGCCATCGAGCGTCTGAAGCGCACCTTCCCGGGCTGCGAAGTGACTATCAAGGTCAGGAGCGGCATGCGTTTATCCGATCTGCGCGACCAGGATAGCTACTCGTTTGAAATCGCGGAATTGTTTCTGGGAGCGAACACTGGCGAAGAGCTCCTGGCTCGCTATCGACAGGCGGTGGCGATGCTGCCCTTTGCCATCGAGCAGATCGAGGTGGCCGCATGAAGATCATCCGGGAGTTTCCCCACCAGATCAAAAAAATCGAGAATGTCTGGATACCGATGCCGGACGGCGTCAGACTGGCGGCGCGGCTGTGGCTGCCGCGCGACGCCGAGACCACGCCGGTCCCGGCTATTTTGGAATACATCCCGTATCGCAAACGGGACTCCACCCGCAGCAGGGACACCCAGATATACAGCTATTTCGCCGGGCATGGTTACGCGGGGGTGCGGGTTGATATCCGCGGCAGTGGCGATTCCGACGGGGTGCTCCTGGATGAGTACTTGCAGCAGGAACTCGATGACGGCCTAGCCATCCTTCAATGGCTCGAGAGACAACCCTGGTGCAACGGCAGAATTGGCATAATGGGCATTTCCTGGGGGGGCTTCAACGGCCTGCAGATCGCCGCGCTGCGTCCGCCGCAGCTCAAGGCGGTCATTTCGGTTTCCTCGACAGACGATCGCTATGCCGATGATGTCCATCACATGGGAGGCTGTCTGCTCGGGGACAATCTCTCCTGGGCCTCGACGATGTTCAGCTATAATTCCTGTCCGCCTGACCCGGCGGTTGTTGGTGGCCGCTGGCGGGATATGTGGTTTGCCAGGCTGCGGGGCAGCGGCCTGTGGCTGGAAAAGTGGCTTCGCCATCAACGTCGGGATGCCTATTGGCGGCACGGTTCCGTCTGCGAAGATTTCGCGGCCATTCAATGCCCGGTGATGGCGGTCAGCGGCTGGGCCGACGGGTACTCGAATGCGGTATTCCGGCTGCTGGAAGGACTTTCGGTGCCATGTCGAGGGCTGGTTGGGCCCTGGGGACACAAGTACCCACACGTGGGGCAGCCGGGCCCGGCTATCGGGTTTCTCCAGGAAGCCGTGCGCTGGTGGGACACCTGGCTGAAAGGAAAAGACCGGGGGGTAATGGCAGAGCCGGCCGTACGTGTCTGGATGCAGGAGAGCGTCACCCCAACCACCAGGTACGACTGTCGCCCCGGCCGCTGGGTCGCCGAGGAACACTGGCCCTCGAAGCGCATTATCACCCGGGAGTTTGTTCTGGCCGCCTCGCGGATGCTCGTCACTCCCGGGACAGATCTGGGCGACGAGTGCTGTCGGCTGCAATCGCCGCTCGGCCTCGGTTTGTTCGCCGGCAAGTGGTGCTCCTATGCATCCGCCCCCGATATGCCCTATGACCAGCGCCTCGAAGATGGCGGCGCCAGGGTGTACGACTCATATCCGCTGGAGGACCCCCTGGAGATTCTCGGGGCACCGCGGGTGGAACTTGAACTTGCCGCCGACAAATCGGTGGCCATGGTGGCGGTGCGACTGTCCTATATCGCTCCGGACAACAAGACCACCCGGTTCAGCTATGGCCTGCTCAACCTGACACACCGGAACAGCCACCGCCACCCGGAGCCCCTGGAGCCAGGCAAGCACTACGTGGTAGTGATCCCTCTCAACTACGTGGCCCAAGCGATCCCGGCCGGGTATCGTCTGCGGGTGGCCGTTTCTACATCCTACTGGCCGATGGCTTGGCCGGCGCCGGAATCGGTCGGGGTCATGCTCTACACCGACAACAGCCGACTGTTGCTGCCGGTTCGTCCCCCGCGGTCTGAAGATGCTGATCTGCGCTCGTTTGAACCGGCCGAAGGGGCGCCGCCCCTGCGGGTCAAGGTCATTCGTCCCGAGTATCACAACTGGCAGGTGATCAGAGACCTGGCCGCGGATATCTCCAAACTGGAAGTGATCAGCGACAGCGGCTGCCAGCACATCGATGAAATCGACCTCACCGTCAGCCGGAAAGCCAGAGAGTGGTACACCTACCAGAAGGATGATTATGACTCATTGCAAGGGGAGACGCTCTGGGAACGAAGCTTCAGCCGGGGCGACTGGTCGGTGCGCACCGTCGCCAGAACGGTGCTGACCAGTTCCCGGGACCATTTCTTCCTCCGGGCCGAACTCGATGCCCACGAGGGTGAAAAGCGGGTCTTCTCGGAAAATTACGATTACACGATACAGCGGGAACTGGTTTGACCCGGCAAACCACCACCGGTAAGAGACTCAGCACTGCCGAAGCGTGACACTGCCCGACGTCACTTCAGGCTCCCGCGCGAGGCCTCAATGCACCGTACGATCCCGGGCAACCGTTGCGGCGATCACCAGGGGATCAGTGCTGCTCCCCGCCGGCCGCATCGCCTGAAGACTGGTCCCCTTCATCGGAGAGCATCAATTCCTGATCTTCAAACGCTTCCCGAGCCTGTTCGGCCTTGAAACGCATCCTCGCCGCCCGGCGACGCAACGCCGCGTGTTCTCTTACAGCGCGGTCCCGCTCGGCAGTCAGGTCGGCAATCCGGTCCGGATCACGGTCGATAGCCGGCCCGGTCAGAGCGGCATGCAATGTTTCCTCGGCGCGCTGAACCGCCTGTTCCGCCTCGCCAAGCTCCAGAGTCGCCTCCTCGGCAAGCCGCTCTTTTTCCTTGAGCAGATCCCTGGCTGCGGCCAGTGCCGCTGCGGTGCCCTCTTCCGGCTCCGCGCCGAGGTCGATATCTTTTGCGGCGGAAACCATCACTGTCGGCGGTAATTGCTGCAGCAGGGCCTCGGATGGACCATCAACAGGCAGGGCAACCAGGTCACCGTGAAAACGAAACGGCAGGAACACCAGCGTTGCGGATGCCGATGCCGCAACGATCGCCTCTGCTTTACGAGCCGCTACGAAAACAATTTCCGCATCGATTCTCGCGTCACGTAGTATTTCGTTCAGCGAATCCTGCTGCTCCTCCCGGGGGATCGACTCGCGGAAGGCAAGCACGCGCACCCGCGCCTTGCGCCACGCCTCCGATCTCGTCATCAGGTAGGCGAACAGCAGCATCAGGTTTCCGGTCGCATCGGCGGACCACCAGACATCAATCTGCCAGGCTCCGGGCTCGGTCTCACGCAACCGTTCCCATGCGGGCGGGCGGGCATAGAGGATGGCGATATTGCACCCCAACTTGAACAGGTTTTTCAGCTGCTGGCCAAACAAAAACGTACGCAGGGCCAGGCCGGTAGTATTCTGCGGATCCAGCCAATTCAGCAGTATCGTGTTGGCCCGCAGCGGACCGATACCGTGCGCCTGGAGCAGGGTCTGCACGGCGACCTCACTATCCGTGCTGATCAAAACCAACGGAAAAGCCGCCGGATTGTGCTCACGAATGTCGCGACGCAACTGACTTTCCGCTTCATCCTTTCTTTTGGACATCAGCAGGCTTTTGCCTTCCAGCAGCGTCACCACGGTGGTCAAACCGCTGCCGCCCTCGAGCCAGCCGGCCAACTGCAGCAGTCGCGGCCGGCGTTCCGCGTCCTCGGAAAAAGCAAGGATTTGCGGTCGCCAGTCGCGGTGATGTTCCGGGGAAAGACCGGCTGCCAGCAGATTTTCGCGGACCCGCTGCAGATAATGGGCACGTCGGCTGTCAGCCCAGCGCGCCGGGTCGGCAGTCCGCCGCAGATATTGATAAATCGCGAACAAGATGGCAATGGCAAGCACCCCGGTAAACGGGTCGATCGCCAGCATGACACCGAGACAGGCGAGGGCCCCGGTCAGGCTGAGCCGCTTGTCGAACCACTTGAAAGTGGGCCTGAACGACGGGCTGGCGGCTCTCGCCTCGTAATAGGTTGCGTAGTTGAGCAGGCCGTAGGAAATCAAAAAAAACATCGATACCACCGGCGCGATCAGATTGAGGTTTCCCAGAGAGATGGTAAGAAAGGCAATGGTAGCCGCCAAAAGCACGGCCCGGCGCGGATTGGCCGCCGGGCCGGAACCAACGGCAAAGGGCGTCAGCACCGGGAATATCTTGTCCGCCGCGAGCGACTGCAGGATCCGCGGTGCTCCGAGAAACGAGGCCATGGCGGAAGACAGGGTGGCGGCAATGACGCCGACGGTGATCAGCCAGGGGGCCCAGGCAACGCGGTTCATCGCCGTGTAATCGGCGGTCAGTTCCGCACCGCCGAGCGATCCGGCAAAGATCAGGGACGCCCCGAAATAGACAAACATCGACACCCCGACCGCGAGGAACGTTCCGAGCGGCAGACTCCTCCCGGGGTCTTCAAGATCGCCCGACATGCTCACCCCTTGCGTGAAACCGGTTACCGCCGGGAAGAACAAGGCAAAAAGGACCCAAAACGACAGGCCGTCGGCAGGGGCCGACCAGTTGGCCTGAAAGACCTCGGCATCCCACCGCAGCCAACCACCGACGAAAAATGACACCAGGGCGGCGGCGAGCAGGGTCATGACCACGAACTGGAAGCGGGTCGCCCAGTCGGCGCCCAGCCAGGCAAAGATGAGCAAAAAAGCGACGGCCGCGGCGGCGACTATGCGCGGAGAGACCGATGAAACCGGCAACAGTGTCGTCGCCGCCAGCGCCTCTCCGAAACCGATACAATAAAAAGCGATCGATACCGCCTGGGCCAGGAACAGGACGATGCCGATGGCGCCACCGAATTCGAGCCCCAGCGTGCGCGAGATCAAATAATAATCGCCACCGCCTTTGACCTTGAGATTGGTGGCGATCGCCGACAGTGACACGCTGGTCAGCACCGAGATCAGGTTCGCCAGGCCGATAATCAGCAAAGATCCGAGCAGACCGCCGCTGCCGACCACATAGCCGGCACGCAGGAACAGGATAATGCCGAGAATGGTCAGGATACTCGGGGTGAAGACACCGGCGAACGTCCCCAGGCCTGAGCCCTTTCGATCGACTTCCGATGATTCTGCCATGGCGAGCACCAATTGACGGAACGTAAAGAAGCCAAAGCCACCCGACGGTCCCGGTCACTTCCTTGGACAAGACACCGTGCTCGAGCATCTACCGATTTCGCTTCAGGCAATCGGCGGGACGGCTCCGACGATGACGGCCACCCCATTATACATCTCCGCACCCCTTTGTAAAGCAACGGTAACCCCACCCCGCCGCGCCTTTTCCGCTTGCCCAGGGTGCAGCAGGGGATAAGCGAAGCATTTGCTTTATCGCCGCCAGGCACTATTGTTCATGGAAAGACGGTCTGACAACCGATCGAAACACATCGATATTCTGTAAACATTCGAGACCGGAGAGCAGTATGAAAGCCATTATCGTACGCGGCGGAAGCGCCGCCCAGGACAGCTCGGCGTTCACCGTCGTCGAACAACCGCTGCCGGAACCGGGCCCCCGAGATCTGCTCGTGCGCGTCCAAGCCATCGGCATGAACCCGGTGGACGCCAAGTTCCGTATGCGGACCGAAGGGTCCATCGTGCTCGGCTGGGATGCTGTCGGCATCGTGGAGAAAACAGGCGAGCAGGTGCAAAAATTTTCCGTCCGCGACAGGGTTTTCTATGCCGGCGATATTACCCGGCCCGGCTGCAACAGCGACTACCATCTCGTCGACGAGCGGATTGCCGCCCGTGCACCGCATTCATTATCGGTAGAGGATGCGGCGGCACTGCCGTTGACTTCGATCACCGCATGGGAATCACTGTTCGAGCGGCTCGAATTCACCGCTCAGGCAGGCGCCAACAGGGGGCGGAGCATCCTCATTATCGGCGGGGCCGGCGGGGTCGGCTCCGTGGCGACGCAACTGGCGCACTGGGCCGGCCTCACGGTATATGCAACCGCCTCCCGGCAGGAAACGGTCGACTGGTGCAAAAACATGGGAGCGAACCATGTCCTGAATCATCGGAATGACCTGTTCGAGCAACTGAGGGCCACGGGAGCCGCAGCGGTGGACGCCATCTTCTGCACCACCCATATGGAACAGCACTGGCACGGCATGGCGGAATGCATTCGCCCGCACGGGCGGATCACGTTGATCGACGACCCGACAAACCCGTTGGATATAACCGTGTTCAAGAGAAAAAGTGTCAGCATCTCGTGGGAATTCATGTTTACGCGATCGATGTTTGCAACCAGCGACATGGATGAACAGGGAAAAATTCTCGAAGCGGTCGCGAACCTGCTCGACCACGGCGCCATCGTCACCACCAGACGGAAAACCTGGACAGGCCTGACGGCTGAAAATATCCGGCACATGCATCTCGAGCAGGAGAGCGGCACGATGGTGGGCAAACAGGTCCTCCTTCTCTAGGACCAGTTACAACCGGGCATCGCTCTGTTTATCCGAACACCCACCAGGAAGGAAACGGACAAGTTTCACACCACCTACCATTGGACCATCTCCTTGTTTCTACTGCTGACGGTATCACTCTGCTCGACAACAGCCGCAGATTCCGCAACCATCCGGATAGAAGGGAACACCTTGTACTTCAAAGGAAATATCGAACGACACACGGTTGACTTTCTCCTCGCTCAAGTCGAGGGAACATCGATCAGCAAAATGGTTGTTTCCTCGTCTGACGGAGAAGTAATGGCCGCGATGGATATCGGCCTCTGGTTGCTCGAGAATAACGTCGACATAGAGATCGATCGGATGTGCTTTTCTTCGTGTGCCAATTACCTCTTTACTGCTGCCAACCACAAAATTATCCCTCCAGGTGCGGTCGTGGCCTGGCATGGAGATTTGCGACAGCTTGATGTTACTCCCGAGGTGTTGGCGGAAAAAATACGAGAGGTGGCGGAAGAATCTTCCGCAGAAGCGGTTGGCCACCTTGTCGAGTCAATGCTGATATACCATCGGGACGGCATCAGGAAGCAGGACTCCTTTTTTGCGGACATCGACGTTGATCCTGATATCTGCTCGATCGGCGCAGAATATGGTGCTGAAGATTTTTTCATTCTATCCGCTGCGGACATGGCATCATTCGGCGTTGACACCATCACCGCGGCGGCGGACTATTTCCGGACCGATCTCTCCCAGTTCAACAAATACGTTCAGGTTTCTGCCGTAAAACTGGACGCCAACCGGCAGCCCCCAAACTGAGGGATGCACGGACCGGCTATGGACGGAGAAGAAAGCCAACGTATACCCCGCCCTACAAATGCATACGAAAACCGTGCTGTCACCCCCGACTGGCGTTAGAGGAAGAACAGACCAGTGGCCCTGCACTCATCGGCCGGCGAAATTCATGACACCTTATCGTACGGCGATCAACAACAGGAGCCGCGCTACCGGTATTCCCGAGAAACGGGATACTGTCCTGTAAAGTTGGACGAAAATCATCGGAATCCACCCCGTTCACCAGCCGCCCGCTTCTCGGTAACGAGCAGATGACCGTCTCCAATGGCTGGCATGTAATTTGAATAGTTTCGCCGTATAAAGCTACTGGAATGGCTGACATGTGTCCGCCATAACTGATCCCCAGCCAGGATTCAACCGCAATGCATCAAACAAAACTACCCGCCCCTACAATGAAACAGGGATATGTGACGGCGATACGAGGCAGCGTTATCGACGCCCGCTTCCCGCATGCCCCGCTGGATATTCCCGACCTCCTGCAGACCGGCTCTGGCACCGGCAGCAAGGCCTTCGATCTGCTGGCACTGCTGGAGCAAAGCGGCAATGCCGATCGATTCGATGGCGCCCGGATTGGCAAGACCGTTCTGATCATGGACATGATCCACACTATGGTGGGCGAGCCCCAGGGAGTGAACCCTTTCTTCTTATATACAGCATCTTCCGGTTCGTTCAGGCAGACATGGAGGCCTCGAGATTGCTCGGCCAGCTCCCCTCTCGGGTCTGCTACCAGTCGAAGCTGGCGACTGGACTCGCCACGGTCCACACCTTCTGACTTCCTCCTTCCCTTTTCATGACCGAGCGGTTCACCAGCCACTTAGGACGCAGTATCGATCTGCAGGAAGCCTTTCATTGCAGCCGGCGGATTCTCGCCGGCGAACCAACCGATCTGTCGGAAAAACCCTCTATGATCGAAACCATCAACAAGGAGCCAGATAATGAGACTTACGATTCTCGTTCCAAACGAGATCTTGATCGACGAACCGGTCACCAAGGTGGTGGCGGAAGCGACAAATGGCAGTTTCTGCTTGCTGCCACGTCATCTCGACTGGGTTGCACCGCTCGCCGCCGGCATTCTCGCCTTCGTCCCGAAAGGACAAGACAGCGAAGTTTTTTTGGCGGTGGCTGAGGGAATACTGATCAAGGTTGACGATGAGGTCCTGGTTTCCTGCTTAGAGGCTGTTACGGGGCCGGACCCCTACCACCTGCGACAGGTAGTGACCGAACGATTCAGAAATTTCAATGAACAGGAATAGCGAAGCCGTGTCGTACTCGATCAGGTTATCCACGACGTTTCCTGAGCCACCATCACGTTGCCGATTCTCGCAATTATCTGTCCTCCATCCGCGAACGTTGTCGCGGACCTGATCACTCCCTAACAGCACTGAAAAAATTCTGGCATGACTCCTGCGATAATTTCAGCGAACGCCAACCTCAGAGCATTGTAGACCCGAGCAGCAGAGTGCCGTCAAGAGACCAGGCTGCATTCTGCTTTTATATAACCACCATGACGGGACGTCACAACGAACGATGAAAATCGGCGCCGTGGTCGGTCGGCGCCGTGGTCGGAAGATCCGGTTAGTGAAAAATTGCTCAGCTGAAAAGAAACATCAAAGGAAAGCAGTTCTAAGCCGCACCGAAACCGCTCTGGGACAATGATGCGCTTTACGACCTGACTGGACTGCCACTCAGGTCTGCTGTTTATTGCCGCCAAGAGGCGGTCGGCATATCTAAACCTCTTGCGGGCCATTCCGACAAATCCACTTAACAACTTGCAATTCCTAAATTTCGCAACGTTCTGTTGCGGTTCTCGAATGAGTGTTCCGCAAGCATGAGGGACTCGCAGAACGTCGATTCTGAAGGAGGCGAGTCTATTTTTTTTAGACCAAGGAGGACACTTGATGATTGCCCGAAACGAAGTGCTCCTGATCGCACTGATCGTAGCTATCACATGGCCAGGCGCCACGATTCAAGGCCAGGAGAGGAACGAAACCACCAGGGAACCGACAAGTTTTACCGACGTCAGGAAAGAAATGAGGGATCTGCTCGCCACCCTGAAGGATTACAGTGCTGATGAGCGGGACAAAGCCGTTGAGCGAGCAAATGAGGTGCTGACTGAAATCGATCACCGGATCGAAACGCTGGAAGCTGATATCAACCAAAAAGTGCACACTATGGGGGACAAGAAGCAGGAGATAGTGCGCCAATCGATTAAGGAACTTCATCAGCAACGGATCAAGGCCGCAGAGTGGTTCGGTAGCCTGAAGACGAGCGCAGTCATTGCCTGGGATCAAATCAAGCAAGATGTTATCGACGCCTATCGAGATTTTATCAATAAATGGGAAGACGCTGAAGAGGCGATCTCTGCAGCGATCGAAACGAATCGGTAATATGCTTCCAGACTGTGCAGCCACGGCATCAGACCAGTGCCAGCCGACCCGCAGATGACAGCGATCAGGAACGTCCACGGATCTTGGAACTATGCCGGAATTCTTGCCAATCCGGTTCCGTACGTTACTCCCTCGAACAAAGATAGCGTTCCGGTGCCGCGCGCAACTGCAGCGTGATCGACCCGGCAGATTGTCCGACCGAATCGGATATCGTCCAATCCGACACGCGAGTGCTGACCGCTAGCCCTTCAGCAGCGTTTTCCACTATCCCTGATTACCCAACGGCAATCCCGTCGCGGCTTGCCATTTCCCGGCAAACGGATCGAGCAGGCAACGTGCTTTCGCCTCTCGATCACGTTGCGCAAGGATCATAGCTTCGCGACTGGCCACAATGACCGCTTTCGATCGCAACTACCATCCGGATGAACCAATTCCCTCTCTTCAGAACGATACTGGGTAGAACCACAATTGGTATATTTATTGCATTTTATCGCACTGGCAGGAGAAGCATTTCATGGTCGCGGACTCGCTCGCCATCGCAGATGGTGAAGACGTTGGTGATTTACTGCCTGCGTTTAAAATCAAGGCTTGTGCTATCATTTCGATGAACCGGCCAAACACAAAAAGCAATTTATCAAGGAGGATCATTATGCCGAAAAAACTGGAAATTTATAAATGTGAAACGTGCGGCAACATCGTTGAAGTCGTCGAGGGAGGTGGCGCGGAGCTGGTCTGCTGCGGTGAGGAAATGAAACTGATGAGCGAGAATACGGTCGATGCGGCCAAAGAAAAACACGTTCCGGTTATCGAGTTTACCAAAGGCGGCATCCATGCCAAGGTCGGCGAAGATCCGCATCCGATGGAGGAGAAGCATTATATCCAGTGGATCGAAGTCATCGCCGACGGCAAAACCCATCGCCAGTTTCTCCAGCCCGGCGACAAACCCGAAGCATCTTTTGAGGTCATGAACGAGCAGATTACTGTTCGTGAATACTGCAATGTGCACGGTCTATGGAAGGCCGAAGCCTGATCCGCTCGGCACACCCGCCGGGGTAATACTCCGGCGCCGGGGCCGCGGGTCAGCCCCGGCGCCTCATGCTCCGCCTCGGTGAAACCGTGTGCGTCCCTGATGACCACTCACCAACCGCCCCCCTTCAGCGGCGGAGAGAGGCAGATGGCGAACATCACATTTCTTGACAATCAGGCGAGACTGATCAGGCACCACATCCTTACGAGTTCGACCACCGCCGGTTCGGGCCACCCCACTTCTTCATTATCGGCAGTCGAACTCATGGTCACCCTGTTTTTCGGTAGCGACGATACGGGAGCGTCTTTTTTCCGATTCGACCTAGGCCACACCGACCATCCGAACAATGACCGCCTCTTGCTTTCCAAAGGACACGCCACACCGCTCTTTTATGCGTTATGGGCTGCGGCAGGAGCGATTCCGTTTTCCGAGATGAAAGCTCTGAGGGCGTTCTCAAGCCCGCTGGAAGGGCACCCGACACCGCATTTCCGCTATACCGAGGCGGCAACCGGCTCTCTCGGCCAGGGGCTGGCCATCGGGTTGGGCATGGCGCTCAATGGCCGTTACCTCGACAGGCTGCCGTACCGTACCTTTGTGCTGCTCGGCGACAGTGAAATGACCGAGGGTTCGCAGTGGGAAGCACTGCAACTCGCCTGCCATTATCGACTGGGCAACCTGATCGGCATCATGGATGTCAATCGTCTCGGGCAAAGAGGAGAAACCATGTACGGCCATGATATTGAGGCCTACCGGCAACGGATCGCCTCGTTCGGTTGGCGGACCGTGCTGGTGCAGGACGGTCACGACCTCGACGAAACAAACCGGGCCTTCGTACGTGCGCTGGATACCCCCGACATTCCGACCATGATCATCGCCAGGACCATCAAGGGCAAAGGGATTCAGCTGCTGGCTGACAAGGAAGGCTGGCATGGCAAAACCCTGTCCGAAACACAGTGCCGGCAGGCACTCGCAGAGATCGGTGCAGTCGACGCGGAGCCCCATGGCCAGCTTGCCATGCCCGAGACTCGGCAACCGTTCAGGCCCGCCGCACCACATCACGGATCGCGAAGTGCTTATAACATCGGTGATCAAGTCGCTACTCGCAATGCCTATGGTGCCGCTCTGGCGGAGTTGGGCGCCAAGATGCCTGAAGTCGTTGTCCTCGATGCGGAAGTGAGCAATTCGACCAAGTCGGAAACATTCGCCGAAGCCTTTCCCGACCGCTACTTTGAGATGTTCGTCGCCGAGCAGAACATGATCGGCACCGCACTTGGTCTCGATCTGCTCGGCAAGGTGGTCTTCGCCTCCACATTCGCCGCATTCCTGATGCGTGCCTGCGACCAGATTCGGATGGCGCGCTACTCTGACAGTACCATCAATATCTGCGGCTCCCATGCCGGGGTCTCGATAGGTGAAGATGGCCCCTCTCAGATGGGGCTCGAAGACCTGGCCTTTTTCCGGACTATTCTGGATTGCGCGGTATTGAATCCCGCAGACGCGGTGGCCACTGAAAAGCTGGTGTTTGCCGCCGCCAGACATGACGCAATGACCTACCTGCGCACCACCAGAAGCAAGACCCCGGTTCTGTATGACTCCGAGGAGTCATTTCCGATCGGCGGCAGCAAGGTTTTGCGACGCAGTGCTGCGGACCGGGTTACCATCGTCGGTGCGGGCATAACCCTGCATCAGGCGCTGGCGGCAGCAGACCTACTCGCTGCAGAAAGCGTCATGGTCCGGCTCATCGATCTGTACAGCGTCAAACCCGTTGATCGGAAAACGCTTCTTACCGCTGCCCGGGAGACCGGTTGCATCGTAACCGTCGAGGATCACTTCGCCGAAGGCGGAATCGGCGAAGCAGTCGCCAGCGCCCTCGCCGATTCCGCCTGCCCCGTCCACCTGCTGGCAGTGACCAGAAAACCGCGCAGCGGCACGCCGGAAGAACTGCTCGACTACGAGGGGATATCAACACGGGCGATCGTCGACTCCGTCCGACGGTTGCTATAGGAAAGCGAACACCGGTTTGACACGGCGGTTGATCTGCCGGGATCTTGTCTGCCGGACGGCGGGGACTGAACCATAACCGTGCATCAGCATAAGGAGATGAGACACATGAATACCCCGAAAAATCATTGTCCCGGTTTTGAATCGTTTCGGAACCTGAAGTCGTTTACCTGCGCCTGCTCGCATTGCGGCGCTGAAAAGGAAATATTTTCCGATGAGTTCAACCGCGAGCATCTCTGCGGACAGTGCGGGCAGAAGATCGATTTTGCCAAATGCGCCTATAGTGCCGGGGCCGAAGACAAAACGCCACGATAGGCCGGCCCCGCTGGGTTCTGCCTTCGGCACCGGAGATGTTTGCCGGACGAAATCACCGGGGGCGGCGGTTCGGTTGACCTCGTAACCGAATCGCAGCCACCCTCCAGCTTTCTGGGAACCGGCTTTCACGAGATTAAGACCTGGCAACTGAAGTGCTTCGAACGCATCATCTCAGACTGATCTCTTAATACACGGCCTGAGTTGGGGACTACCGATCGGCAGGCAACGGAAATCACCATAAAGTATAGCCGAAAACTGGCAGGCAGCTTGCAAATTATACGACAGCGGGACCAGAGCGGTCCCCGAGAAGCGGACATCTGTCCGGGACCATCACTTCAACCCAGGAGGAACATATGTCTTCAGTCGCAAAGATTATCGAAATCAGTGCAGATTCCAAAACAAGCTTCGACGATGCGTTGCAACTGGGAACCAAGCAAGCCTGCGATTCGGTGCGTAACGTCCGCAGTGTCTGGATCAAGGACCAGAAGGTTCTCGTGGAGGGCGGTAAGGCCGTAGTCTAACGTGCCCATCTGAAAGTAACGTTCAAAATCGATTAGCACGCCATGTTCGGGAAGCTGCCCTGCCCCGCCAAAACAATCGCCGGAGCATCGCAACATCGTGCCCGGTCCCCGGGCATCACCGAAGCGCCTGGTGCAAAACAGAGACCACGAAAACCATCATTTCTCGTCTGACCTTAAAAGTAAGGGAAACCGGGATCATGGAACCGCGCTTGTATCAGCTATCCACTAGGGAGAACTCCTCTTTTGGAGGAAACGATATTGAGATGCCAAAAGTAAGCAGATGCAGTGTCTCACAATGTTCCTATAATGAAAACGAATCATGTCACGCCAGCGCGATTACCGTTGGCGACAAACCTGACGAATCGAGGTGCGACACGTTCGTTCAATCGGACATCAACGGCGGTTTCAAGAAAACGGTTGCCGGAGTCGGCGCGTGCAAGGCTTCGGATTGCCGGTTCAACGAACGTCTTGAGTGCGTCTCTCCAAACATCCAGGTTGGTGTTCAGGATGGAAATTCAACCTGCCTGACCTTTACCATGCGATAACGCGCACACCGCCACCTTTCCCCTGCAGAACCGGGCAGGATCAGTCGGGACGGAATTCTCCGGCAGATTCTGGTTCGCTCGCATCTGCAACGGTTGCCGCGCCTGCAGTTGAACGTAACCGGCTCCTCCCTGCCCTGCCGAACAGCCGATCATCGCCGGACATCTTCACGAAAGCTCCCCGCCGCAACCGCTCAGCCCATCTGCTCGACCTGCCGGGCAGTGGTCAAGGCCGAACAGACGGGGCGGCACTGCCGCGGGCAGGCTATGCCTGCCCGCCCCACTCAGGCTGGCTGAGCGTCACTAATAGAGCTCATCGGTGCTCGCTTCCAGCATGCCGAGAACAACGTTGATCAGCGCGTTGATAAGCAGGCCCATAGCGCTTGAGAAACAGAAAACCGGGAGCAGCGAGACCTGCTGCTTTTTCCTCCGTTTTCTCAAATAATAAAAGAGTGCATTAAAGCCAGACACCATGATTCCGACAAAGATGACCATACCAACGCCATAGCCAAACCTCAGTCCAGTCCGGGACAGGCCGAGCGATCGCATCTGGGCTTCCATGACATAGGGAAGCAATAGGTAACCGAGCGCGAAGTGACCGAGAAGAATGAGCACGGCCACCAGCGCGTATATTTTCGAGTTTGATTTCTGTATCATTTCAGTAATCCGTTACCGCTCCTGTAGCAGACCGCAAGTCCATTGCTTGAAGTCGCTTTATTTTTTATAGCGGGCCATGTTTCCAATCTTCTGCACGACTCCCCGTTCCGAGAACCCGTTTGAACGGAAATCTTCATGCTCCCGAGTCATGGTGTGCCTCCCGCCTTGCGTGCCGATACTTCGATAGGCCACTCCAGCCTGCTCTCGGAGCATCCGGGCACCTCGATGAGTGACCGTCCTGTCTCACCGGATAGAATCCGGCTTTTCCGGAATCTTGCTGGATTCGACGACTATGGTTGCCGCACAAAAGAATCGTGGACGATTTTCACACAACATTTTCAAGGAACTCATTGTCCGGGCAGGTGCGGCGCTCACCACCACAGCACTCATCGCAGCCATCTTTTCGGAGCAACTTTCCTTGAAGCCAAGCGCTTCCCGAATCCAACCGTCTCTGCCGGCTGAGTCCACACCCGGGACACATGGTATTTCGGGAGGAATGGAATGGCCAGAGAATGGTCCGAAATAAATCTTGCAATATATTTGCCATTTTTACACTGATATGGTTGACACTTGTC
>NPIE01005307.1_pt1 | contig 37455 bp, 42 predicted proteins | sample 8637661 | NCBI WGS metagenome assembly NPIE01 (sample SAMN07420842, study PRJNA396082) | bioreactor metagenome | isolation source: sample BA12 brine-fed electro-methanogenic bioreactor BA | place: Japan: Kochi | collected 2016-12-09 | reverse complement strand
CGCCACCGCTGAAAGCTGCACCGGCGGCTGGGTGGCCAAGGTGCTGACTGACCGGGCGGGTTCCTCTGCCTACGTGATGGCCGGGCTGGTGACCTACAGCAATGAGGCAAAACAGGCCATTCTGGGCGTAGAAGAAAAGGTGCTGGCCGAGCACGGCGCTGTCAGCGAACCGGTGGTGCGCCAGATGGTGGCCGGTGCCGTTCGCGCCACCGGTGTGGATGTGGCCGTGGCCATCAGCGGCGTTGCCGGCCCCGGCGGCGGCAGCGTGGAAAAGCCTGTGGGCACGGTATGGTTTGCCTGGGGTACCGGCCCGGACAACACGCAAACCCGTGTTCAGCACTTTGACGGCGACCGGGAACAGGTACGCCGGCAATCGGTTTTGTATGTGTTGCAAGGGGTTACGGAGTTTCTGAAAACACTGTGATGTTTTTCACCCCGGCAGGGGTTGGTCTGTGCCAAGGCTTATGTTTTAATACTGTTCAAATATGGCTCTTCACTTATCCGTGTGGGTTGGGTGCCATAGGCAGCCCGCCATAATGGAACAAGATTGCCCGTTTGAATCTCTCCTTGCTCCGGAATCCCCGGGACCGGACCTTTAAAGCTCGAACCTGTCCGTTGATTGCCTCCGCTAGACCATTGGAAGCCCGGAAACGCATGGCATTGAGGATGCCAAACAGCTTGGTTTCGATTTGATTGGCCGTTGAGGTCAAGGCTCGAACCTCCGTGAGTCGAGCCATATGAATCCATTCCTGCCAGGCCGCGCGAGCGCCTTTGACGCGATAGCCCTGCCAGATGTCCCGTGCCTTCTCCTTGAGGTACCACACCAGGCCGGTGTCTTTGAGAGCATCCGACAAGGCCCGGATTTGCTGAATCTGCTGCCCCTCAAGGCTCTTGCGATGGCGTAACCAGGTGTATCGGCTTCGGTGGATCTCCTGACGCATCGAGTGATCCGCCCGCGCCATGTCAGCCTTGCGAGTGGCATCCAGCGTCCGGGTCAGCATCTGTGCAACATGGAAGTGATCGAAGTCGATCTTCCGATGGGCTTTGTCGATATGGGCAAACGTCGCTTTCTGATACGCCGGGCTCATATCCATGGATATCGAAATGATCGATTGCTTGCGCGGCTTCTCCAGGCTGTCGTAAAAGCGACCGAGGCTGTCTGAGGACCTGCCGTCTTCCACCGCCAGAACCTGACCCTGGGCATTGGAAACGATCGTCACGTAATCGTGCCCCTTACGAAATGCGGTCTCATCGACAGCCAGCCGTGTTGTATCGCGGTCGGGCGCATTGGCCAAGCCCCGACGTACAGCCCGTTCCATGATGTTGTCGATAGCAGTCCAACTCAGGCGCAGCTGTTTGCTGACCGCAGAGATCGAGGCTGCCCTGAGCCAGCTAATAACAAAGGCTTCAAATAGCAGCGTGTACCGGCTGTTCTGCTCAGCCCAAGGTACGCTGACCGTCAGGCAGCCATGTTCCGGACATTGCACACGGGGGACTTGGGCAACCACCTGGGTTCGGAACTGACAGGTGTCGAGGTGACGCCAACGACGTTCCCGGGAGTCGTAACCCGGGCAGGCACGGCCACACCGGGGGCAGACAAGCGCTGTGCCTTTATCTATGTTGACCTGGACTACGACTTCGCTCTGACTTTTATCAAGCTCAACGTCTGAGACAAACCAAGGTGCTGAGAGCCCAAGAATCTGTTCGTAGAGGGTGCATTGATCCAATGTCGGCCACCATCCATCGGGTTAATCGGATGGGCTAACATTGACCAAAAACGGCAGGGAAATAAAGGGTTACCCACTAAAAGAAGTGAAGACCCTCCGGAAGGTCTTCACCAATTCTGTGGGCGAATTCAGTTAGATTTTGTTCTGCAAGGACGTAAAGCCAGCCACCGATGTGAGGCGGTTCTCCGGCTTGGCGCCGAAGGATTCTTCCGAGAGCCTGCCTAAAATGAAGTTCTGTCCGGATTCTGCTGAGGTGGCAGCATACTTGCAGTCTCGGGATGTCTGTTCCTTCACTAATCATCCCCACTGAAATGATCCAACGATCCCTGGATGCCCTGAAATTGTCGATTGTTTGGTGTGCGTTTGGTGTTCGGCAACTTACAACGACAGAGCTTTCTCCTAGCCAGGCGAGCCTGGTCGCAATATGCTCTGCATGTGCGACTGTCGCTGCGATAACTAGACCACCGGCATTGGGGATATATTGTCGAATCTCTGATAGTTTTTTCGATGCTTCCGAAAGCGTATGGTCGATTACCTCATCTCGGAAAAGAAACTCGGGATAAGAAATGTGACCATGCTTAATGGTATCGCGGATACTGGAGTAGGTTTGAAGGCCGTGCTCAGACGAACTCAAGTGAATCTCTCGGTTATCGGTAAGCACAATTTTAGGTTCCCGGCATACCCCATCTGAGACTGCCCGACGTAAACCGTATTCATAATCACAATGCATCTCGCCACCCGGTTGGGTATATCGTGCCAGAGCGATAGGAGTGTCGTCTGTCCTCCATGGCGTTCCAGATAATGCAATTGTGTAGGATGCTCTGCCCTGAATTCTATCTAAAATGGTTCTCCCCCAGCTGTTGCCAACGAAGAAGTCATCTGAGTCAGCCCCGGAACAATGATGAATTTCGTCCAGTACCACGAGTACGCGATGGTCGCGCAATACCCGCCAAAGCTCCTTGGGCAACGTGTTCATTGACTGATATGTGTATGACCCTCCCGCAGCACCAATCTGCCCGTTAAAACTTTTCCCAAGAATTTGACTAAAAGTTGTGGCGACGCTTTGCGCTACTGCTCGTGAGGGTGAAAAACAAACAACAAAGTCGATTTTTTTGTGTTCAAAGAGAGCCTTGGCGACAGATGCAACCATGACGGTTTTGCCCGCTGCTGGCGTTGCGTGACATAGAAAATGAGATTGGTTTTCGAATGATGACAAGGCCTGAGTGATGCACTCGCTTTGCCAGGCGCGCAACTGCATCATGAGGGGGTACCGATTTTGGAGATCACGGTCTCGACTGCACGCAGTTGGCCTAGGAGTTTCGTGCTCCTCTCTCTAGACTCTAGGCATTGTTCCTTCACGGCGCCTCGAAGAGCTGGGTATTTGTTGTATAGCCGCTGATATTCCTCCGCCTCCCCAATGCTAGCTACAAGCTCGATCTTCCTTTGAGAGAGCTCCTCTTGAAGAGCTCGCTGGGTATCAATATCCATTGTCGGCTCAACATTAGGGCCACTGTTTTCAAAGGGCGAGGGCTTAGCTTCGAGTGTGACAAATGAGCGCTCCGGGCAGAAGGTGAATTGACATCCACGGCCGCGGGATCCGCCGTGTCGTTCAACCAGTCCCGCTGACTCAAGTCGCAATAGCTCTTTATAGATGTACTTTCGGAGCTGATTGCGTTCTGGTCGCTGCCCATCAGGAACTCGAGTGATGTAGAGATCCCGGATGTCTGTAGTAGAGAAAGGTGTATCTGACTGCTCCTGTAACAGTTCGATCAGTGTCTTATCAACTTTCAGTGATTGCGACTTGTCCATCCGAAGGCCCAGTTGGTCTTTAGGTCGATTTGGTCGACTCCAAAAAATGGGTAGTATATGCCGTGGCCTGTCACGCCTCAAGAAACCATAGTCTTGCCTTTTGTGAGGGTAAGAAATGGGCTCACCGGTTTGCGAGGCGTTTGGTCGGAATCTGAGAGCAATGCGAAAAGCAAAAGGGTTTTCGCAGGAGCGTCTTGCACACGAAGCAGGAATAGACAGGAGTTATGTAGGTAAGATTGAGCGAGGAGAGGTGAATGTGACCATCGAGAGGATTTACCAGTTCGCGAATTGTCTAGAATGCTCTCCAAAGGATTTGGTGCTTGACTTGAAATGGTCCTAGCATGAAATTGGATGTAACCGAACTGGCAAACTAATTTATTAGCCTTGTCCAAAGGCAAGGCATTTTTTGAGTGAAAAAAGCGAGCGATTCGACGATGATTAACCAGATAGGTAATGGTTGTTTTGTTCGAGTTATTTATATCGCCTGTATTTCCTCGAAAGCCTCTACCTAGATTAGCTTGGAGACCGCCATGTCAGGAAAGAAGACATTACTTGTAGTCGCCCATACTCCCTCCGAAAATACGAAAAGGATGTTAGATGCCTTGGTTAAGGGGGCTTGTAACCCGGATATAGAAGGCGTAACAGTACGGTATTTGCCCCCCCTTGAAACGCAGCCTGACGATATCAGCTCGGCTGATGCCATCGTTATAGGCACGACTGAAAATCTAGGCTACATGGCGGGTCTAGTTAAGGACGTATTTGACCGGTGTTACTATGAGTGTCTCGAAAAGACTGAGGGGCTTTCTTTTGCGTTCTATGTTCGAGCGGGCCACGATGGCACGGGTACACGCAGAGCAATAGAGAGCATTACTACCGGCTTAAAATGGCGTCTAGTTCAAGAGCCCTTAATCTGTCGTGGGGAATTTCAGGAAGAGTTTGTTGACCAATGTGAGGAGCTTGGATTGTCGATGGCTGCCAGCCTGGAGGCGGGAATTATCTGAAATGGCCATCTTGTGCAGGCTCTTGATATAGGTTGTTAAGGGAACCACAAGCTGGCCAGTTTATGGTCACACAGAGAAGCGCCTGTGGCCGCCCAAAATGTTTTCTTTTAAACAAAAGCGAACATTCGCACAGAATCCAATATGTGCCCATTTTCCCTCCCCAGATCAGAGAAATTCTTTTCCTCTGAGAGTTTTAAAATGTGTTTCGAATCCGGATCTCTAAAGTGAAACTGGTCGAAAAGATTCTTGTGCGATTATCAGGCATATAATTGCATATGCGCTAAAACAGCATGATTTGTGCGTTTTATTTTGCACAGCGCCGTCCACTGTAGTGGTCAACCAATTTCGGACAGTATTGGATGCCAGTGTGAGCGGCTAGGGCTGTGGGCACAATTCTATGGAAGAGCTTCGACCTTCAGCCCAGGCGCCCGGTAATAAGGAGGTGATCTAGTGCTGGAGACGGTATCCATCCAGGATGGCGGCCATATCATCACCAAGATCTCGTATGGTTTGTGGGTCCAGATTGCGTTCACTCATGGATCTCAGGCCCATGATCTGTGCCTGCAGGAGTCGGGCAAGTCGACGGCAGTCTACTGATTGAGCCAGTTCCCCTTTCACCCGAGCCTGCTCTAGCAGGTCTGCAAGAGATTCCTCGATCGCAGCAAGAATGCTGTTGGCCTGGTCCGCCAGGGCCGAATGCGTATTGCTGGATTCCAGCAGTGTTTTCACGATCATGCAGGCCCGTGAGGGTGCCGCACTTCCGTCGCCGCAATGGCATCCGATGCCGCGCAGATAGTTCTGAAGGCCGTCAACAATGGAATCAAAACCCTTGAGGTGAACGGCTAACTCCCGGCCGCCCTGTTCCGCATAGGCGGCCAGTGCCTCTGAAAACAGACCGTCCTTGCTGCCAAACGTGGCGTAGATGCTGCCCGGCCGCATGTCGAGGGCCTGCTCGATCTGCTTCATGGAACTGCCGTGATAGCCCTTCTCCCAGAACAGGCCAACAGCCTTTTCCAGAGCGGTTTTTCGGTCATAGCGTGCGTGTCTGGCCATAACAACACTTCACCATTGTCGTTAATTGAGTGACTGTTCAACTATAACTTGAATGGCCGCTCAATAACAGTTAGCCTGAAGTTGTAATTGAGCAATCGTTCAAAAAGGAGATCGTGATGACTGACTTTCCAATGCATGATGTCGAATCTGCCCCGGAAAAATCCAAACCGCTTCTTGAGAATTCCCTCAAGGGCTTTGGCATGATTCCTGGCCTTCACGCCGTGATGGCCGAAGCGCCGGGAGCACTTGAGGCGTATCAGAAGCTGCACCAGCTAGTGCTGGACAGCAGCTTTGATAATGACGAAAAAACCGTGGTCTGGCAGACCATCAACGTTGAAAACGCCTGCCACTACTGTGTTCCGGCACACACCGGCATCGCCAAGATGATGGAAGTCTCCGATGACATCATCAATGCGCTGCGGGATGAAACACCGTTGCCGAGCGACAAGCTGGAGGCTCTCCGAACCTTCACTCTCGCCGTGATGCGCAAGGACGGCAATGTCAGCAAAGAGGACCTCGATGCCTTTTACAAGGCGGGTTACAACCACCGTCAGGTGCTCGAAGTCATTCTGGTGCTGTCCCAGAAAACCCTGAGCAATTACATTAACCACATTGCCGAAACACCCGTTGATGAGCCATTCAAGAAGTTTGAGTGGCAGAAAAAGCAGTAATTCCAAAGCTTGCTGGCAATGGGTGCGGTTCAGCCCGCGTCCGTTGCCAGCCTGTCTGCCTGCCTTGAAAGTTTTGTCCTTGAGCTTTTTGCCCACGCACCGGGTCTTTGGGGTGTAAAGCCTGGAAGTGTTGTTTGCTTTTGCTTCGGAAGCCTTGAAGCTCGTTAAAGTGCTTCTAAAACCGACGACAATAGGGCCCTTCAACATCCAGTGCGCGCGGGTAATTCAGCACCCGCGCGCACTCATCCACGAAGAACTTCTGGGTCTGTGCAGGGCTCATCCGGTCGGTTGTGTTAAGCAGGTCAACCGGCTAGCCAGTTGACCCTCCGTTTCCTTCCATCAGACTGGGGATGCAGGTCGCAATGTTCCCACATTCGATGTCTTCGGCGCTTACGCCCTCGGCATGTGCTGCTGAACCCATTGCGAAAGCAAACAGTACACCTAACAAGGCAAGAATTTTCATGATGTATCCTCCGTATTGCTGATGTCCATCCACTGATCTTGCCGCTGGGACAGGTATCAGTGAATGGTGCTCGCTACATAGACACCGTGTACCGGGTGGCGTTACAGACGTGCTGATCGAAATTATCCGGCGTGGAGTTTCCCTGCCGGCGCCGCTCCGTCCTCGTGTTTTCGAATTCATCTCTCTGTGTAACAGAACCGCTCCGAGTTGGTCTGAAGCACTGATCACCAACCCTTTATCAAATCCACTGACTGGAGAGGAATGATGCGTGGTTATCCACTTTTGTCTTTCATTGTTTTGTTGGCCCTGATCCCGGGCAGAGCCATGTCTGATGCCAATCGCGACAGTTTCCAGCACTATCAAAAGCTGCTTGATCGACATCTGATTGAACACACATTGCCGGGAAACGGACTGATTTCTGCCTTTGATTATCGTTCCGCCCTGGGCAGCGGCAGCCTGGAAAAGACACTGACTGAGCAACGCGAAACCCTGAAGGCGTTTGACCCCGGTACCCTTGAAGGGAAAGCGGAATCTGTTGCGTTCTGGATTAACGCCTACAACTTTTTCATGCTTGATCAGATTCTTACCGAACGGCCAAGCGGCGAGCTTGTATCTTCCGTGTGGGACTATGGCGGCCGGGTTAACCCGTTTGTCGACAGTGTATTTGAGCGGAAGAACTTTGTTATTGGCGGGCGTAATTACAGCCTCAACGATATGGAAAAGGAAATTCTGCTGGGTGAGGAATATGCCAGCAAGGGATGGAAAGATGCCCGGGTTCATTTTGCCGTGAACTGTGCATCGGTCGGATGCCCGCCGCTGCGGAACACCATTTACACCGCTGATAATCTGGAGCGTTTGCTGGCGGAGAACACCCGGCGGGCATTCAATACAGCGCGTCATCTGCAGGTAAAAGGCGATACCTTGTATGTGACCGAGCTGTTCAAATGGTATGAAAAGGATTTCGCAGAAGCGTCGGGTTCTTCGAAGGCATTTATAGAGGCGTGGGCTGCTCCTGAAGTGCGCAACCAGGTGGCTGCCACATCGTCCCTGGAATTCATCGATTACGACTGGGCGCTTAACACACCGGACAACTTTCCGGCCCTGGACCAGCCAGTTGATTGAAATCAGACACAAAAAAGGCCGCTACTCCGAAGAGTAGCGGCCTTTCTCGTCGCGGGTTATCTCGCGGACACTTTCACGTTAGCAACCTGATCGACGGTCTTGGTCGGGTAGCTCTGCGCCTCATGGTACCTGTCGGCCTGACCGTTCATGGCCAGGACAGCAGTCGCAGAGAAGGACAGTGCGATAGCGGCGAAAATCAGTGTCAGTTTCTTCATGGTCTGTACCTCGTTCGGTTCGATGACATGCGGGGTCTGCACCGTATGGGAACAGGCCTCGCTTACGGGGTATAGACACCGCAGTGTTGGGTTGCGTTACAGATTAGCTGTGGGATTTGGCAATAAATTCCGGGATTTCGATATAACAAAATACGATCAGTGCGGGCCTATGCATTCCTCTCCGTGCGATTCATAATGATCGTTCAAGAATTCGCAACGAAGGAGAAGCACCATGAGTCGACTTTTGGCCCTTGTATTGATCGTTGCAAGCTCTTTGGCAATGGCGGATGGGGATAAAACGCCTCCGCTTGTGGATGCCGACTGGCTTGATGCAAACCTGAATCGTAGCGACCTCGTGGTACTGGATGTTCGCTCCGGTATTGATAACGGTGGGCATCGCAGCAGCTTTCAGAAAGCACACATCCCCGGGTCTGTCTACAGTAGCTACACGGGTGATGGTTGGCGCGAAAGCCGTAACGGGGTCGCCGGCCTCTTGCCCCCGGTTGCCAGCCTGGAACGGTTGATCGGGGGGCTGGGAATCAGCAATGAGGATACGGTTGTGGTCGTGCCAGCAGGTACCGGCCCGACGGATTTTGGCAGCGCGGCCCGGGTCTACTGGACCTTCCGGGTGTTGGGTCATGACGATGTCACCATTCTGAATGGTGGTTTTGCCGGCTGGCAGGCAGCCGGGATGAACGTCGCCACCGGGCAGAGTGAGCAGCGAGAGATGGTTGGGTTTGAGGGCACCCTCCAGCAGGATTTGATTGCTTCGCTCGAAGAAGTAGCGGAGGCCCGCAACAGCCAGGCCCAACTGGTTGATGCCCGGCCGAGTGACTACTTTACCGGTGAAACCCAGTCCCCGGCGGCAAAGGCTCCAGGCACGATTCCCGGTTCCCGGAGTCTTCCCCACTCGGACTTTCTGGGCCAGCGAAACCAGGCCTGGTATCTCGATGAAGGTGAGATCACGGCGAGAGTGAACCAGGCAGAGCTGGACCCGGGCGCTCGTACTATCGCCTTCTGCAACACCGGCCACTGGGCCGCCACAGATTGGTTTGTTCTCAGCGAGCTGGCCGGATTTGAGGAAGTAGCCCTGTATGACGGTTCCATGGCTGAGTGGTCCCAGGACAGCGATCGGCCATTGCAGGTCGCGAAGAAAGGACTTGGCAAGATCCTGGATTTTTTCAACTGATCTGAAAAAGTGATTATTCATGTCTGATTCCGCAGTCCACCAGCCCGGGCTGCAACAGCCCGGCTGGCAGGTGGACCGATTCATCGTATCGACGGCTCTGGTTGGCCTTGCTTTGCTGGGCGGGTTGATCTGGTTGGAAACCGCCCCCTTCATGGTGGCGTTGTTCGTGATTGGCACCCTGCTGGGCATGGCGCTATATCATGGAGCCTTCGGCTTCACCGCTGGCTGGCGTAATCTGGTGGTTAAAAAACGCGGCTCCGGTATGCGGGCTCAACTTCTGCTGTTCGGTCTCAGTTCACTGATCATGGTTCCCATGCTCCACAGCGGCCAGGCAGGCCTGGTGGGCGCCGTGGCGCCAGTGGGGACGTCGCTCGTTGTTGGCTCGTTCATTTTTGGCCTTGGTATGCAACTCGGCGGTGGCTGTGGCTCCGGTACCCTGTTTACCGTGGGTGCCGGTAACATTCGTATGGTGGTGACACTGGTGTTCTTTATCGCGGGTGCCGTGCTCGGGTCGATTCATCTCCCCTGGTGGCTGGACCAACCCGGTTTTGACCCGGTGCCGCTGGTGAGCAGCTTCGGTGTCGTTGGCGCGATTCTGGTTCAGTTCGTGGGTCTCGGTTTGATCGCCTGGTGGGTCAACCGCATTGAGCGCAAGGCCCATGGAACCATCGAGCGCGATGAACTTCTTTGGAAAGGCCAGAGCCATGGTGTATTCAGAACATTGCTCAGTGGTCGCTGGCCTTTCACATGGGCCATAATGATCCTTGCAGCCGGCAATGCTCTGACCCTGGCCATTGGTGGTGCACCGTGGAGCATAACCTTTGCCTTTAACGTTTGGGGCGCCAAGGCTCTGGAAGTGGTGGGCGTTAATATGTCCCAGTTCGAGTTCTGGACCTGGGACTACCCCGCTATGGCCCTGAAAGATTCCGTGCTTACCAACATTCCCTCGGTGATGAATTTCGGGCTTTTACTGGGTGCCATGCTTGCTGCAGGCCTGGCCAACCGGTTTAACGAAGCCAGTCGCAATCGCCCTGAAGGCCGCCAATTCCTGGCCGCCGTGGTGGGAGGTTTGTTGCTTGGCTATGGTGCCCGCCTGGGATTTGGCTGCAACATCGGTGCACTGTTTTCCGGCATTGCCTCAGCCAGCCTGCACGCCTGGGTATGGTTTGCCTGTGCCTTCGCAGGTTCACTGATCGGAATCCGGCTGCGGCCCTGGTTCCGGCTGCCAAACTGAGGGGGGAGGTCGACAGCATGGAAAGAGCCTACAGCCGAACCCGAATACTGGCAGTACTTGGGATTATTCTCGTGTTGATTCTGGTGGACCACCTCAATAGCCCGACGTTTGCCTTCAATTCGGGCCAGGGCAATGTGCAGACCGCGCTTTCCCAGAGGGATGAGACTGCGTGCGCGCCTTGCGGAGCGCCGTGTCCTTCGACCCGCAATTAATCCATTAGTGCCGATCACGAAACACAATTCTTGATGATATTCCGATCCTTGGGGTCGGTCGTGCCCCCGGGTCCACGTTGCGATTTTCAAAGAGTCGACTTCTGCGTCGGAGGGTGGAGCCCGGAGACGGGATCAACTCGTTCATGGCTTGCGCCCAAACGGTGGGCATTGACCTGCCCCTGAAGGTTCTGGCCTGGGAAGATCAGGTGGGCCAGGTGTGGCTGGGCTACAACGATCCGGCCTGGATAGCGAGCCGTCACAACCCCCCCCAAATGCCCCGTTGCTGAAAAATTCGACAGCGCATTGCAGGGTTTTGTCAGATCAACGGTGGCTCGCTAGTCTCAAGTGGGCGAGGGTGGTTCAGGCGCGGCTTTCACCACACCACGCAGCCGTTCCGACAGCTCGTCGACCAGCTCCACCAGATGGCCGGACGTGCAGGTGGGCTCTGTCATGGCCGGGTGAAACAAAGCGTCCTGACGGCGCACCCAACCCGCCAGCATACCGGCATTCATTGCTCCGGCGGTGTCCCAGGCATGGGCGGCAATCATGGCGCAACACGCCGGCTCGCTGCCCACACTCTTGACGGCCGCCCGGTAGGCGCTCTCCTTTGGTTTCCATTGCCGGCAGGCGTCAATCGAGAAGATGTGGTCGACCCAATCGCCGAGGCCATTATTTTCCACCAGTGCCTGGGTGTTTCGCTTGGAGCCATTGGTGAAAAACAGAACCTTGAATCCTTTGTCCCTGGCAAGCGTTAGCGCCTCCTGAACATCCGGATGAGCCTCGAGCTGACCGAACACCGGCAGAATCCGGTCGGCGGCTGACTCGGGCGAAGACACCCCCAGGTTGTTCAGCAGAACCCGCAGGGTGCCCCGGGCCATGTCGACAAAAGGCACGTATTGCCCCGTTGCGGATGTCGCAAAGGCATCCCGCAGCAGCTGTGCAAAGAACAGATCTTTTGCGTGGGCAGGCAGCCCTTCCGAGTGGAGGGCGCGGGTCACGCCGTTCAGTGAAAAGATGGTTTCGATAACGTCGAAGACGAGTACCGGCTTGTTATCGCTCACAATCAGGTCTCCCGGAAGAAGTGGTAAATGGGTTCTGATGGGTTTGAAAATTCCTGCGAATCACCGCTCAAAACACCACTCTCAGCTTTACAGGTTATCCTTTCGTGAGCAACCACTCAAAAATGGCGCCCGGAATATCGCAGAGGTATGAATCTCAGCACCCCTGATTTGCGAGTAACAAAAAGTATTTGAGAAAACCGGCAGTGGCGAGGGCCCTGACGATTACCTGGTTGTTCTTGGCTACGGAGTCTCTTTCTAGGAGGAGGCGATTTGCGTGGACTGAAAAGCCCTGGTTCCGCTCTGGTGGAAAGTCTGTGTAACTTTCCTGCAGAGTGCGTGTCTGAGTGCTTTGCATGATTGCATTCACTGGCTGGATAAGGATCCCAGATTGTGGAGTCTATTTATTACGTCCTGTGCTGGCACTGCCATCGCCGCTGCAAACACTGCTACGAAACCCGCTTCCGTCCGTATATTCGTGATGAGCTCGAGTACGTTCTGTTGGAAGCGGAACGCAATATGCCGAGGATCGTCGATCACCTGCCGCCGGTCATGACCTACCAGGACTGGCACCATCCCCTGCCGGATGGAACCATCCCCAACCGGCGAAGCCGCCTTATTCTGTCCGGCGGCGATGTGTTGACCGAACCTGTGCGGGAACGCTTGCTGTATCCGGCGCTGGAGAGAATCACAGATCGCTACCGCGGTAATGGTGGCGTTAACATTGTGGTCCAGACCACCGGCGATCTGCTGACGCCACGCATTATCCGCGAACTGCTGGATCGGGGCGTGTGGATGATCTCGGTATCCGGCCTCGACGACTACCACGTGGGTATGGCCGGTGATCGCAAGGAAACCCTGCTGGACCAGTTGATCGGTGAATTCGAAGCGGCCGGAATGCATGCATCCGGGCTGAAAGCCGACAAGCGCGAGTGGATGGATGAGGAAGGCCCCGTCTACAGCGCCTTCGGTGCCACCGACGATGCCTGGATCGGCAAGCTCTGGCCGAGGGGCCGGGCGTGGGAAAACAGCCTGTCCAAGGCGACACTTGCGGACAACTTCTGCAACGCATGGTCCGGCGGCCTCAACTTTCTGGAATACGGCCGATCGGGTTCGGAGGTCTCCATCGACCCCTCCGGCGATGTGTATCCGTGTTGCTTGAAGACCCAGAGTCCGATCGGCAACCTTGTGGAGGAACCCCTTTACGAGATTCTCGAAAGCTTGAAGGGGCACCCTGCGATGGAGGCCATCAACGCTGGTAACCCCGAGCGGATGGGCCTTACCGAGGGCTGGAGCGTTAAGGACTTTGAGGCGGCGTCCCGCACAAAAATGCCAGACGGCAGTGATTACCAGAATCTCTGTATCGGCTGTGACCGGTACTTTGCTCAGGTGTTGGGCCCGGTGCTGGAGGATCTGCGCAACCAGCGGCGGGCGAAGCGTCACGGAGTTGTGGCCTTGTCATGACCCACGGTGCGAAACCGGGCCTGCGGCAAGCATTCCAGGGTTTGGGGGTTTCCGAGGCCGGGCTTGAACAGGCGCTTGCTGACACTCCCTGGCGGGGCCAGCCGTTGTATCCGTTACAGGACACGGGGCTAGCGCATGCCCATGTGCGCCTTGGCAATTCCGGCCAGCTGCTGCGCATCCCCAAACAGAGCCAGGTTGGCCTGTCTGCCGATCAGCACCTGGGTCATGAGGCAGCCTGTTTTCAAGCCGCGGCCCCCTCGCTGGTAACGCCTGCATTGCATCGGGTTCTGCCCGTGAGCCAATTCCTGCCTCGAGGCGCTCTGGTGCTTGACTTTGTGCAGGGCGAGCCGCTGCAACTGCCCGAACAACTGACGGTGATGGCCCGATCGCTGGGCGCCATTCACAGGGTCCCGGTGAACGGAGTGCTGTACACGCAGTTACGTTTACCGGAAGACCCAATTACGAGCATGGTTCGTGAGGTACGCAGCCAGGCGAGCTTTCTTGCGAAGGCGGGGTTGCCTGCCGATACTCAGCAGCGCCTGCGGGTAGAGCTTGACACGGCCGCCCGTGTCGCCGATCGGAACAGGCGGCCAGCGGAGGCGCTGATAACGTTCGATGCCCATCCAGGCAATTTCCTGGTCGACAAGCAGGGCAGTGCCTGGATGGTGGATATGGAGAAATGTCGAATCAGCCATCCGGGCTTCGATCTGGCGCACGCCACCCTCTACACCTCGACGACCTGGGACATGAGTTCATACGCTGTTCTGGATCCGGACGACATTGCCCACGCCTATGATGAGTGGGAGCAGGCGTTCGGCCCCCGCGGTTCTGACCAGCGTCCCTGGCATATACCGCTTCGCCGATTGATGTGGCTGTGGTCCACGACGTGGTGTGCTAAATGGCTTGCCCTTTCCGGTGGTCCCTCGGGGGCTGAGGGGCAGAATTGGTCGGAGTCGAACAATGAGCAGGCGCTGAACGACCATGTACGAAACCGCGCCAACCATTATCTGGAAGCAGACGTGATCGAGGCCATCGCCTCCGAGCTTGTCGAGCTGGAGCGACTTCTGGCGTAACAAGCGGTAAACCTATGAATGAACGGAAATAATGAACACGACAAACCGGAGGTTTTGATGAGAACAACATGGCTGGCACTATCACTCAGCCTGGCGCTGCCGCAGGCGGTTCAGGCGGAGGTTCCAGACTCGTGGCCTGCCATCGTCGAACAGGCGCGCGGGCAGACGGTGTACTTCAACGCGTGGGGGGGTGAGTCGAACACCAACAATTACATTCGCTGGGCCGAAGAGCAGGTGGGTAAGCGCTATAACATTGACCTCGAACACGTGAAACTGGGGGACACGGCGGAGGCAGTTGCGCGGGTGGTGGCTGAGAAGCAGGGTGGCAACACAGACGAAGGTGCCGTTGATCTGATCTGGATCAACGGAGAGAACTTCGCGACGCTCAAGCAGGCGGATCTGCTGTTTGGCCCCTGGGTGGACCGTTTGCCCAACTTCCCCTTAACGGATCCGGAAAAAAATCCCGCGGTCACTACGGACTTCACCGTACCTGTAGAGGGGATGGAAGCACCCTGGAGTAAAGCACAGGTGGTGTTCTATTATGACCGGTCCCTGACCGATAACCCCCCAGGGTCCATGAGTGGGCTGCTTGCATGGGCGCAGGCAAATCCTGGCGAGTTCACTTATCCCAAACCGCCGCAATTTCTTGGTACCACTTTTCTTAAGCAGGCACTGATTGAGCTGACCAATGACCGACCAGCGCTTTATCGCCCGGTCAGCCAGGCGGATTTTGACACCGTTACCGCGCCGCTCTGGGCCTTTCTGGACAAGCTGCACCCCCATCTCTGGCGCTCGGGCCGCAATTTTCCCGATAACGGTCCGGCGTTGCGGCGGCTGATGGCTGACGGCGCGCTGAGTCTGGCATTCTCCTTCAGCCCGGCCGAAGTTCCTGCGGCCATTGCCGACAATGAGCTTCCGCCCACCGTAGAGAGCTACGTGCTGGATGGCGGCACCATCGGCAATCTCAGCTTTCTGGCCATTCCTTTCAACGCTCAGCACAAGGCCGGCGCCATGGTCGTGGCCAATTTCCTGCTGTCGCCCGAGGCCCAGGCACACAAACAGAATCCGGAAAACTGGGGTAGTCTTACTGTCCTTGCCATGGACGAGTTGAGCCCAGAGCAGCGGGCGCTCTTCGAGGCGCTGCCCAGTCCGAAGGGCGGGGTGACCTCAGAACAGCTTCAGCGGGTCGTTGAGGAGCCCCATGCCAGTTGGGTCCAGGCGCTGGAGAGCGCCTGGTTGCAACGATACTCCGGGGGGCAATGACCCGTGCACGGCGGTGGGGTAAACGTACATTCATGCTGAGGCTGGCACCCTGGGTTATCATTCTCAGCCTCGTGGTTCCGGTGGTCGGCGGTACGCTCCTGACTCTGCCGCCGGCCTTCGGTTACCTGCCTGTGCTGGGTGGCGAGAACTGGTCCTTACAGCCCTGGCGGGATCTTGCAGCCACCCCTGGCCTGGTACGTTCGGTTGCGGTCAGTTTCGGTACCGGCCTTGTCGCCACCGGTGTGGCGCTGGTGATTGTTTTCGTGTTCCTGTCGACCGTTGCCAATACCCGGTTCGACCGCTGGATCCAGCGTCTCATTTCCCCTCTGCTGTCCATTCCCCATGCCGCTGCAGCTTTCGGTTTTGCCTTTCTGATTGCGCCCTCGGGCCTGTTGCTGCGTTGGGTTTCGCCCTCTGTGACGGGATTTGAGCGCCCGCCGGACCTACTGATACTGAACGACCCGTTCGGTCTGTCGCTGATCAGCGGCCTGGTGCTCAAGGAAATACCCTTTCTGCTTCTGGTCAGTCTGGCGGCGTTGCCCCAGCTCAATGCCGGCCAGCGCGTCATGCTGTCCCGATCGCTTGGCTACAGGCCCCGGGTTGCCTGGTTCAAGGTTGTGGCGCCGGCGCTTTACCCACTGATTCGTCTACCGGTGTATGCGGTTCTGGCATTCGCGACATCCACCGTGGATGTCGCCATGATTCTCGGTCCCAATCTGCCGGCGACGCTCAGTGTTCAGGTGGTACGTTGGTTCAATGATCCGGACCTCTCGCTGAGATTCATCGCCTCGGCCGGGGCGTTGCTTCAACTGATGGTTACGGCATCGGCGCTTGTAACCTGGTGGCTTCTGGAAAAGCTCGTGGCCAGGGGCTTCAGAGCTTGGGTGTCCGGGGGTAATCGTGGACGCGGGGATGCCTCACTCCTGGTCTCTGGGCGGTTCACCATGATAGTGACTGCGGTGTTGTCGGTTCTGGGCCTGGTTGCCCTGGCGCTCAACTCCATTGCCGGTTTCTGGCGCTTTCCCGCAAGTTTGCCTGTCTCGATCACGCCGGACCATTGGCTCCAGGCGCTACCGGATTTGGCTGGTCCTTTTGCCATGACACTGGCGATCGCTGCTGCGGCCTCAATCATCGCCGTGGCGCTGGTGCTGGCTGCCCTGGAGCATGAACAACGCTGGAGCCGACCGGCAACCCGCGCACTGTGGCTCCTGTATTTGCCGCTCCTGGTGCCTCAGGTCGGCTTTCTTTCCGGGATCACGGTGCTCAGCCAGATGCTGGGCCAGGCGCCAGCACTCTGGGTGGTCGTCTGGGCCCACTTGCTGTTCGTATTGCCCTATGTCTATCTGACGCTGGTGGAGCCCTACCGGCGATTTGATCCACGCTGGATGATCCTGGGGCGCTCTTTGGGCCTGTCTGTAAACCAGGGCTTCTGGCGAATCCGGCTGCCGATGATGCTGCGCCCTGTGCTCACCGCGACGGCGCTGGGTGTGGCCATCAGTGTCAGTCAGTACTTGCCAACACAGATGCTCGGCGGCGGTCGTATCGTAACGGTCACCACCGAAGCGGTGGCATTGTCCTCAGGCGGGGACCGTCGTCTGATTGGCGTTTGGGCCATGGTGCAGGCGCTGACACCTTTTATCGGCTTTTTGCTGGCTCTACTGATTCCGAGGCTTTTATGGAAAAAACGCCGGGGCATGCAGGCCCTGTAGCAGACGATGGCTGTCTGCATCTGCTCGATGTCGCCCTGGAACTTCACGGGCATAAGCTGCTGGCGCTGAACGAGACTGTTAGCCCGGGTGAGGTGCTCACTATCATGGGGCCTTCCGGCTCTGGAAAATCCTCGTTGCTCGCCTGGATTGCGGGGTTCCTCTCGCCCAGTTTTCATGCCACTGGCCGCGCCATACTGGACGGTACGGACATTACCGGCCTGCCGGCGGAGCAGTCCAGGGTCGGACTGCTGTTCCAGGATCCCCTGCTGTTCCCGCATTTGTCGGTGGCCGGCAACGTCCGGTTTGGCGCACGGGGATCAAAGGCAGATATGACCGCGCGGGTGGAGAATGCCCTGGCGAGTGTCGGGCTGGCAGGGCTTAGCCCGCGTGATCCGGACACGCTCTCTGGCGGTCAGCGGGCGCGCGCTGCGTTGGTCCGGCTTATCCTGTCCCGGCCCCGGGCTGTGCTGTTGGACGAACCCTTCTCAAAGCTGGATGCACCCCTGCGGCGCGAGTTGCGGACGACGGTGTTCGAGCATCTGCGGCAACAGAACGTTCCGACTATACTGGTCACACACGATCAGGAAGATGCCGACGCGGCTGGTGGACTGGTGGTCACGATTGACTGACCGGGCACTCGCTGCCGAAGACAACACTTACGGCAAACTGAAGGGGAGAGATGGTATGAATCGAGTCTGCGTGGTTATGGGGGTTGGCCCGGGTAATGGCGAAGCCTTTGTAAAGCGTTTCTGCAAGCAAGGCTATCAGGTGGCCATGCTGGCCCGCAGTGAGGACTACCTGCAGCAACTTGAGCAGTCGGTGGTAGGTGCCCATTCGTTTCCCTGCGACATGATGCAGCCGAAGCAGATTGCCTCAGTGCTGGCTGATATCGAGGGCAGACTCGGGCCGGTTTCGGTGCTGCTCTACAATGCTGGCGGCGGTACTTTCAAGAACGTCGAAGAGGCGAGCCTCGAAGACTTCGAGGCCAACTGGCGGATTAATGTGCAGGGCCTGGTGGCCGCCACCAAGGCGGCGTTGCCCCAGTTGCGCCAGCACGAAACCGCCGCCATTGTGGTCACCAGCGCTTCGGCGGCAACCCGGGGCCGGGCCAATAGCGCGCCCTTTGCCTCCTCCAAGGCCGCCCAGCGCAGCCTGGCCCAGTCCCTGGCAAGGCAGTTGGGGCCGGAGAAGATTCACGTGGCCAATGTGGTGATTGATGGTGTGGTGGATTTACCGCGCACGCGCCAGATGCTCCCGGACAAGCCGGACGATTTTTTTGTCCAGCCTGCCGCGGTGGCCGACGCGGTCTGGCACCTGTGCCAACAGCAGCCCTCCGCGTGGACCCATGAGCTGGATATCCGGCCGTTCGGGGAAAGCTGGTAGCCGCTTATAACAGCAGATGACCATCGCCTCTTGCGGCGACTCCGGCGAACTGGCGAATTTCCTCTGTCAGTTCGCCGTAATCCTTCAGTCCGGCTTTCCATTCCTCCGGCACCTCGTCAGAGCCAGCGGCCAGTAACAATCCAAGCACCATACCCCGGTGTACGCTGTCTCCGCCGGTCTCGGCATTGGCGCGGAGGGTTCCAGTAAAATCGCCTTTATGCTGCTGGCCCAGGGCAGCCATCAGTGGCAGGGCCTGCTCGATGTAGCAGGCGGTGGCAAAGTAATCCGGAGCTCTGGTGGCGGCGCTGTCACTCAGGAACCGCATGTGCAGTCGCCAGGTTTCTTCGTCCGGAATATTGCCTGGGCCACCGTGGGCACGGTAGGTCTGGAACAGTGCTTGACCAGAAACGGCCGGTGCGGGCAGCCGCTGTCCTAACTCACTAAAAATAGTCTGCGGGGAGTCTCCGTTCACCAGTTGCAGCAATACTGGCACCAGGAGGCTGAGGCCGCTGCTGACAATTTCCGAGCGATGGGTCAGTTGCTGGTGGCCCAAAGCCATGCCGGTGGCCAGATAGGCGTTGTCGGGACTTAGCAATGCCAGTACCAGAGGCCTGATTAGCCCGCCCACACTACCAATGGACCAGACTCGGCGCTGTTGTTCGGCGCAGTTTCCGGGTGCTTCGCCTTGGCTGTAATGCTCGAACCAACGCCTCAGATAAATCTCGGTGTACGGGTCACGGTTTTCACGAGGCTGGGTCATGTAGTGGATGAAATCCTCCAGAAACCCGCCCTGACTATAACCGCCACGGTCAATCACCGAACGCATCAGTACGCGTATAAGGCCCGCGCCCAGGGTGGACTCACCCGCTTCCAGACCATGGTGATAATGCATGCGTTTGTCCAGCTCGGCAGTGGCGTTGCCATGCGCGCCGTCCCGGTCGTCAAGTGAGAAGAGGAAGTCGCTGTAGCTGGTGCGATAGAACCGGGCATGCTGTTGGAGAATGTCATAGGGACGACTGAGTTCATTCGCTGTTTCAATGTCTGGTTGGTAGCTCATGCCGAGCATGAAGGCGTCTGGGTGGGGGTGAGGGGCCGAGTAGTAACGGTCGATGCCCCCAGGAAAACATTCGCGAATACGTTCGGTCGAATAAAACCAGTGCACGGGCATGGCCAAGGCATCGCCAATGAATACACCTCAGAGGGCGTTTTCGATACGCCGGGCAACGGAGTTGCTCATATCGGTATCTCCCTTGTTTTTGGAACCGGTTTCACACGGGGTTGGTGGCCAGAATTTTCTTCAGAAAGTCTTTTGTTCGGGGATCCTTCGGATTGTAAAAAATCTCTCTGGGCGGGCCCTGTTCCACGATCCGGCCGCCGTCGATGAAGATCACCCGGTCGGCAACATCACGTGCGAAGGACATTTCATGGGTAACCACCATCATGGTCTGGCGCTCTGAAGCCAGCTGTTTCATCAGCCCGAGCACTTCCTCCACCCATTCGGGATCAAGGGATGAGGTGGGCTCGTCGAACAGGATAACCTCGGCTCCGGTGGCCATGGCGCGGCCAATACCCACACGTTGCTGCTGGCCGCCAGACATGGCCGCAGGGTAGGCATCCGCCTTATCGGCCAGGCCGATCTGCCGCAGAATCTCGCGAGCTCGTTTATACGCCTTTTCTTTGGGCCACTTGTCCACCACCAGCAGGCGCTCGGCGATGTTCTGTAGTGCGGTCTTGTTGGCGAACAAGGCATAGTTCTGGAACACGAATGCGGTTCGCCGCCGCATGGACAGGATTTCAGCGCGGCTGGCGTGGTTCACGTCCACGGTCAGATCGCCCACGGTCATGGTGCCGGCGGTGGGCTGCTCCAGGAAATTGATGCAGCGCAGCAGGGTGGATTTTCCGGTGCCTGAGGGCCCGATGATCACCACGATCTCGCCTTTTTCGATGGCCATATCGATGTTGTCGAGAACGACGGTGTCCCCAAATTGCTTGCTCAGTGATTCCAGTTTGATCATCGGCTATAGGCCTTGTTCAGGCGGATTTCCAGGTAGTGCTGAAGCTTGGACAGCATCTCCACCACGATCCAGTAGATCACGGCGGCCACAATGAACGCCTCGAAATACAGGAAGCTGCCGGCGGCTTCTTTCTGGGTGGCACCCATCAGCTCGGTCACGCCCAGGGTAAAGGCGAGTGACGTTGCCTTGATCATGTCGATGAAGTAGTTCATCAGGGTCGGCAGCGCCACCCGGGTGGCCTGGGGCAGAACGATCCGCCGCATCATCTGGCCGTTGGTCATGCCGATGGACAGGGCCGCTTCGGTCTGGCTGCGGTCAACGCCCACAATGGCGGCGCGGATGGATTCCGCCATATAGGCGGAAAAGTGCATGGTCAGACCCATGATCGTTGCCGTGACGCCGTCGATCACTGTCAGCGCGCTGACCAGCTGGGGCAGGCCGTAATAGAACAGGAACAGCTGCACCAGCAGTGGCGTACCCCGGAAAAAGGAGATAAACACAATGGTCAGCTGATTAAGTACCGGGATGCGCAGCACCCGGACCACGGCAAACAGGCAGGCAAGGATCAGTGCAAGCGCCATCCCCGTTCCTGCCAGCTGAAGAGTCAGGGGCAGATATCCGAGCAGAACGGGTATCAGCCCCACCATGTATTCGACGTTTAACACGTCCATAGGCAGTCAGGCCTCGGTTGGGCCCTCAGGGCCGGGTGATGTCGGTGCCGAACCACTTCTCGGAGATGGCTTTCAGTTTGCCTTCCTCACGAAGAGCGGCGAGTGCCTTGTTTATCTCGTCCCGTAGTGCGCGGCCTGCCTCGGTATCCCGGAACGGGTAGGCGTTGGTGATCTGTGAGAAGGTGGGGCCGGCCAGCTCAAGGGGCAGAGGCTTTTCCTTGATAATCTGGCTGGCGCTGACCCGGTCCATGACAAAGGCATCAACACGGCCCAGGGCGGTGTCCCGCTCCAGATTGCTCTCGTAGGTCTTGATGTCGATCTGATCCGAGTAGGGCAGCTCCCGCAACAGGTCGGCAAAATTGGACCCCAGGTTTACCGCCACGGTTTTGCCCTTCAGATCTTCCACGCCCTGTATCTCGGTATTGCCTTTTTTGGTCACCACCTGGGCGCCGTCATAAACATAAGGTTCGCTGAAGATATAGGCTTTCTTGCGCTCTTCGGTGATGGTGATCTGGTTGGCCACGGTGTCGATCCGGCCGGACTCAAGCATGCCCATCAAACCGGAGAAGTTGGCGGTTTCAAACTGGATTTCACGGCCCATCTCCTCGCCGATGGCCTTCATGATGTCCACGTCAAAGCCTTTGAGCTGGTCCTGCTCCACAAAGGTAAAGGGGAAATACTGGCCGGACATTCCGACTTTCAGCGGCTCTTCCTGCGCAAGCAGCGGTGCGCTGGCAACCAGTGAAATTACCAGTAACGTATTGATCAGTAGTGTTTTCATAAAACCTCCTTTTGGATGCATCGTACCTGAAGCACTGTCTTGGGAGAAAACCGGGCATTTACAACCCTGGCGAGATCTGAACAAGTGTCTCGATATCAGTGAGAATAGCTGCAGAGCGGGTAACCCGCCCTAACCAGCTCAACGGGATGCCATGCTCGCCGCCAACGCCATGCATGGCGGCCATGGCCGGCCCGATGATCCAGGCGCGGCCACAGGAGTCGCCGCCGCAATGGATATTGGCGCGAACCGCCTCTGTGTAGCTTGTGGCATGACTCAGGATATGAAAGATCACCGGCATGGCTTCGTGCAGGTAGCAGGTACCGGTCAACGGTTTCGGCGAGGTGGACGCCGGCTTCCTGGATTTCGGTCTGGTGATAGGTCAGATCAATGGCTTTCCGAACAGGTTCCGCTTTTGCTGATCTGTGAGATTTGCGGAAGTACTGCCCTGCGCCTTCTCGATTGCCGTCTGCTCGATGATGTTCAGGTTGTTCAGAGTCACTCGGGTGGGATTGCCGATAAACCCGAGGCTGGCGGCATCGGCAACCCTTGTTGGTCCGTTTCAGAATTTGAGGTCGATAAAATTGCTTTTTGCCCTGCGAAGGAGCTCTTTTTCTGTTATTCGTTCGTGTACGACACTTTCCTCCCACTGCTGTCGTCCATCTTGCTCGGGGGAACGATGGAACAGCAACAGCTGGCCATCAACAATTTTGAAATTGGTCGGGTCAACGGTTTCAAGGCGTCCTTGCGCCAGGTTATACGGGCAACTGCGCGGGAAAGTAGGAGCATAGGCGGCAGGGGCCTTGTCAAATGCCTTCTTCTGTTCCGCACTTGCGAACCAATACACATTTCCTTCATGGGTGCTCTGGTACTTGCTGGAGCCCATCTCCGGATGGCCCTTTTCATGGTAGGAGACGGGACTGTAGCCCTCCAGCGCTGGCTGGCCGTGTTCCGGGATCCCATGCTCTGAAGCGTGCGTTGGTAAAGCGATAACAACAAGCAGCATAACAATGATGGTTGTGCACAGCTGTGTGCGTTTTTTGATCATGGGACTTCTCCAATACCGGAATGTTCGGGAGTAATGGTCCGGCAAACCTTTACCGACCCATTACACCGATCGTTGCTGCGATGGATAATGCGAGGCTGATGACAATCCAGATGCGACGAACCCTACCGCATTCGCCATGCGCCCAATTTGAATCAAGGCAGTGACGCGTTACCCGGTAAAACCTGCTCGGCGTTGCGAGGTTTTTACGGTAGTGTCGGGTAAAGTAGTGGGCCAGCGTTGGTGGCACCGTGTCGGGGGCGTATCTGTGCCATAACTTCAGCAGTCCAAGCTTGTCGCGTTTCTCAAGAGCCTGACGAAGCCGTTCGGGAAAATGGCGGGTGGATGTGCAGCAAGCGAAGTCAATGATGGCAGGTTTTCCGTCATCAAGGACCAGGACGTTGCCGCGATTACCAAGGTCAAGGTGTACGAACCCGTGTTTATGTATGTGCACCATCAGATGCCACAGTTCCGTAAAGAATACTTTGGGACAGGGGATGTTCCCTTCGGATTCTCGCAAAGTGATGCCTTCCAGGTACGCGTAACTGATGATGTAAGGGGATTCAAGCCGCGCATGATTGGGGATGCCTCGACGCTGCGGTAGGGTGCGAAGCGCGCGGAACTCCCGCCTCGGGATAAGCATTCCGTAGATCAGTGCTCCGGGGAAACCGCACTTGCTGTAGTCTTTGATGACCCTGGCCTCTGTGCCGCTGGTATCCTTTTCGACAAGTGCCTGGCCCCACCTGTGCCTGAAGAGAATGTCTCGCTTTGACATCGTGCTGCCTTCCACGGTGATTGACTTTGTTGGTTCAATCTTTTGTATCACAACTGAAAGACACTGGTTTGGACGGGTTGTTACAGGTGACCACCTGGATTGTCGATACCGGAGATACTGTTCTGTAACGAAACCGGTGCCGGAGGTGTCGCTGGATAGAGGTCGACTGCTCAGCCGTCAGGGAGGAGCCGGCTCACTTTAACCAACTGGAGGCTGCAATTTTGTCAAATGCCAAACTCACCATGCCCCTTCTGCTTCTAACACTTGGAGTTCTGCCAGCGACATCTCCGGCGGCTATCCGGCTCGAACTTTCCAATGACATCATTCTCAGCTCAGACAACCAGTTCACTAATGGCACTTCGGTTGTTGTCTCGTCAACCGCGGTGGAGTCCCTGGATGAGACGGGGGGTACACCAGCATTTGGTCGATCCCTGGTGTCCTGGGCAATTCCCGAGCAGACCGGGCTGAACTATCGGGAGAGCTGGGTGTTGGGGCAGAACATGCAAACGCCGGCGGATATCGAACAGCCCGAGGTCATTCTCAATGATGTGCCCTACGTCGGCTTTCTCGGTTGGGGAAACAGTGTTTACGGATTCAACGATGACACCTTTTTTGGTGCCCAGTGGCTCGTTGGATGGATTGGTGAAGAAGCACTTGCCGAGCAGACACAGAAGCTCGTACACACCCTAATTACGGGCGACGACCCCGAAGGTTGGGATAATCAGCTGGATTCCGAGCCTGTTATAAACGGATATGTGAGTGTTAAACGGCGACTTTTCCGGAACGCCTGGTTTGATGCAGCTGTGACCGGAGACCTTGCGGTTGGCAACTTTTTTACCTTCGCGCAACCTGGGTTGGAGTTCCGCTTTGGCGACCGCCCCGGCGGCTTCCATTACATTCCAGACCCGATTGGTCGGGGCATGGACTACGATGCAACACTCCTTCCGGGCCGAGCGACTTACCTCTACGCTTCTGCGACTGTGCGAGCGACGTATTTCGGATGGGCGTTGCCTCGTGAGGGCAATCTGTTCGTAGACAACGAATGGACGGACCGGAATACCGTGGATATCAACCGTGCTGTCGGCCAGACGGTTTTCGGATTGCACTGGGTCGGCCCGCGATTTGGCGCCCATCTGAGTCTCTGGCTGTCTACGGACACAGTGGAACAAAGTAACCTGCCCTCCAGCGAGGACCCGCGAAACAGCTTTGGTTCCTTTATGGCCGAGTATCGGTTTTAGGGTCCAGATTGCTCAACTGAGCCACCTTCTCAAGGAACTGCTGGTAGGTTTCAGATTGCTTCAACAGTTCACCGCCCAGCGCTGTCAGGGCATCGACTTGTCTGCCATCAAGGGCAGCCGTTGGAAGGGCGTTGTACTTCCTTCGCCTGGCGGAATCGTCCACCTGGTTGAATGTCAGGGTCGCAAAGTGAACGTTGACCTTGGGTTGTTCTGGTGCTCGCTGGGCGTTAATGCTCGCGCCCCAGGCCAGAAACTCCCTGCGTGCCTGTGCAATGTTCTCTGTCGTGAGTGTATTGAACGCGGCATCAAAGGAGGCTTCCATGGTTTCGATGGGCCCGGGCTCATCACCGGCAACGGCCCAGGGATAGGGGGGGTAGACCTGAGCGTTTACCAGAACGACCAGCACCTGTTCAACGTTGCTCAGAGCCTCCTCGCTAAAGGCGCCTGCCATCCTTTGGACATGACCCCGATGGGCGATCGGGCTCATCATCGAGCCGCGCACGCCGATATTGTCGGTAATGCCCCCGTCGGCCAGATTGAGGTAGGGCATCTCCTCCTGTTCGAAATAACGGGACACCCCCTGGGCCACTGCAAACTCTCGCGACAGCAGGTTGCGGGCTTGCAGGGCCTCGTTGATCCAGGGCTTGGTTTTGGCATCGCATCCTGAATAATTGCGAAGCCGCAGAGGCGCGAATGCCGGCGGCACCATCGACGATGCCATCACAGCGCGACTGACCGGGTAGCTGCCGAGATCGGAGCAGAGCAGATCAAACTGTGGCTGGATAAAGCTGAATGTCAGCGAATTATTGATATCCGTGGCATTGATGATGACAAACGGTAGGGGCCCCAGGGAGAGATCCTCGAAGGTTTTTCCGTCGAAGATCTCCTTATCAAGAAACCTGGCCATAAGATCAGAGCGATTGAAGTCCGTAGAAACGAGTTTTGCCATGTTGACCGGGTTTGCCAGCATCCAGCCATAGGTACGTGGCCAGTTCCGGAGCAGGAAGCGTTCCCGGAAATCCTCGAACAACCGGTCGCCAAACAATCCATAGTAGGCAGCGGTGTAACTCCCGCCAGAGACCGCGGAAATGACATCCACCTGGTCCAGTAACCGGTGTTGCTGGCCACCAATCATGATCTGTTCCCGGCGAAGGGCATCGAGTACACCGTAAGACAGGGCCGCCGCGCGCGTGCCACCTCCCGAGAAGGCCAGAACAACAAACAGCCTGTCATCGTTATCCGGCAGCCGGGATTCGAAATCGTAGTCAGGCTTCAGAGAGAGCTCGCCCAGCTCAGTGTTGAGTGCTGCCGTTGAACAACCGGTGATTGCCAGAACCAGAAGAACGATCGCGCAAACGCCCGCCGATGTATTCCCTGCTTGCTGGTGACACGAGTGGGCCATTCTGCTCCCTCGAATGTAACAAATAGGGTCCCTGATTGGTCTGTAAACCATAGACCAATTCGAAGGCCAGGAAAAAACCTAATGACACGATCCAAAGTCGAGTTCACCAACCGCCAGAATCAGAAACTTGCTGGTTTGCTGGAGCTGCCGAGCCACGATAAGCCCAAGGCAATGGCTTTATTTGCCCATTGCTTTACCTGTGGCAAGGATATCGCCGCCGCTTCCCGAATTGGCCGTGCTTTGGCAAAACATGGCATCGGCGTACTGCGGTTTGATTTCACCGGGCTGGGCAACAGTGACGGGGATTTTGGCAATACCAGTTTCTCCTCCAACATTGAGGATCTGTTGGCTGCCAGTCAGTTTCTGGAAGCGCATTACGAAGCGCCCCGAATCATTATTGGCCACAGCCTGGGAGGCGCTGCCGTGCTGGCGGCGGCACAGCGTATGCCATCCGTGGAGGCGGTTGCCACGATCGGGGCACCGGCCACGGCCAATCACGTTCAGCATCTGTTCGACGGCAAGGCCAACGAGATTCAGGAGCTCGGTGAGGCCGAGGTTACCCTGGCCGGCCGGACGTTCAATGTAAAATCGCAGATGCTGGATGACCTGGTGAAATGGAATACTCCGGACCACATTGGAAGTCTTCGTAAGGCGTTGATTATTTTCCACTCGCCCGTTGATCAGGTCGTGGACATCAACGAAGCCGCCGCCATCTATCACGCGGCAAAGCACCCCAAGAGTTTCATTTCCCTGGACGACGCCGACCATTTGCTATCCCGGGCGGTAGATGCGGAATACGTGGCGGATACGTTGGTGGCCTGGTCGAGCCGGTATCTGTAGCAACGACGGTTAGTCAGCTATGCACCGAGCCAGATCGCTGGCAAGTTGTTGCAGTGCGCGCGAGCGTTCCAGTCCCCGCAGAAATCGCCTTGGAATGCCGCCAAGGCCCACCTGCGCACCCACCAGCGCACCTACCAGCATGGCCCGTGACTGGTTCTGGCCGCCGCCATTGATGGCATGCAGGACCGCCTGTTCAAAATCATCGCTGAATGTCGCCGACAGATAATAGGCCGCGGGTAGCTGGTGATAGAAGGCGCAGGGCATGCCAAAAAGGCGCGACACCTTCCAGGCCGGTTCAATGCGAGTGTCCGGATCGGTGGCCATGCTGGCAATGTCGGAGGCAAAATGCAGGGCGTCTCTCACGATGTGGCGCCGCGCTCGCAGCGGCAATTCCGGATGATCCGGCGCCGGCTTTCGGGTGGTTACCGGCTCAAACGCTAACGCATCGTCTGCAAGCCACTGAAGAGGTTGATGTGAGATGTGCTCATCCAGAGGGTCTCCCTGGACCAGCCTGGCCAGAATGCAACCAAACCCCACCCCCACCGAGAGCATGGTCTCGCTGCTCTGGGTGAGAGCAGTGTTATTGGCTATGGCCTGAGACATTCTGGCAGGCGCCGAGGCATAGCGCACGGCAATGGCCAAGGTTCGTTCCATGGCTTCTGTGGTATCCGCAGCACCGCCAATATCGTGCCAGGGGCGCTTCTCAGCCACACGGCATCTCCAGGCATGGCGAATGGACTCACTGGTGTAATGGCCAGGACCGCTGCGGGGTTTGCCATCCAGCAGCGGGAAAAGGTCGCTATCCAGACGTTGGCAGAAGTCCGCTTCGTCATAGCCGTTGCGTTCCACCAGCGAGCGCAGCATCAGCTCCAGTATGAAGCCTGACTGGCTGTTCTGGCCTGCTTCCAGACCGCAATGGAAATGCCCCGGTTTCGGGGTGGTGTAGTCGTCGATCCAGTTGCTGTAGGCGCTACGAAGCAATTTCAGGTCGTAATACCAGTGCGGGCCGACGCCAAGGGCCTCGCCAATAAATGCGCCCATGACGGCGCCCATGGCTCTGTCACTTGAGGTTATGGTCAAGGTCCGGACTCCGTCATCGGTATGTCAGGGTTTCCGTGTAGCGAGCGAATCATCGGGCACTTTTCTGGATCATCGCTGCATCGACAACGTTCCACCAGTTGATCGAGTGTGGCTTCCATGTGCCTCAGGCTGGCGATCTTTCGGCGCACGTCGCCCAGCTTGTGCTCCGCCAGCGCTCGGGCTTCGTCGCAACGAGTACCGTCCTCAAGTTTCAGTAATTCAGTAATCTCACCCAGGCTGAACCCAAGCCATTGAGCCGATCGGATGAAGTGCAGCCGCGCCAGCGCGCGCTCATCGTATCGGCGGATGCCCCCGTGGGGCTTGTCTGGAACCGCCACCAGCCCGCGCCGCTGATAATAACGAATGGTCTCGACATTGACGCCCGCAGCGCTGGCCAGTCTACCGATGGTCATGAGGTGATTACCTGCAGCGTTCATAGCACTTGATCCCGTAGTTGACTACGGAAGTAACCTTGGCACAGCTGACCAAAAAATCACAGGGAATGCCAAGATGAAAAACCCCAAAGTACTTCTGCAAACCAGCCTGACCGGCACTGTGATTGTCGCACTGTGTTGTTTTACGCCCATTCTGGTGGTGCTGCTCAACGCGCTCGGCCTGGCGACGATCATCGGTTACCTGGACTATGCGCTGTTACCGGCTCTGGCGTTTTTTACCGGAATGACGGTCTACGCCTTCTGGCAAAAAAAGAAATTTGAAGCCTGGTGCAAACGCCCATCCGTTAGGGAGGCATCATTGTGAATTCGCACAATACACCGCACATTGCAGTTATCGGCAGTGGTGGCGCGGCCATGGCAGCCGCCCTGAAAGCGGCTGAAAACGGCGCTCGTATCACCGTGATTGAGCGAGGCACCCTTGGTGGTACCTGCGTGAATACTGGTTGTGTGCCGTCAAAAATCATGATCCGGGCAGCCCATGTCGCACACCTGCGCCGCGAGAGCCCGTTTGATGGGGGAGTGGGTGCTCAGGAACCGATGGTCGACCGGCTGGCTCTGGTTAACCAGCAGCAAGCTCGCGTGGAGGAACTGCGCAGCGCCAAGTACGAGAGTCTCCTGCAGGACAACCCGGCCGTCACCCTGCTGCATGGCGAGGCCCGTTTCCTCGATGCCAACCATCTCGCCGTGGCTCTGAACGACGGCGGTGAGCAGACTGTTCACTTTGACCGTGCCTTCATCGGCACGGGTGCCCGTCCTTCGCAGCCCCCAATACCGGGGTTGGCAGACACACCGTACCTCACATCGACCCGTGCGCTGGTTCTGGATCGGGTGCCCGACCGGCTGGTGGTCATCGGTGCGGGCTTTGTCGCGCTGGAACTGGCCCAGGCCTTCGCACAGCTCGGCAGTCAGGTCACGATACTGGCCCGCAGCCGGCTGCTCTCCGGGGAAGACCCGGCCATTGGTGAAGCCATGGAAGCCGCATTTCATCGTGAGGGCATTGAGGTGTTGAACCACGCACAGGCGAGCCGGGTGGATTACAGTCATGAGGAATTTGTGCTGGAAACCAGTGCGGGAATCCTGCGAGCGGAACAGTTGCTGGTGGCGACCGGGCGCAAGCCGAATACGAAGGCACTGAATCTGGAGGGCATTGGCGTGGACACATGCGATGGCGCTGTTCGGGTGAATAAACACCTACAAACCACAGTGCGCGGCATCTACGCAGCCGGTGACTGTACCGATCAGCCGGAATTTGTCTATGTTGCGGCTGCAGGCGGCAACCGCGCTGCTATCAACATGACCGGCGGCGAGGCCACCCTGGATCTCAGCGCCATGCCGGCGGTTATGTTTACCGATCCGCAGGTAGCCACCGTTGGCCTGAATGAAATAGAGGCACGGCTTGTGGGTTACGATGTGGATAGCCGGTTGTTGGACCTGGAAAATGTGCCCCGGGCGCTGGCGAACTTCGACACCCACGGGTTTATCAAGATGGTGGCCGAGAAGACGTCAGGCCGGTTGCTCGGCGTGCAGGCCGTAACCGCCGACGCTGGCGAGTTGATCCAGACCGCCGTGATGGCAATCCGGGCCGGGATGACGGTGCAGGAGATCGGCGACGAGCTCTTCCCCTATCTGACCATGGTGGAGGGGCTCAAGCTATGCGCTCAGACGTTCACAAAAGATGTGAACCAGTTATCGTGTTGCGCATCGTGAGGCAAGCAGTCAGGGCATGCGAGCGCAACATGCCCGCACTCTGCCGAGCTTATGCCTGCCAGTATCGAAAGCTCACTTGTAACAAAGGATGGAAGCTCGGGTCTCTGGAATGAGTCTTAGGGTACAGAGTTTCCATGATCGAAACCTTGATTGTTTTGACCATTGCGGGGTTTGTGGGCTACACCGCCCAGATAACCGGCCTGTGCATGGTTCGCGGCGTATCGGACTGGATGCGGGGCCGGCGCTTGCGGTTGACGGCCATTGTGATGGCCGGGTTCTGGGTATACCTGCTCACGCCGTTGATTGCGTATTACGACCGCCCGTTTCTGAACGTCTATACGTTTCACTGGACCATTCCCCTGGGTGGTTTGATCTTCGGGGTTGGCGCAGCCATTAATGGCGCCTGCTCGATTTCTACGGCAACCCGATTGGCCAGTGGTGACCTGCGTATGCTGCTGACCATGATCGGGTGGCTGGCAGGTTGGGTGATGCTCATCCTCCTGCAGGTGGAGCCCAACCTTGATCGTTCGATCTTTCATCCCGGCCTTGTGCCCTGGTTTTCGGTAAGCGCCCTGATGTTGGCCTCTGTTCTGGTTTACTGGCGATTCCGGACGCGTTGGCGAATGTGGCGCGGGATCATGCTGGTGGGTATTTTTGCCGGCGTCCTGTTTCTGTATGAGCCGGCCTGGTCACCCAGTGATTTTGTGCGGGACGCGGGGCTGAATCTGATGGGAGGGGATTCGCCAGCCCCGTCCATACTTCGTGCGATGCTGCTGGTTGCCATGTTGGTGGGCATGGGGGTGGGCGCCTGGCGGTTCGATCGGTTTCACTGGCGATTGCCTGAGGTCGGTGATGTCAGCAAGTACCTGGGCAGCGGCGTATTGATGGGTGTGGGTTCCGCCCTGGCTCTGGGTGGCAACGATTATCAGTTGCTGCTGGCTTTGCCGGCCTTGTCGATGGCAGGAGTTTCAGCTCTTTCTGGCATGCTGCTGGGCATCTGGCTCGGCGCAAAGCTGCTGACGAAGTTGGTCCAAAAACCGGGAGCGGTAGAGTAACCGGCACCGTTCACGGTTCGGGGAAAGGCCGGGTGTCCTTGGAGAGACTATTGATATTCCAAAACGGTATCATTTAATAATTTTTAATAATCACTTTGTTAGGTAGGATAAGGGCTCAAAATTTTGAGGTAAGCGCAAGCGAGCTTGAGATTATGTCACGAATTCCTGGATTTGCCTTAGTAGTTTTGTTGGTCTGGAGCACTCTTACTCACGCCCGTGAATCTCTGGAAATTGGCTACATGCCCATTGTGCCCGTGTCACAAGCCTTCGTTCTGTTTGAAAGCGACAGCCTGGGTCTGGCGGACGGCAGCGATCGGGACCTGATCAAGTTCCAGAACGGGCCGGCGATTGTGCAGGCTCTGCTCGCCGGTCAGCTCGATGTCGCCTACCTTGGCATCGGCCCGGCCATGGTGGCCAGGGCAAAGGGGGCAGACATCAAAGTTGTGGCGGCCAACATTGTAGAGCAGATCAGTCTGCTGACACTGGGCGAATTGGCGCCGTACTTTGCAGACGGCGAGGCGGCGACTGCCTTCGCCCGATTCCGGGCTGATAAAGGTCGCAAAGCCGCGATCTCCACCTTTCCCCAGGGATCGGTTCCAGACACGGTGCTGCAATACTGGTTGCGCAACCAGCTTGGTCTGAGCGCTGACGAGATCGCAGAGAACGTCAATATCATTTATCAGGGTGCGGCCCAGGTCCAGCAGTCGCTGATGACGGGCGCGGTGGATGGCGCTGCGATCCTCGAGCCGATTGTCAGTGTTATATTGGACCGCAAAAACGACGCCCGGGTAGTGGCTTCCGGTTCCGACATGTTCCCAGACCAGCCGGGTGCGGTTCTGGTGGTCCGCGAGGCGCTTATCAACGAAAGGCCGCAGCTGGTCAGGGCGCTGGTCAAGGCCCACATTGAGGCGACCCGGCAATTACGTCAGAGTCCGTCAGAGGTTGCGGCCGCCGTTGGCAAGTACGTTGGCGGCGGGCGGTTGCCGCCCGCCATTGTGCTGCAGGCCCTGGAGCGCTCGTCTGAACAATTTCGGGCAGACCCCAATTCAATCATCTCCGGGACTCGGGTCATGCGCGATTTTCAGGCAGAGCTTGGCTACCTGGACGTGAATGTGGATTTGGATAGTCTGTTTGAAACCCGCTTCTACGATGAGTTGACACAGGAGTAAGCCCTACTTATGTCTCAGCAGGGTCATTTGCTGGCCGGCTCCAGGTGGGGACGGGCTATCCTCGGGCTTGCCGGTGTACTGGCCTTTATCGCGTTTTGGAAATACGCTCAGGTTGCCGGCTGGGCTGCTGCTGGCACAATACCGGATCCCTTCCTGCTGCCCTCCTCCCTCGCCGATGAGTGGGCAGCGGATCGACTGATTCCGGCGCTCGCCTCCAGCCTGGTGCACTACGTCTGGGGCCTGACACTGGGCACTGTGCTCGGGTTTCTGGTTGGCACCCTGGCGGCTTCCTCGGTGCTGATGGATGCGTTGCACGGCTGGCTGGCCCGCATCCTGCGACCCATTCCACCCCTGGCCTGGGTGGTATTCGCTATCGCCTGGTTCAAGGTGAGCCATGCCGGCGCGGCATTCGTGATTGCCATTGGCGTATTCTGGGTCAACTACTTTGCGAGCTATTCCGCCGTTCGTAATGTTGACCCGAAATACTACGACCTGGCCAGGGCTTTCGGGCAGAATGGCCACCTGCGCCAAGCGGTTCAGGTCACCCTGCCGGCTGCCGCACCGGGGATTTTTGCAGGTATCCGTACTGGTATCGGTCAGGCCTGGATGACATTGATTGCTGCCGAGCTGTTGGGTGTTCCCGGCATGGGCCAGGAGATGAATTCAGCGGCCGGGGTCGGCGCCTACGAGGCTGTGGTTGTCTATATGTTGATCATTTCATTGGTGTATACCCTCAGTGATACTGTGTTTGCCAAAATCGAGCAGCGAGTCCTGAAATGGCGCCCATCCTGAAGATTGAGGATCTCAGCTACGACTATGACGGAAGCGGCCAGCCAGTATTTTCCGGGCTGAGCCTGGAAATGGAGCCCGGGGAGTTTATTGCGGTTGTTGGCGGATCCGGGGTGGGTAAGTCCACTTTGCTACGCTGTGTGGCAGGGCTTGCTGAGCCTGTCGCTGGCAAAATCGAGCTCTGTGTGCCCCATGATGACAGCCGTCGCAGAAAGGGCATTGTGTTTCAGGATGGCCGCCTGATGCCCTGGCGCCGCTTGCGCAGCAACGTTGCTTATGGCCTCATGGGCCTTAAGCTCGACGCAAAGCAAAAGCGGGCGCGCACCGATGAGGTGCTGGCACTGACCCGCCTTGACGGACTGGCGGATCGCTGGCCGCATCAGTTATCTGGTGGTCAGGTACAACGTGCCGGTATTGCCCGGGCGCTGGCCGTGCACCCGCATTTGCTTCTGATGGACGAGCCGTTCAGTGCGGTCGATGCCATTACCCGGCGCCACCTGCAAGACCAACTCATTGCAATCTGGTACAAGACCCGCAAGGCGGTAATGTTCATAACCCACGATATCGAAGAGGCCGTTTATCTGGCGGACCGGGTGATTGTGATGGCTGGATCGCCAGCGAGGATTGTCATGGACGAGCGTGTCGGGCTGGTGCGACCGCGTGAGCGGAATTCCGATGAACTGCAGCACCTTGCCCATGAGATCGCTCAGGCGTTGTAATCCGGAGAGACCTTCTATATGTCCGCTATCAAACTGCTCATACATGCTCCTACAGCCGAGTCACTGAAACGGGCGCAGAACAATGCCCGTAATCTGTTAAAACTGGAGCCGGCTGCGGACATTCAGATTGTTGTCAACGGTGCTGCAGTGGCTGAAGTCATGCACATCACCGACCAAACGATCCTGCGATTGTTGGTGCTCTGCCGCAACAGTCTGGACAGGCAGGGGCTGTCACCCCCCGACGAAATACAGGTGGTTGCTGCCGCCGTTCAGCACCTGGCCCTCCAGCAGGCAAAAGGCTGGTCGTACATGCGGGCGTGAGGACGTTTATCCGCCTGGATGCAATACTCACAATGCCAGAAGAAGCAAGCCGGCACAGATAACCATCGAGCCAGCCATTCGCCAGCGCGCCCGTTGCTTCTCTCCAAACAGATAAATGGAGGCGAGGGTGGCCAGAACAATTCCAGTGTTTGAATAGGCCACCACTTCGGCCGAGGGCATAAACCGCATCGCATGGATGACCAGGGCGTAAGCCAGGCCTACGCATAGTCCGCCGATGATGATGAACGGCAGCGGCAGCCGGTGTGGCGGCGTCCAGCGTCCGGTTTGTTGGCGTAAGGCCAGGGTCAGCAACAAAAAAGCGGCACCATAACCCACTGACACGTAGCCGATGATGGCAGCGAACCCGGGTAACTGGCTGGTGGCCAGTTTGTCGGAAATGGAATAGAGGCTGGTGCATGCCATGGCCATGAGGGCCCAGGGAATCGCCGCCTTCTCGCCATGCCCGGGCTGGCTGCCCGCGAGAATCGTCAACCCGGCAACACTGACCAGAATGCCTAGCCACCCCAGAGGGCCGGGCGAGTCGCCGGTCAGTATCAGCCACCAAAGCGCAATCAGAACCGGGGAACTTCGCACCAGCGGGTACACCATGGCTACGGGGGCATGACGGTAGGCCTTCCACAAGCCAAAAAAGTACAGGGCATTGGTGGTGGCGGATATCGCCATCAACCCGAGAAATTCGGGTGACCAGGCATCGGCCTGCCACAGTGCATAAAATCCCCAGGGGGCCAGCAGCACCAGGTGCGCCAGTAGCGCCCACCAAAGTGGCCAGGCCGCGCCCGGCTGATGCCTGGCAATGAGATTCCAGAACACGTGCATCAGTACGGATGCCGCAAGCGCTGCGGTGGCGCCCATCATAGCGGGGAGCGGCCGGCTTCGAGATCAAAGGCCAGCCCGTCCGACGCCGGCTTCACGTTTTCCGGTAAGGCGCTGGCGTTGGCCATCAGCCAACCATCGGTTTCATGGCCCAGGTGAGTCAGCCAGCCCTGTTTCGCGCCGCTACGCGCAATCATCGTCAGCGCGGCGGTGACATCATTATGGTTGCTGGGTGCTTTGCCCGAGACATCGATAGGCGGGTGGCTGCAATCCACCGCAATGTGGCCGGGGCGCCAGCGCCTGAGAAACTCGTCGGTTGCCTGCGGCAAACCGAGGGTATCGGTCAGGTACGCAAACCGGGCACCCTTGCGGTGGGCGATGGCGTAGCCAAACGTCAGTTTCGAGTGATTCAGCGGCAGCGGCGTCAGGCGGAAGTTACCGAGTTCGAGTGCTTCAAATGCCTGCAGGCTGGAAATATCGAGAATGCCCGGGTGTTTGAACAGGTCGGCGAAACCATCCGCATCCGGTGGCCCGTAAACCGGTATCGACTCACCTTTACCCCAGCGCAGATGCAGTAACCCCTGCACGTGATCGGGGTGGTAGTGGGTGAGCACAATGGCGCTCAGCTCACCCGGCTCGAAACGTTCGTGCAGGTCCATCAGGCCGGCATCCAGCAGTATCGTGTGGTTGCCGTCCTCCACCAATGCCGAGCACGGCCGGCGCACATGCTGCGAATGGTCGCGGGCCCGCTGGCAGGCGGCGCAGTTACAGCCGAAGCGAGGGACACCACCGGCACCGCCGGTACCGAGAAAGGTTACGCGCATGCACCCTGACTCCTGTGCCGGTTGATGATGGCCAGCAGGTGCTTGCTGGCGACCTCTGGCGAGTGGCTGTTATCCACCCGCAGGCAGTGTTTCTCCGCACTGGTATCGTGCTGGTGGTTGCGCTTGAGTCGCTGCTCAATGTCCTCAAGCGATTCACGACCTCGCTGGGTCAGCCGTTCCCGGAGCGCCTCCGGGGACACCTCGATCAGCACCGGGCACAGTTCGGGGTAATTCTGTAACGCGGTCGACAGATAGCCCCGTGAGCCGTTCATCACCACGGTCAGGCCCTTGGCCAGCCATTGGTTGATTTCGATGCCGATGCCATAGAGGCAGCCGTGGCTGGCCCAGCTCATGGCGAAGAGTCCGGCACGCTTGCGTGCCAGAAATTCCTCCTCTGTCAGGGCGACGTGATTCTCGCCTCCCGCAGAGGCAGCCCGGGTGATATAACGATGGGCGAAACAGACATCGGCCTCCTGGCCCAGGGTTTGCCGGGCCAGGTTGATCAGGGTGTCTTTGCCACTGCCTGACGGGCCGATCAGATAGATCAGTGTGCCTGCCATCTCAGCACCTCCCGGCCACCGGCCCAGACCTGGCGTGCCTGTGCCAACAGCCCACTGCCGGCAATGGCAATCAGATCCGCCCGCTTACCGGGCGCAATCCCTCCCCGGTCTTCAAGCCCGGCGGCGCTGGCCGGGTTGCGGGTTACCAGCGCGAAGGCCTGCGGCAGCGAGAGGTGGCCGTCTTCGGCCAGCCGCAGAACGGCGGGCAACAGCGCCGCCGGCGAATAATCGCTGCACAGGCAGTCGGCGACCCCTTCCCTGACCGCATCCAGCGCCTTCATATTGCCAGACTGGGAAGCGTTGCGCAGGATATTGGGCGCGCCGAACAGGGTCGAGAGGCCGCTTTCGCGGGCCGCCACTGCGGTTTCAAGATTGACCGGGAACTCGGATATCCGGGCGCCGAGGCCTTTCAGTACGGTGACTTTCTCGGCGCTGTCGTCATCGTGGCTGGCCAGAGGCACCTGGTGCTGTCGGGCCTCGCTGGCCAGTTGCTCCATCCGCGCCATGGCGCCCCGGGCTGCTGCACGTTTCT
>NPIE01010370.1_pt1 | contig 37465 bp, 33 predicted proteins | sample 8637661 | NCBI WGS metagenome assembly NPIE01 (sample SAMN07420842, study PRJNA396082) | bioreactor metagenome | isolation source: sample BA12 brine-fed electro-methanogenic bioreactor BA | place: Japan: Kochi | collected 2016-12-09 | reverse complement strand
GTTGCTTTCCATGTTGCCCTGCTGGAAATAGGCGGCGAAGCGGTGCAGGTACTGGTCGTAAGGCAGGATCGCCTCCGTCTCGGCGCCGAAGAAATTGTTGTACCAGATGCCGATCAGCGCCAGCAGGACGGGGATATTGCTTTCGAGCGGCGTCGTGCGGAAGTGCCGGTCCATGGCGTGACCGCCTTCCAGCAACTCACGAAAGTGGTCGAAGCCGATGGTGCAGGCGATGGGCAGCCCGATCGCGGACCAGAGAGAATAGCGTCCGCCGACCCAGTTCCAGAAGACGAACATATTGGCCGGGTCGATGCCGAATTCCTCGACCTTTTCCTGGTTGGTGGAGACCGCGACGAAGTGCTTGGCGATGTCGCTTTCGGTGGCGGTTTCGAGGAACCACTCGCGAGCGGTGTGCGCGTTGCGCATCGTCTCCTGCGTGGTGAAGGTCTTCGAGGCAATGATGAACAGCGTCGTCTCAGGATCGACCTTGCGGAGCGTCTCGGCGATGTGGGTGCCGTCGACATTGGAGACGAAGTGCGGCGTGATGTTCTTCCAATAAGGTCTCAGCGCCTCGGTGACCATCACCGGGCCCAGGTCGGAACCGCCGATGCCGATATTGACGATGTGCGTGATGGGCTTTCCGCTATAGCCCTTCCATCGACCCGACCGCAACTCCTCGGAGAACGTCTGCATCTGGTCCAGCACCGCGTTGACCGCAGGCATGACGTCCTGCCCGTCGACACGGATGGGCTCGTTCGAGCGATTGCGCAGGGCCACGTGCAGCACCGCCCGGTCCTCCGTCTCGTTGATCCGCTCGCCGGTGAACATCGCCTCGATCGCTTCCGCCACCCCCGTCTCGCGCGCCAGCCGGAACAGCAATTCCAGCGTCTCATCCGTGATCCGGTTCTTGGAATAGTCGACGAGCATCTCTTCGAACCGCGCCGAAAAGGCCTCGAAACGCCCTGCATCCTGGTCGAAAAGCGTGCTGACACGCTCGTCCTGGACAGCCTCGAAGTGATCCTTAAGTTGTTTCCAGACCTTGGTTTGGGTCGGATCGACGCGTTTGAGCATGGCTCTTCCTTTCTCGGTTGCCTCGTGCCTCCGCCCGCCAGACGAGGCGGTCGAGGAGCGTGACATTGCACCCTGGTCGACTCCAGAGCCGCACATTGTAGAGCCACGCCCCTCCAAACGCAAGAATCCGCCTGCAAGCGTCGATACGACCCGCTCAGACCTCGGGCGTAAAGCAGCAATAGCCGATCTCGTCGCAGGCCACCTTGAGTCGCTGCCAGACCGTCTCGTCTTCGATCACTTCCAGCGCCGTCGGATAGAGGATGTTGTTCTCCTTGGCGATGTGCTCGCGCAGGGTCGGGACGATGAAGCCCGCCAGGCTCGCCAGCTCCCGCTTGAACTCGTCGAACTCCATGCTCTCCGCCCGCGTGCACAACTCCTTCAGCGCATGCTTGCGCGGGCGAAGCTGATCGTGCTCGGCGCGCATCACCGTGGGCGGGCCATGGACGCCGCGCTTCTCCAACTCGGGAAAGAGCACCTCCTCCTCCCGCTGGTGATGGCGCTCCGTCTCCACGAGGTGGGTGGCGATATGGTCCAGCCGCGCGATCGCCTTGGTCTGCTCGCTCGGGTCCGTCATCGTCTGCGCCGAGCGGGTGATCTGCTCCAACTCATCCAGGAACTCGAGAATCGCCTCGTGCTCGCTGACCATCGTCGAGACGATATGGCCCTTGGGCAGCGATTTCTTCATGCGGGCGACCTGGTCCTGCAAGACCTCCAGGTGAATGTCGCAGAGGCGTTGCAGATCGTCGAGACTAAGCCCCTCGTCGATGAGGTTCTGCTCGGCGATGGCCAGATCGGCCGGGCTGATCTCCGTCAGCAACTGCTTCGCCTGCGCTTTGACTTCCGCCGGGTTTTCGCCCGCGTTCAGACGCTTGAGGACCGTGGTCAATTGACTCGCTCTATCCATCATGGAATCCCCCATAGAGATTATCTATTTCTAACGGGGACGCGACAGATTCTCTGGGAGTAACGGGTTCCGTCCTTAGGCGGAAATCCGTCCGTCGCGGTCGATCTCCACCTGCTTCTGAAGACTCTTGGCGGAGGCAAACTCAAACTCCCGCGTCCCACGTACTATCACTCTCTCCTTGTCTACTACGAGCGACAGGTCTTGTTCGGGCGATTTGTGTCGGATCACGTTGGCCAGCAGGAAGGCCTTTTCGAGCCCGTCGCCCCGGCGGAAATTGGCGACTTCGTCGGGCTGGGCGAGCCGATTGCCGTCGTAGATCGAGGCCGATTCCAGGCTGTCGAGCCAGACGTAGACCTCGTCGATCGACCGGGTCCCCGCCACATCCAGCGAGACCGGATTGCGCTCGATCGCCGCCTTGACGAAAGGTCGCCAGTCGCAGGTGTCCATGTCGCGGAACGCATAGAAGGCCAGATCGACGGTAGGATGGCTCTGCCGCATCGATTGAAGCTGCGCGATGATCTCCTCCCGGCTCTGGTCGACCGACAGCTTGATCGGCTCGACCGTCTTGAAGTTCTTCTGCGTCGAAGGCAGCCTGGGTACCATGTGGATGAACTCCGCCAACTGCTCGACCATCTGGTCGGCGTCGGGCACATCGGATGCGAGAAAGGCGTGCAGCGCCTCACGGCCCGCCGCCTTGGTCAGGTCGGGCTTGTGCTCGTGGAGAAACTCGTCCAGCCGGTCGCATCGAATCCGTCCCGGGATCTCATAGCGCATGAAGTCTTCGTCGTTCACTTCCGCCACGAGTTTGTCGTGCGTGGTGTCGCCGATCTTGTAGGGGCTGCCGTGCTCGTAGCTGAAGAGCGTTTCCGCCTTGACGAACTGCGACTGGCCGTGACAATCCCGACACACCTGGAAATGCCTCTGGTAGTGCGTGTGACATCGCAGGAAGCTGGCGAAGCTGGTCATGTCCAGTTCGGTTGAGAGATACTGACCCAGCCGCTGGATAAAGTGCTGGTACCCCTTCGAATCGATCGTGGCGTCGTCGTAGAAACAATGCACGTACCCGCTGGGATGCGTGACGATGGTCACCTGCTCGTTGCGCAGCGCCCGCTGAGCCTTGTAGGAGATCTCCGTACCGTTGAACCACATGGTCTTGGTGACGAGCCGGCGGTTGTTCGTGAGGATGCCGCCGTGCAGATCGATGAAGTTCTGCGAGTGCAGCGGGGTGAGGATCAGGTAGATGTCTTCAAGCGGCACGCCGCAAACGACGAAGGCCGCCGCCGCGTAGAGCGTCGCCAGGGACACGCATTCGCCCGCCGCCTTGTCGTAGCCCGGTTTGTAGCGGAATGCGTCCATCGCCTCCACGGTCTCGGTCTTCCAGTACGGGATCACATCCCCATCGTACTTGTCGAGCCCGAAGTGCTTGCGGATGTCGACGTCGAAGTAGTACTGGTCGCCGGTGTAACCGAAGAGGGCGTTGCTGCTGGCGATCTGCTCGGGACGGATCACGTGACGGAAGCGGTCGACCTCGGCCTGCTGGGTGGTCAGCCCCCAGGTCTCCAGATCCAGATTGAAGTCGAACTCGTCCATGATGTACTGTCGCATCCGCATCAGCCTCCGATAGCTCGTCTTGCCTTCGAGCTTCGCGAAGCAGTCCACCTGGCGCCACGTCCACAGCAGCGGGCTCATCACGTTGGCCAGCACCAGGCTGTACATCAGTTCCGGAAAGACGAACACCTCCATATCGGAAAGCGTGATCGCCGACGAGTACTTCTCCAGGTCTTTCTCATCCATCCGTTCGATTCCTCAATCCAACCTCATTTCCTGCGCGGCCTGCCGCAGACCACCGCCAGACATACGTCCCCCACGCCACCGGAGTTTACCACAAATCCCCCACGCCGCCGGAGTGGAAATCGCCATCGACATCCACATTTCCATGCCGTCCATTGGAAATGCGGAAGCTTGACATTCCCGCACACAGGCAGGATAATTAGGGTTTGCAGGCGAAGCCGCAGCCAACGAGATAGGGGCTATGAACAAGCGGAAGTTGCTGCAACAGATCGCTGTCAATCAAAACAACGTTCGATTTCGCGATATGGTCGTCTTGGTTCAGGCCTTTGGCTTTCATCTCGCGAGGACTGCGGGCAGCCACCATATCTTCGTCCATGCCGGCATTCCCGAGTTGGTCAACCTCCAGGATGTCAAGGGCCAAGCCAAGCCCTATCAGATACGTTAGTTTCTGCGACTGGTTGAACGCCATCACCTGAGCATTGAGGACGGATAATGCAGGATTATCACATCAATATCTTCTACTCCGAAGAAGACGGTGGCTACATCGCCGACATCCCCGATCTCGAGGCTTGCTCGGCCTTTGGACCGACACCCGCCGAGGCGCTGGCTGAGGTGGAGAAGGCGAAGGCCGCCTGGCTCAAAGCCGCGAAATCCGAAGGCAAGCCAATCCCCGCCCCTCGCTACCGCCCCGCCATTTACCAGACGGGATAGACTCGCTGTCGGACCCGGAAGGCGCGTGTCCAAGGCATCCGCTGCGTGGTCCGCGCGTGGGGCATGCCAGAGCTGCTTGCCAGGAGGCCAGGCGAACGCTAGAATGGCGATATGGGAACGTTCTATACGAGTTGCCGCGTAGAGAACCACGTTTCTCGTCGTCGGTCGGTGCGCGTGGGCAAAGTCCTGGTCGATACGGGAAGCGAATACACCTGGATTCCCGCCGCCCGGCTCGAACGGATCGGCGTCAAACGCGAGAAGAAGGATCTGCCGTTCGTCATGGCGAACGGCGAGGTCATCAGCCGCAGCGTCGGTTTTGCCATCCTCCGCGTCGGTCAGAATTTCACGATCGACGAAGTCGTCTTCGCAGAGCCTGGGGATTTGGCTCTCCTTGGGGCGCGCACGCTGGAGGGACTGAACCTTGCGGTGGACTCGGCCCGCAAGAAGCTGGTCGCGGCGGGCCCCCTGCCGGCGGCGTGATACACGCACCTCTTCGCCCTCACCGCCCCATCGAGTTGCGGCGTTGAAGGCAAAGGCCGAAGAGTTCGCATAGCTCGCATTCGAGACGGGAGCGTCCGGTGCAATCTTCCAGGATCCCGATGCGGGACAGCGCGAAGTCGTACTTGACCGGGTCGGCCGGTTCAATCCGGCGGAAATTCTCCGTCACCTCGACCGCTGTGGAGAGCGAAACCGTGTTGCTGTCGTGCAGACCCAGGATACGGCAGAGCCGGGCCATGTGTACGTCGAGCGGGACGATCAACCTTGCCGGGTCAACGCCCCTCCAGAGTCCCGGATCGACGTCGTCCGAGCGGACCATCCAGCGCAGGAACAGGTGCAGCCTCTTGCTGGCGCTGCCTCGCGTGGGGCTGGCCAGCAGGTACATCAACCCCCGGCTGATCTGACCGCCATGCTTGCGCGCGTACGCATCCGTCAGACGGTCGCAGAACCTCGCCAGCGCTTTCAACACGTTGGGCGCGCGGGCGTCCAGTCCATCCACGAAGAAGGCTTCGAGGCTCCCGTGCTTGCGGAGAACGGGACGCAGCAACTCCAGCAGATCGGCGAGATCGTCGCCCGTGGTGAAACGATGCTTGAAGCCCGCCAGTCGCGACCGACTCGATCGCGAGAAATTCAGCACGAAATCATGTGGGCGGGCCGCCACGCGTGCGAACAGATCCTCGCAGCTTCGCTGAATCTGTCGGACCCGTCCATAAGCGAGGACCGCCGCCAGGAAGGAGGCGATCTCCGCGTCGCGTGCCCGTTCGAAGCGATAGGCAAACTGAAGCGGATCGGCTCCGATGCATTCGCGATGGTTGTAGCGTGCGTAGACCCGGTCCAACGTCTCCCTGAGAATGGCGATCGGCAGCGGCGCGGCCCCCGCCTTCATGGGCGAGGAGCGTCCAGCGGGGACTTCTTGCGCGGAATGTCGCCTGCAAAGCGGCATTCGATCCGCCCCGTCTGCGTGTTGAACTTCACCCGTCGCCCTCGGGTGCCGCCGATCTCCTTCCGCACGACCCGAATGCCCGCCGCATCGAGCACTTCCAGCGCCGCCTCCACGTTGGCCCGACCAATCGTCCCGTCGCCCTTGGGCGTCTTGAGAACCGCGGCGCCGCCGAAGACGCTGGCCTGATAATGACGCGGATCGCTATCGATCCGCATCAACGCATCGAGGATGTAGCGAGTCGCGGTGATCCCGAACGTGCCGATGTCCGCATTCGATTCATCGCGGGGCCGGTCCCGAAGGAAGTGATTCATCGCTCCGAAGCCTCCTTTGGCGTTATAGAGGCAAACGGTGACGCAGGAGCCGACGAGCGTCTCGGTCGTGACCGCTCGAGGCGACGCATAGAACTCCCCCGGCCGTAGGAATTTTCGCACGATCAGAGTCATGGGCTTGGAGACCTCCCGAAACATCACCCTTCCTCGACGGAGCGGACGCTCGCGACGAACCGCCCGTCGTTCTGGATCACGTCGACGCGACAATCGAAAAGCCGTGTCAAGTACTCCGAAGTCAGCATCTGCGACGGCAGGCCCTCAGCGACCACCCGTCCACCTTTCATCAATACGATCTTTCCCACTGCATACGGCAGTTCATCCAGATGGTGCGAGACAATCACCACGGTCGGCGACTCGGTCCTTCGCAGCAGCCCATCCAGCACCGCCACACAGGCCGCCCGAGAGCCGATGTCCAGCCCGACGGTCGGTTCGTCGAGCAGCAGAATTCCCGGATCCGACACCATCGCACGCGCCAGCAGCGTCTTCATCTGTTCCCCGCTGGAAAGGTCTCCGTACAACCGTTCCCCGATCGCCGACAACCCTACCGAAGCGACCTCGTCGTCCACGCGGCGCCATTGGCCTTTGTCGGGGTCGCGGTGTGGCGGCAACACGATCGTCCCGAACAAACCCGTCGCCACCACCTCCCGAACGCTCATCCGCTCGTCGAACTTCGGCGTTCGCGATGGCTCGATCAGCCCGATCTCCTGGCGAATCTCCGCCAGATCGACGCGCCCATACGTGCGACCGTCGACGCAGACGGCGCCCGTCGAGGGCCAGAGATAACCCGACAGCACCGCCATCAGCGCGGACTTGCCCGAACCATTCGGACCGAGGATCGCGCAGCAACAACCCGCCTCGACCGTCAGATTGATGTCGGAGAGGATGGCGTTTCCGCACCGGGTCACGGAAATGTTCTTCAGTTCTATCGCGATGCGACTCAACGTTCGACCGTGCCCCACTTATGGCGCGGCTGGACTCGGGGTCGCAGCGGACTCTTCGCCCAGCACCGCCTTGCGGAACTCGTCGAGACCCATCTTCTCGATCATCGCGCCCAGTCGCTTGTGCGGCCCGGCGTTGGCCTTGTAGTAGTCGATGATCTGGTCGATCATCTGGATCGCCTGCTCCTCGGGCAGATCGCGGGCCAGCTCCTGGGCCAGCCGGGGTTTGACCCCGCCGTTGCCGCCCACGAGCACCCGCCAACCCTTGGGCGTACCGACCAGGCCCACGTCCTTGATGCAGGTCTCGGCGCACTGGTGCGGACAGCCGCTGACGCCGATCTTGAACTTGCCGGGAAGCTCCATGCCGTGATACTTGCCGTCGAGCTTCAGTCCGAGCGAAAGGCTGTCCTGCTGGCCGCGCTTGCAGAAGGTCGTGCCGGGGCAGGCCTTGACACTGCGGATGCACAACCCGACCGCAAAGCCAGGCGACATCCCCAATTCCGACCAGATCGCATCCACGTCCTTCTCCGCCACGCCCACCATGGCGATGCGTGCGGCGCTGGTGATCTTCATCGCCTGGGCGCCGTATTTTTCCGCGACATCCGCCAGGCGCCGCAGCGTCTCCGGCTGGACCACCCCGCACGGAATGTGCGGCGCCACCGCGTACGTCTGCTTGTCACGCTGGATGATGACCCCTTTGTCCCCGTCGTTGAGCATCGGCAATTCTCCTCAGCCCGCCATCTTGAACGTGTCGATCAGCGAGGCCAGCTTCTTCGTGTCCACCTCCCGCTGCCAGAGCGGACGATCGTCGTCCTCGTAGAGCCGGGTGTTGTCTTCGAAGGTGTTCTTCGGATGCACGTAGAAGACGCCCAGCGGAAGTCTCTCGGTTTCCAGCGCCTTGGCGAAGGCCGCCGCGCGGTCCGAGGCGTCGTGTGACTCATCGAGATAGTACACGTGATCCTTGAACCACTGAAAGGTGTTGAGCTTGTTGAACGTCACGCAGGGCTGGAACACGTCGACCAGCGCGTACCCCTTGTGCGCGATCGCCTTCTGGAAGATCTCCTTGGTCTGTTCGCGGTCGCCCGCGTTGGCCCGCGCGACGAAACTGGCGTTCAGCGCGATGGCCACTGCCAGCGGATTGAACGGCTCGACGCTCACGCCCGCCACCTGCACCGGCGTCTTGAACCCGGGCTGGCTCGTCGGCGACGCCTGGCCCTTGGTCAGGCCGTAAACCATGTTGTCGTGCACGATGTTGGTGATGTTGATATTGCGCCGGATGCAGTGCATGAAGTGATTGCCGCCCTCGCCGTACATGTCGCCGTCGCCGCTCTCCGCGATCACCGTCAGCTTCGGGTTGACCGCCTTGATCGCCGTCGCCGCCGGCAGGGCCCGACCGTGGAGCCCGTTGAAGAAATGGCTCTGGATATAGTGCGGGATCTTGGCCGCCTGCCCGATTCCCGAGACCATCACGAGCTGCTTCGGATCGATCTGAAGCTCCGTCAGCGCCTCCTTCATCGTCTTGAGGATGGGGAAGTTGCCGCACCCGGGACACCATGCAATCTCGACGTTGCTCGCATCGAAAATATTCGCCATTACCCCATACCCTTACGAGAGAATTTCCGTCAGTCCTTCGACGACGTCTTCGACGGAGAAGCCCAGACCGTCGTATTTGACCAAGCCTTCGTCGGTATCGACGCCCGCCTGGAGCCTCAGCAGCTTGCGGAACTGCCCCGTCGCGTTGCCCTCGACCACGATCGAGGTCTTCGCCTGGCCGATCCGCTCCGCGGTGCTCGGGTGCAGCGGATAGACCTGACTGTAGTGCAGCATCGCCATGTCGGACCGCCCCATCTGGGCCAGAGCCTCCTGGACGACGTGGTACGTCGAGCCCCAGCAGATCACCAGCTTCTGGTAGTCCTTGGGTCCGACCAGCTCGGGCCGCACGATCTCCTTCTTCAACTGCTCGCCCTTCGCCAGCCGCTTGTCCACCATGGCCACCCGCACGTTGAGGTCTTCGGTGATGTGACCCGCTTCATCGTGCTCGTCGCTGTCGACCGCCACGAAGCCCTCGCCATGCCCCGGGACGCCGCGAGGCGAGATCCCATTCTTGGTCAGCGTGTAGCGCCGGTAGTCGGCGTCCGTCTCGACGATGTGTCTTTCCACCTTCGTCTTCGACAGGTCGAGTCCTTTGAGGTTGTAGTACGAGTCCATCAGGCACTGATCGCTGAGCACGAACACCGGCACCTGGTACTTGTCCGCCAGGTGGAACGCCTTCTGCGTCAGATAGAACGCCTGTTCGAGCGTCCCGGGCGCCAGCAGAATCCGCGGAAAATCGCCATGCCCCGCGTACAGCGCCAGTTCCAGGTCCCCCTGCTCCGTGCGCGTAGGCAGGCCGGTCGCGGGACCGGGCCGCTGCGCCAGATGGATCACCAAGGGACACTCCAGCATGCCCGCCAGGCTCACCCCTTCGGTCATCAACGCAAACCCTCCGCCCGAGGTGGTCACCATCGCGCGGGAGCCTGCATAGGAAGCGCCGATCGCCATGTTGATCGCCGCGATCTCGTCCTCCGCCTGCTCGGCCAGCACCCCGTGCGCCAGACCGTGCTCCGCGAGGAAGATCAGCACGCCCGTCGACGGGGACATCGGATAGGACCCGATGAAGGTGCAGCCGCCCGCGATGGCGCCCAGGCCGACCGCCTCGGCGCCGCTGAGCAGCAGTTCGTCCTCGATCTTCGGATCGGTCTTGAGATGGAGACGAAGTTCGTCGGGGACATCCTGCTGAACGACCGTGTCGTAGCCCGCCTGCACCGCCTTGGCATTGTTCTCGATCACCTCCTGCGGTTTCTCGGAGAAGAACTGCCGCACGTAGGACACCACGCGGTCGAGATCGAGTCCCAGCAGCCCCGCGATCGCACCGATCGCCACCACGTTCGAGTAGATCTTGCCCCCGATGTCGGAGGCGATCTGGTTGAACGGAATATCCAGCACGCGGACCGATTCGACGCCCTCGTCGTCGCCGATCAGCTCGCGCTCTCCCAGGATCACCGTCTCCGGCGAGAGCCGCTCGACCACATGCGTGACAGCGCCCTTGTTCAGCGGCACGAGAATATCCATCCGGCTGACCAATGCCGAGACACGCCGGTCCGAAACGCGGATCGTCGTCGAGTTCGCGCCGCCGCGAACCCGCGACATGTATTCCTTCGTGGAAAAAACGTGATAGCCCGCGGTCTTGAGGATGCGCGTCAGCAGGAACTCCACCGTCTGCACCCCCTGCCCCGCCTCCCCGCATAGTACAATGGAGATATCTTTCGACTTCGTCGCTACGCCTGAATCCGTCATCAAATCATCCCCGATTGCCCTGCGCGGGCGGTCAATCCCCCACACAGGCGAAACCTCGTTGCGCACCGGCGAATCATCCTTCGCCCCTGGCTGCTCGGTATTATCCTGCACGAAGCAACGGTGTCAATGGTTCAGTAATTCCCCGACTTTGAGCGGAGGATTTCCCGCAGGTCGTCGGAATTCGTCACGGGACGCCGGCAGGCGTGCTGCCGGCAGACATATGCCGCGGCATGTCCCTCCACCGGTCCCAACCGGCGCACGAAGGGAACGATCTCCTCGATCGCCTGGGCCTCGGGACCGAACGGATGGACCAGCAGGACGGCATGGGGCAGGAAATGTCGCCGGACCTCTCCGATCAGGGTCTCCGCCTCCGCAGGCGACTCCGAGCCCGCGACCACGATCTCCTGGCTGGGCCCGATGGAAAAGCCCAGCGCCGTCAGCATCGCGGTAAACGCGGTCGGCGATTCGACCACGGCGCCGGAGAAGGCCTCCAGCACCCGCTGCGCCTGCCAGGCATACCACTCGTTGCCGGCAATCCGCGCCAGGCGGATCAGACCCATCACCGCGACGGAATTGCCGCTGGGCACGGCGCCGTCGTAGGTGGGTTTGTCCCGCACGATAAGGCGTTCGACGTCATGACCCGCCAGAAAGAACCCGCCGGAATCGCTGTCACCGAACAGCTCGATCATCCGATCCGCCAGTTCCGACGCGTCGCGCAGCCACCGAGCCTCGAACGTCGCCTGGTACAGGTCGATCAGCCCACCCAGCAGATAGGCGTGGTCGTCCAGGAACCCCTTCTCCACCGCACAATCCGCGCGGAAGTAGCGCATCAGACGCCCGTCGACCCGGAGCACATCGAGCGCAAAATCCGCCGCTCTTTCCGCTGCCTCCACATACTTCATCTCATTCAGCACCGCGCCGCCATACGCCAGAGCCGAAACCATCAGCCCATTCCAACCCGTGATGATCTTGTCGTCCCGATGCGGACGAGGCCGGGTGTTTCTCTGCTCCAGCAGCGTCTGACGGGCGGCACTCAACTCCCGTTCGATCTCCCGCGAGGTCCCCTTTGACTCGCCCTCTGCGCTCGTGACATGAAGAACATTCGTTCCATTCTCGAAATTGCCCTGCTGCGTGACTCCATAGCGTTCGCCGAAGAGCCGGGCCTGGTTCGATGGCAGCGAGCGTTCGATCTGGGCTCGCGTCCAGACGTAAAACGTCCCTTCCCGCCCTTCGCTGTCGGCATCCTCCCCCGCGTAGAACCCACCGCCCTCGTCCGTGAGATCCCGCAGCACATAGTCGAAGATGTCCCGTGCTACCGACGCATAGCGCTCGTGGCCCATCGCCTGATACGCCTGGATATAGACCATGCCCAACAAGGCCTGATCGTACAGCATCTTCTCGAAGTGCGGCACCAGCCACTGGCGGTCCGTCGAGTAGCGATGAAACCCGCCCCCCAGGTGGTCGTGGATGCCCCCGTCGGCCATGGCCTCCAGCGTCCTGGCGACCATCTGCCAGGCCCTTTCCTGTCCCGTGCGATATCCATGGCTCAACAGAAAGAGCAGCGTGCTGGGCTGGGGAAACTTCGGCGCGTCAGTGAATCCGCCATACGTCGCATCGAAGGAACGGTTCAGCTGCTCGAAGGCCTTGTCAAGGACGTCGGCCGACAGCGCACTCGATTCGCCGGCCACTTGCAGATTCGCCAGAGCCTCCGTGACCTTCTCCGCCGATTCAAGCAGTTGCCCGCGCCGATGTCGCCACCCATCGGCAATCGCCAGCAGCACCTGCTGAAAACTGGGTCGCCCATACATGCTGGCCGGCGGAAAATAGGTCCCGCCGTAAAAGGGTCGGCCCTCCGGCGTCAGAAATGCCGACAAGGGCCAGCCCCCCGACCCCGTCATCATCTGGATCGCCTTCATGTACGCCTCGTCCACGTCGGGCCGCTGCTCGCGATCCACCTTGATCGAAACGAAATGGTCGTTCAGGATCGCCGCGGTCGCCTCGTCCTCGAAGCTCTCCCGCTCCATCACATGGCACCAGTGACACGTCGAGTAGCCGATGGAAAGAAACACCGGCTTGTCGTGCTCCCGCGCACGATCGAACGCCTCGTCCCCCCAGGCAAACCAGTCCACGGGATTGTGCGCGTGCTGTAGCAGGTAGGGGCTGGTCTCGTGAACGAGCCGGTTCGCGTGTTTGGTGGCCGTGTCTTTGTCCGTCATAATGGTCCCTTGAAAGGCCGGCACGAACGTCGACCGTGCCGACCGGATCCGCTGCGCGTCAGGCAATCTGTTCGAGCGACTGAACGAGAATTCGCACGTGTTTCATCTCTTCCTGAATGATCTCCTCGATGGCCTGGCGATCGGGTCCGTCCGGAACGAAATCCCGCAGTCCCGTATAGTAGACGATGGAGTCCTTCTCCTTCTCGATCGCCATCCGCAGCACCTGCGCCTTGCCTTCCGTGCCGGTCAGTTGCTGATTCGGATCGGGCTGAATGCCAAACACCGCCAGCCCCGCCAGCGCCCGCGCGTCGGGCGTATCGGTTTCCTCCTGTGCCGCAGCCCCGAGGGGCGAGTGCTCCGCAATCAGCCGCTCGCGCATCTGCTTGAACACCTCCACGTGCCGGCTCTCCCACTGGGCCAACTGCACCAGCAGCGTGCTGATACTGGCGTCCTGGCACTGCCCCGCCGCCCGACGGTAAAATTTCATGCCGCTGCGTTCGATCTTCTCGGCAATCTCGAGGACCTCGTAGCCGCTCATTTCCACGTCCATCCCGTTGTCTCCCACATCCGAATCGTGTCCGCCGACGGCGACCTACAGCCCTGACCGGCACAGACTATAGACCCGACAGCCCCCTCGTGTTCAAAAACCCCGATTCGCCGCCCCCACACGCACACAGGAGAACGTCCTTGCGCACGGTGACAGCCGTGTGGCAGCCTCAAGTCCGCAGGACTTGGGGATGGGGGGAGCATCGGCGTCTCTCCAGGGCTGAACCGCCATGGACTCCGCCATCCCCAGGGCTGCACCTTGAGGCGCCACCCGGGCACTCGAGCGGTTCGGGAACACCGAGGTGCCGAAATCTGGGGCGATGCTGGTGCAAAGGAGGAGTTTCGGGTATAATACGAAGATCAGGATGGACGAGATACGGAGAAAGTTGGCCCTCATCGAGGCGCAGCTCAGCGGGCAGAGTCTGCACACCAGGCTGATCGAAGCCGCGGGGTTATTCTTTCCTGCGGTGGGCCTGATCGCAGGCATTCTCGCCCAGCACGCGCTGGCGCTGCCGTTTCATCCCCGAATCGCTCTGCTGATCCTGCCAACAGCGGCCCTCGGCCTGGCGATCGCCTGTGCGTCGGGACGCCTGCGCCCCTCGATCGCCGCCTGGGCTGCAATGCTGTGCTTCGCAGCCTTCGGCACGGTCCGCCTGACAGCCTTCCAGAGCGTCCCTGCAAACGACATTCGCCGATTCGTCGGGCAGGACCGGGCCCTGGCCACCGTGTACGGACGAATCCTAACCGAGCCCAGATCGGCCCAATCGGACTGGTCCTTCGCCTCCGTGAGCTTTGTCGATCCGCCCACCAGCTTCTACCTGAAAGTCGACCGTATCAAGGCCACATCCGGCTGGGTCCAGGCCACCGGCATCCTGCGCGTCCAGGTCGATACCCCCGCGCCCCATCTGGCCCTGGGCGATGTCGTTACCGCCTACTGCTGGCTCTATCGGTTCGAAAGACCCACCAACCCAGGCCAGTTCGACCTTGCCGCCCACCTGGCCCGCAAGAACATCTGCGTGGGCGCCTCGGTCCCCTCGAGCGAATCCATCGAGCGGCATCAGGACGCCTCGCGTGGACTGTTGCGGACCGTTCACACGCGATTCCGAGCAGCCATCGGCGAGGCCCTGCTGCCCGGCGCCGCCCACGTGGATGATCCGCACGGACTGGCGACCGCCCTGCTGCTGGGCGAGCGGACCCGCATCGAACGCGGAACCTACGAGGCCTTCCGCAAGACGGGCCTGCTGCACTTCGTCAGCCTCTCGGGCATGCACCTGGGCGTCTTCGCCGGCCTCATCTGGTGGCTCGGCAAGGCGGCAGGCCTGATGAAACGCGGACGCGCTCTGCTGTGCATCGTCGCCACCGCCGCCTTTCTGCTGGCGGTTCCCGCCCGAGCGCCCACCGTCCGCGCCGCCATCATCGTCTGGGTCTTCTGCACCGCCATCCTCGTACGCCGCCGGACCAGCGTCTTGAACTCTCTGAGCCTGGCCGCCATCATCCTCCTGCTGATCCGCCCGACACAGCTCTTCGAGCCAGGCTGGCAGTTGTCCTTCGCCGCCGTAGGGGGAATCCTCGCACTGACCGCTCCGACCGAGTTCTTCCTCAACGCTTTGACCTGCCACTGGTTCGCACATCGCGATTTCTCCATGGGCTGGCCCCTTTACGCCGTGAAAACCCTCGGACATAGCGCACTCCGCCTCCTCGCGACCGGCGTCGCCGCCTGGATCGGAGGAGCCGGAATCCTGCTCTACCACTTCTGGACCATCGCCCCGCTGGCCGCCTTCTGGACCGTCCTGGTCTTTCCCCTGGTGGCGGTGATCCTCACCCTGGGCTTCGTCAAAATCGTCCTGTTCTTCCTTCTGCCGACCGTGTCGTCTGCCCTGGGGGCCCTGCTGACCCTCTGTACGAGCCTGTTGGTCCACGTCGTGCGACTGCTGGCCCGCCTGGACGCCAACACCATTCTCATCGGACAGGTCTCGATCGCCCTGATCTGCGTCTACTACGCACTGGTTCTCTTCATCCGCTTCGGACGAACGCGCAGGCCACGCCTGAAAACCGCCTTCAGCGTCATGCTTACAGTCGCCCTACTCGTCTGGATCGGTGCGATCCACTGGACCCGCACCCATCGGGACCATCTGGAACTGACCTGCCTCGACGTCGGGCATGGCCAGGCCATCGTCGTCCAACTGCCGGGCAAGCAGACGCTGCTCTTCGACGCCGGCTCGATGTTCCGGCGAGACATCGGTTCCCGCATCATCCTGCCCTTCCTTCGCTGTCGGGCCATCGCCACCCTCGACGCGCTCATCATCAGCCATGCCGACATCGACCACATCAACGGAATCCCCGAGGTCGTCGCCGCCTGCAACGTCCGTCGCATCTACGCCGACCCGTCGTTTCCGGCGCAGGCGCCCGACGATCGAACCGGCAGATTGCTGATCGCCTCGCTCCAGGAAAACCATCGCAAGATCGATCCTCTCCCCGAGGTTCTCCCAAGCGGACCTGCGACGCTTCGCACCCTCTGGCCACCCGAAGATCCGGAGATCACCTGGGCGCTGGGCGAAAACGACCGCTCCCTGGTCAGTCTGATCGAATTCGCCGGCACGCGAATCCTGCTGTGTTCGGACATCGAAAGACCCGCCCAGCAACAGGTAATGGCTCGATTTCCGGACCTGAGAGCCGACGTGGTGGTCGTCCCCCACCACGGATCGACGACCACGCTCGACGAGACCTTCCTGCGCCATCTCGGCGCCGATGTGAAAATCTGTAGCTGCGACAACAGGCAGTACACGCGGAGAGGCGATCGGGCCGATGAAACCAATGTCGGAGAATTCTACACCGCCCGGAACGGCGCAATAACCGTTTGCGTAGAAAGCGATGGTGTGGTATCAACAAAACCATATATACTACTGCCCTTAGGAGATTAGGCCGATGACCAAGCGTTCCAATGCACTGACCCGCACCCTTGCCGTCACCACCATTGTCATTCTCGTTTCCTCCGTCCTTTTCGCCACGCAGGGCTTCAACTACCCGACGCCTCGAACGGACCCGAACGACATCAGCTTCTACCGCGCTCCCGCCCGCGACCGCTCGTATCCCGCCGAGCCCGCCCGGGTGCGAAACGTCATCCTCCTGATCGGCGACGGCATGGGCCTCAGCCAGGTGTCCCTGGCCCGGATGAAGGCCGTCGGGTCCGAGGGCAAGCTCAACATGCAGCTTCTGCCCGTCCAAGGCCTGATCCGCACGCACTCGGCCAACCGACTGGTCACCGATTCCGCCGCCGCCGGAACCGCCCTGGCCTGTGGCGTCAAAACGAACAACGGCATGATCGGCATGACACCCGATGGCACGCCCTACTGCAATATCCTCCAACTGGCCCAGGCCAGGGGCATGGCCACCGGACTGGTCGCCACCTCCACGATTTCGCACGCCACCCCCGCTTCCTTCGGCGCCTGCGTCAAGAGTCGCAAGATGGAGCCGGAGATTGCCGAGCAGTTGATCGGCAATCGGATCAACGTCCTCTTCGGAGGGGGCCGCAAGTACTTCCTGCCCAAATCCGACCCCGACAGCGGGCGCAAAGACGATCGCAACCTGCTGGCCGAGGCCGAGGAGGCCGGATACACCGTCATCGAATCGGCCAATCAGTTGCGCTGGGTCCACGGACCCCGCGTGCTGGGCCTCTTCCAAGTCGACGCGCTGACGACCATCTCGCCCGAACCGATGCTCGTCGAAATGACGCACCGCGCCATCACGATCCTCGATGAGACCGCCACCGATTCGCGAAAGTACGGCCGGGGCTTCTTCCTCATGGTCGAAGGCAGCCAGATCGACTGGGCCTGCCATTCGAACGATGCCGAAGCCTGCGTCAGGCAGACCCTGCTGTTCGACGAAGCCGTCCGTCAGGCCGTCGATTTTGCGATGGCCGATGGCCGGACCCTCGTGGTCGTCACCGCCGACCACGAAACGGGCGGGCTCACCATCCCCGATGGAAATCTCCAGGGCGATGAAGTGAAGGTCCACTGGTCCACCAAGGGACACTCTGCTTCGCCCGTCCCCGTCTATGCGGTCGGACCGAAATCCGAGCTGTTCGCGGGCGTCTACGACAACACGGAAATCCCGCAGAAGATCGCTCGGGCCTTGGGGATCAGGCAGTGCCCGCAGGCGAAAAAATGACCGCGCCGCATGTCATACGGATCGACGCGACCCAGTCGCCCGCCGTCGGCGCAGGCGACCGCGTCCGCAGGGGACAGAACTTGTGTACCGAAGACGCCGGAACGCCCTGCCCGTCTCCGATCTCGGGGCAGGTTCAGGAGGTGCGCTTCGATCCGGCGCAGCATGAGTTCGTGATTTCGATCTCGGCGCTGGACTGACAAACGCAACAGGGGCGACACCTCGATGACCGTCGAGAGATCGCCCCTGTCGATTCGCATCGCGACCCCATGGGCCGCGCGATCTATCCGTCCTAGCCGTCAACGCATGTTGACAACGATTTCGACACGCCGGTTCTTGGCCTTGCCGGCGCTGGTGCTGTTGGACGCCACCGGGCGCGCCGGACCGGCGCCCGCCGCTCGCACCAGCTCGTCGGCAATCCCGTGATCCATCAGATACCGGGCCACCGAAAGCGCCCGCTGAGCGCTCAGTTCCCAGTTGTCCTTCCACTCGGACTTCTTGATCGGATCCGTGTCCGTATGGCCCACCACGTCGATCTTCTTGCCCGCATAGTTGGATTTCAGCACCGAGAGGATGTGGTCGAGTTCGGCGCTCGTGGCACTCTTGAGCGCCGCCTTGCCCGAATCGAACAGGATCGTGTTGGGCAGCGTCACCGTGATCGTCCCCGCCGCCGCATCGAAGGCCACGTCATAGCCCTCGCCAAACCCCGTCGCCTGGGCCGGCGTCTGGTTCAGCTCCTCGATCTGCCGCTGAAGCTGGTCGATCGTCTGCTGATCCCGACTGATGCGCTGGGCCAGTTGCTGCTTCTCATTCTGGAGGTTCTCGAAACGTCCCTTGAGATTCTGGTGCTCCACGTTCAGATAGTCGTACTTCTTCTTGTAATCGGTGCAGCCCGAAACCAGGGACAACCCGACCACCAACACCAGCGGGACGATCGCTTTCGCTTTGACGACGTGCATTCGAAACCTCCTTGCAATCCGATGAACGCAACAATGCCCTCTTAGTGCAAGAAAAGAAAGGCAAACTCCTTCAGAATCCGATCGTGGAAAATCATAACCGTAAAGACAGCGAATGACAAGAAAGGACCATAGGGAATCTGGCGAATTTTTTTGAAAAACATCTGGAACAACGCCCAGCCCAACCCGAAGAACGGCGCGACGAAGAACGCGATGACGACCATCACCGGACCGATGACCGTCCCCGCCGCGCCCATCAGGTGGACGTCGCCCAGTCCCATCGCCTCCTTGGCGAACGCCAGTGTCCCCAGGACGCGGGTCGCCCAGACGACGGCGCATCCGACGAAGTAGCCGAACAGGCTGCCGAGGAAGCCCGCCACCGCCGGGACCTCCAACAGACCCGCCCATTGCGTCGCGATGGACCCGGGACGGGTCAGCAACGCCTGGGCGACGATCGCGCCGACAACGATCGGCGCCAGGAAAACGATCTCCCGCAGGGCTTCCAGACGATGGTTGAACTCGGGGTCGTCGGCAAACGGAAACGCTCCCTTCTCGGGCTCGGGCTTCTCGTCGACCGGTCGGGTCCCATCCGCCTCGGGCATCTCGTAGCTGCGCTTGAGCCAACCCAGCTTGAGCAGTAGCAGGCTGACCGCCAGACCGACCGCCGCCCCCAGCGCCAACGCCCCGGTCCGAGGCGAAGCCACCGGCAACAGGGAAAACGTCTCAATCACCTCCGGATCGATCAGGTATCCGCCGACTGCCGAACCCACGAGGCCGACCCCCGTGGCAAACCAGCAGATCGACAGCGGAATGATCCACAATTCCAGGTCGATCCCCGAGCCCGCGATCAACGCCGCCAGCAGCACGATGTGGATCAGGTAGACGAACCGCCCGTTCGGCACCTGCATCCCCGCTCGCAGGGAGGTGTGAAAATAGACAAGATACAATCCCAGAAAGACCAGGCCTGTGAGTAGCTCTACGACGAAATAGCGAGGCGAGATGCGCGTCCCGCAGTAGCGGCACTTGGCCCGCAGCAGCAGCCAGGAGACCAGCGGGATGTTGTCGTAGAAGCGAATGGGCTTGTTGCACCCAGGGCAGGCGGAGCCCGGCGTCACCAGCGATTTCTCGCGTGGCAACCGATAAATCACCACGTTGAGAAAGCTGCCGATGCAGCAGCCGAACGCAAACGTGAACGCACTGATAATCCATTCCTGTGCCGCCACATCGCCTCCCATGGCAAGGCAATTTCACACGTCGGCCGACCGTCCGTTACTTCGCGCCCTTCTGCTCCCGACGGCTCACCGCCCCCGCCACCTTCATGGGCAGCCCGAACAGGCGGATGAACCCCTTCGCGTCGATCTGGTCGTATTCCGCGCCCATCGTAAAGCTCGCCAGGTCCGCCTGGTACAGGCTGTTCGGGCTCTTCATCCCCGCCGGCGTGCAGCGACCCTTGTACAGCTTCAGACGCACGTCGCCCGTGACGCTGCGCTGCGTGGCGTTGACAAACGCGTCGAGCGCCTCGCGCAGCGGGCTGAACCATTGCCCGTAATAGACCAGATCCGCGTACTTCAGCGCCACCTGCTGCTTGTAGTGCATCGTTTCGCGTTCCATCGTCAGGCTCTCGAGCGCCGCGTGGGCGGTCATCAGGATCGAGCCACCGGGCGTCTCGTACACTCCGCGCGATTTCATGCCCACCAGGCGGTTCTCCACCACGTCCACCTGGCCGACCCCGTGGCGACCGCCGATGTCGTTGAGCGTCTCGATCATCTTGACGCCGCTGGTGAGCTTGCCGTCCAGTTTGACCGGCACGCCCTCGTGGAAGCCGATCGTCACGTAATCGGGCTTGTCCGGCGCCTTGCTGACCGGCTGCGACATCACGAACAGATCGTCCTTGGGCTCGTTGGCCGGGTCTTCCAGATCCGCCCCCTCGTGGCTGATGTGCCACAGGTTGCGATCCCGCGAATAGATCTTCTTCTTGCTCTGGTCGATCGGGACCTTGTGCTTCTTGGCGTAGTCGATCGCCGCTTCCCGACTCGTCAGCTTGAACTTCGGGTCCTTCCACGGCGCGATGATCTCCAGCGTCGGGTCCAGCGCCATGAACGTCAGCTCGAAACGCACCTGGTCGTTGCCCTTGCCGGTAGCGCCGTGCGCCACCGCCGTCGCCTTCTCCGCATGCGCCACCTCCACCTGGTGCTTGGCGATCAGCGGTCGCGCGATGCTCGTGCCCAGCAGGTAGCCGTTCTCGTAGATCGCTCCGCTCTTGAGCATGGGCCAGAGATAGTCCTCCACGAACTCGCGGCGCAGGTCCTTGACCACGCACTTGCTGGCCCCACTGGCCAGGGCCTTCTTCTTGATGCCCGCCAGCTCGTCGCCCTGCCCCAGTTCGGCCGCAAACGCGATCACGTCATACCCGTACGTCTCCTTCAGCCAGGGAAGGATCACACTCGTATCCAGACCCCCGCTGTACGCCAAAACGACCTTCTGCTGCTGTTGCTGTTTCTTCGCCATAGCCCTATCCTCAAAACGCCCGGAGTTCGAAAAACGCAGATTATAGCATTCCCCGCCGGTGATTCAACGCAATATCACCCCCCGAAAAACACGAGGCCGCATGGATCGCATGCCTCAGACCGCCTCCTCGCCCTGGGCCCTCTTCGCCCACCAGTGAGGCGAGCGCCTCCGCCGGCTCCGCGTGTAGTAGAAATAGAGCGACAGGTCCACCGCCACCAGCACCATATTCAGGGCATACAGCACGATGATCCAGTCGAAGGAGTGCAAGGCTTTGTAGAGGACCCCGTTGAGGTACCCGAAACAGACGATCGCCATGAACATCGGGCTCTTGCCCTCGACCTTGCCGGTCCGCAGCGACTTCGCGATGGAGATCGGCCAGCTCACCCCGAAACACACCAGCATGATCGCTTCAAACACAGACATACGCAACCGCTCCTCGCCCGCCCCCTCCACCCCATCAAGCAGGATGCGGGGTATCCCGACACGTTTCGGAACACCCCGCCACTCATCCAAACCGCAGGCTGGGTTCTCAACCCACGCGTTCGAGGCACATCGGCGGAGCAGAAACGCCGCCTGTGCCCCACCCGCACCTGCCGCTGCCGGTCAGATCTCCTTGATCCTCATATTCCGGAAGTAGATCGGTGCTCCCGCGTGCTTGCCCTGGAGCCCGATGTGCCCATGCGTCGGCAATTCCGCAAAAGGCGTGCTCAGCCACGACGGGATCTCGCTCCCGTCCGGGTTCGTCTTGGCACTCGTCCACAGCGCCATGTTCATCACAGTGACCATCTCCCCGTTGAGCGTCACGTAGATCATCTGGTCCTGACAGGTCACCGTCATGCGGTTCCACTCGCCGGGCTTCTTCACCAGGCTCTTGGTCGGCGCCAGGTGCCCGAAGATCGCCCCGCACTGCCAGGTGCCCGGACTGTTCGCCCATTGCTCCGCATAGTCGTCGGCAATCTGCACCTCGACGGAATTCGGGATCCAGTTCCGCAGGTCCGTGCAGTACACGATCACGCCGCTGTTGGTCCCCTCCGCCGTCTTGAACTCCAGGTCGATAATGAAGTTGTCGTAGTCCTTCTGCGTCCAGATCGCCTCGTCCTTGCTCGCGGTCAGCACCCCGTCCTCGAACGTCCAGACGCCCTCGGGATAGATCGCATTCGACAGGTCGGGCTCGAACAGACGGTCCCACGAACTGACCTTCGGATGCGACGTGGGCGGGACCGACACGTTCTGACGGCACGACAACAGCACGAACACCCCACCGACGACCGCCAATACCACTGCCTTCTTCATTTTGATGCTCCTTGTGAAAAAAAACCGATACCTGCCTCGATCCCCTGCCTCGTGGTCCACATCGACGCAACATTCTACCCCCTGCCCGCCGCCCTCGCCACCCCCAATTCCACCGCCCCCCAAGAGGATTCCCCACACCCCAACACTCGAAAACGCCCATCCCCAAAAGTCCGTGTGGACCAACAGCAAACGGCAAGCGTCTTTTTCATTTGCGGCGTGGGCACGACATTGTACAATTGTCCTACAGAGGCTCAGAATGCATAGTATTGTGGCAGACACATCGGTGTTGATCGCGGCGATCCTGGATGAGCCGGAAAAGGGCCGTCTCGTGGAACTGACACGAGGCGCAACATTGCTTGCTCCCGAATCGCACCGCTGGGAACTTGGCAATGCGTTTTCCGCCATGTTCAAGAAGCGCAGCATCAGCCTTCGGCAGGCGCTTGCCGCCCTCGAAACGTATGATGCGATCCCCGTTCGATCTGTAGACGTGAGTCTCAGCCGAGCCCTGGAGATCGCCGACACGCTTGGCATCTACGCCTATGATGCATACATGATCATCTGTGCGCTGGACCAAAAAGCACCGCTGTTGACCCTGGACCGAACACTAGCCAAACACGCCGCCTCTTCCGGCGTGACGGTGCTGGAGATATGACATGACCGTTTTCACCTATTCGCAAGCGCGCCAGAACTTCGCCGCGGTCCTGGACCGTGCCAAAAAAGAGGGCCGTGTCCTGATCACCAGAAAAGATGGCAGCGTCTTCGCCCTCTCTCCCGAAGTCCCTTCGGGTTCCCCGCTGGACGTCGAGGGCGTCAAGACGCAGGTCTCCACCCGTCAGATCGTCCGTGCCGTGCGCGAATCGCGCCGTCGCAAAGCCTAGAATTTCTGCCTCGTTGAAGGAATTCGTGGGCAACACGGAGGGATTCGGGGTTCGTACTTCGGATTTGTTTCGGATTTCGGACTTCGCGATTCGTGCTTGCTGCCCCGGGGCAGGCCTCTACATCCGCACGCTGCGGACGGTCTCGAAGGCGATGGCGATCAGGACGATCGCACCACCGACGATGGTCCGCAGCGCCAGCGTCTCATCGTGGATGAGATAACCGAAAATCGCCCCGTAGAACGGCAGCAGCGTCGCGATGATGCCCACCGTCTTGGCGCTGAGATTTTTGAAACTGGCGGAGAACAGCGTGTGGGGCACCGCGGTGAAGACCACGCCCAGCAGCAGGAGCAGCCCCGCCGTCTGGCCCGTCCAGGCCGGCGGAGCGATCAGCAGCACCGGCGCCAGCACCGCCCCCGTGATCAGCATCTGCCAGAACATCAGCATACTGCTGCTGTATTGATGCACGTACTTGCGGGTCAGTAGATTGCGAGCCATGAAGAACAGCCCCGAGATCACGCCCAGCACGATCCCCTGCGTCGTCGTGTCTAAAAGGCTCAGCGAAGGCGTCATGATCAGCATGCCGATGAAGACCGCAATCGCCAGCAGGATGTCGCTCTTGCGCAGCCGCTCGGAGAAGAGAAAGGGCTCGATGATCGCCGTGATCACGGGATACGTGTGCAGCGCCAGGATCGCCACTGCCGCGGTCGAGACCTTCAGCGCCTTGAAGTACGTCAGCCAGTGGACGCACAGCAGCAGTCCCAGCGTCAGCATCAGCACGTAATGCCGATTCCCGCTGGGCCTTAGCGAACCGCGCCGCCAGGCGACCAGCGCCGCCAGGGCCGCGGCGCCAATCAGCGAACGCAGACAGATGATGTGCGAAACCGGCAGCGCGATGCCCTTGGCGAACATGGCGGTGCCGCCCCACATCAGGACGCCGATGTTGAGTTGGATGAGACTGATCTTCCTGGGCTGCATCGCGAAATTATGTCACTGTGGGCCTGATCGGACCCCGATTAACCGAACGCCTTGCGCAGGAGATGGAGCCCCTTCGGGATGGCGGTCTGCCAGTCCTCGTTGCCCTCGAATTCGAGCGAGACGTACCCGTTGAAGCCGTGCTTGCGCATGATCCGCCCGATCCGAGGATAGTCCAGATCCAGCGTATACCAGAGCCCCCCACCGTAATACGTCTTCGCCTGCATGAACACCGTCTGCGGGGCGCACATCTCCAGCTTATCGTACGGATCTTCGAGGAAGTTACCTGTATCGAGCAGGATTTCGAGCCAGGGTGAATCGATCGCGTTGACGATCCGCAGCAGCCCCTCGGGCGTCCGCGCCAGTCCCCAGTGATTCTCCAGCCCCAGGATCACGCCGCACTCCTGGGCCTTGGGCAGACACTTCTCGATCGCGTCGATCACCCACTGGAACCCTTCGTCCTCCGTATGCCCAGGCAAGACAGGCTCGATCCCACGATTCGCCATCAGCTCGTCGAAGTTGCCGCTCGTGCCCCAGCGTCCCGTGTTGATGCGAACGATCGGCACGCCCAGTTGATATGCGATCTCGATCTGGCTCAGCGTCAGGTCGATGTTCTTCTGCCGCCGGTCCTCGTCGGGCGAGACGAACCCCTGGTGCGTCGACATGCAGCACAGATCGACCCCGTTGATCAGGGCGTGACGTTTGATCTTGTTCAGCGCCGCCTTGCTCTGGTCCTCCATCTGGATCAGCAGGAGATCCACGCCGTCGAACCCCATCCGCGCGGCATGGTCGATGCACTCGACGATCGGCATCCTCATGTTGTCCTTGAACCGCCAGAACGAATACGTCGCCACCGCGATCGGATTGCCCCGCCCGCCGTGATTGCCGTTCGATTTCGAAGACTGCCCCGCCGCCGGGCCTCCGACCGCCGCACCCGCCAGCGCCGCGCCGGCGCCCGCCAGAAACGCCCTTCGATTCACTGCACCCATCTCGCCCTTCCTTTCTCTGAATTCCTGTGCGGCACGCCTGCTACCTGCACGCCCTGAACGCTCGAATCCTATGGACGCGTGGGTCAAGGACCCACCCTGCGAGAACATGCGACGCGCGTAGGGTGGGTCCGTGACCCACGCGTTCGCCCCATTCTACGTCAATTGCTCGGGCCGCACAAGAGAGCCCGAGCGGACCTTCGCCGCCACCTGCATCAGCTTCGGCAGCGCGTAGTCGAACAACTGCTGATAGCTCTGGCAGAAATAGCTCTCCCGCCCGTGGTTGCTCGGGTCGAACGGCGCCCGGTCCTTCATGCACCCGCCCCGGCAGACCGCCAGGTGCCGACACACCAGACACTTGTTGCACAGGTTCTGCTTCTTCCGCGCGAATTCCCTCTTCTTGGCCGACGCCGCCAGTTCCTGGATGGGTGTCTCCAGCAAGTTGCCCAGCTTCCATCGAGGCTCGACGAAGAAATCGCACGGAAACACGTCCCCCGTGTGCTCGATCACGACATACTGGCTGCACTGGCGGTCAAACGTGCAGATCGTGTGCCGCCCGCCGACGCAGTAGCTCAGCAGCGAATCGAAATCGCGGATGCTGAGTTTGTCGGGCCCGACCGCCAGCCAGCGATCGAACATCCGGCACAGAAAACGCCCATACTGCTCAGGCGAGACGCAAAAGTCGGCAATCTGCCCCGTCTGCGGATCGACCTCCACGCACGGAATGAACTGCATGTAGCGAACGCCCAGATCGAGCAGGAAATCGAAAATCTCGTCGGGGTGCTCAGCGGTCAGGTTGTTAACCAGCGTCAGCGTATTAAACTCCACGTCGTGCCGCTTGCAGCAGTCGATGGCCCGCATGACCCGCTCCCACGTGCCATGACCGCCCAGGTCGAGCCGGTAGCGGTCGTGCAGCTCCTTGGGCCCGTCGATGCTGATGCCCACGAGGAACCTGGCCTCGTGCAGAAACCGTCCCCACTCGTCATTGTCGAGCAGGATCGCGTTGGTCTGGAGCGAGTTGCCCACCTCCTGGCCCGATGCGCCGTATTGGATCTGCCACTCGACCGCCTGGCGGTAGAAGTCCAGGCCCATCAGCGTCGGCTCGCCCCCCTGCCACGCAAAGCCCGACATCGGAAAGCGCAGCTCCATGTAGTCCTTGACAAGCTGGTGCAGCACCTCGTCGCTCATTCGCTGGCGGCCCTGCCCGATCTGGGGCGCACGGCACTTGTAGAAGCAGTATTCGCAATCGACGTTGCAGTCGGAGCCGGATGGCTTGATCAGAAGCGTGAATGGTTGCATCGATACTCTCTATGGATTCGTCGGCTCGATCTTGAGCGTCCAGGTGCCTTTGCGCGGGGGTTGCTTCGCCTTCAGCAGAATCCTCGCGATCTGTGCGGGCCAGACCGAGCGAAGCCGCCCGTCCTCGACGTCGATCACTTCAATCGCCGCAGTCAGCACCGCCTCATCGTATAGTACCTGGACCGCCGCCGAAGGTTCGTCCGCATCGGGCCCGGTCAGCACGATCCGATCGGGTTCGCGAATCTCCGCCTTGCGCGGGGTCATCAGGCTCATCGTCATCTCCTGGGCGGATTTCGTCAGCACGAAGCGATCCGCGATCGTGACATCGCGTCCCCGATTCAGCGTGATCGTACGGTCCCACGATTCCAGATGGGCCTGCTCGGGATACGCGCCGGAAAGGTCCATTCGAAGCTGCGCCATCTTGTCGTCGCTCTGGTAGCGGACGTCCCGCGCGGCAAACTGCCTACCCGGCGCCTGCATCACGCCATCGATCGTCGGCAAACTGTGATACGCCGACTGCATCGTCCAGATCTCGTACCGTTGCGAGCTGAACGTCTTGCGGCTGTACGTCTCGACGCCGATGTCGATGATGACAGGCTTGCCGTCGAAATACACGATGAAGTTGCCCACGTCGTTATGATTGTGGCTCTCGGCGTTGTGCCCACCCTTGGCGGCAACGTAGAGCCCCTTCGTGCTGCCCTCGCGGTCCCGCGCCGCCATCACCTCGATGCCGTCCATCCAGACATCGCGAACCAGCGGCAGCTTCGCCCGAGCCTGGTCCAGTTCCGCGGCGCCGAAGATCTCCGCCAGGTACCGCCCGATGCCGTACCCCGCCCGCCCCTCGAATGCCTCATCCATGCCGCCCGAATCCGCGAAGAACGCCGCCGCAAAGCCCATCATTTTCTCGTCGCCGATGCTTTTGCCATACCGGTACACGAGCGATTCGGGGATGCCGCCCCGCGCCGAAGCGTCCGCGAAGTTCACGAAGTAGTGGTCGGCAATGTGCACGCGATAGATGTACCGCCCGATCTGTTGGATCAGAGGCTTATCATAGACATCGATGGCGCCGTCGCTGGCGCTGTGCATCAGGTCGAGGCAGTCATACAGCGACGCCCCCGCGCGACCCCAGTAGCCCGGGCCCTCGTCGCAACCGCCGTCGTCCTCATAGGCGTCGAGAAAATGGTCCAGACTGCGTGCGATCTTCGCCACCGCCGCGACCCGCCGCCCTTCGTCGGGTTCGATCAGCAGCGCCGAGACCAGCCAGTTCGAGTTGCACCAGGGGTTCCAGTTGTTGACGCGCCCGCCGCGAAAGCCCATCCACCCGAAGTCGTCCCGCTCCAGACAGGGCGTCAGCACGCGCCGGTCGATCTCCCGCGCGATCCGGGGACGAATCAGAGGCGAGACCTGGTCGAGCTGCTCGCCCAACAGATAGCTCGTCCACGCCAGCGACTCCGACGTCTCCGCCACGAACAGCGCCACGATCGGCTCAGCGGTGTCGGGCAATCCCGAGCCCGCCTCCTGCGCCCCCACGTGGGCCGGCACCCCCCAGAACGATTCCTCGCAGAGCGCCCAGATCCCGTTGGCGATATCGTCGACGAAGCGCCCCTGGCCCTCGACGCACTCCGCGATCACCAGCGAGGTCAGCGCCCGACGCCGCGCGAAGTGCGGCGCCTCGTACCGACTGCGATTCCCGTTGCGTGCGAACTCCAGAAACAGCGTCGCCGGCAGCGCGGGCCACTCGTAGCCCAGATACTCTTCGCCACTGGCGATCAGGTCCTCGCAGACTTCTCTCGGCAGAGCCTCCCACTTCTCCCGCTCGCTGCACCTTGGCCACGGATGCCACTGCTGCCGAGAAAGCAACACCTGCTGCACCTTCTCCTGCGGATACAGCTCGCCCAGCTTGAAACGCCCCTGCCGTCCATACGCCGCACCCGAGAGCATCGCACCCACTATCACGAACACCAGGCAACGTGTGCATCTACCCTTCACGTCTACCTCCCGATCCAACTCAATCCTGACCCGTTGACTTCCAACCGCCCCCCCCGCGCACTTGTCATGCTGAGCGGAGCCAAGCATCTCCTCCCCGCACACGAGAACCGCAACCTTCGCAGCCAGGCTCCTTCACCACGTCCGGGGCGACAAGGCGCGAATCTGGTTCCTTTCAGGTTCAATAAACATACCCCGCGCGAAACCGATGCAACTTCTCCGCCAGCTCCTTGACGAGCGACGCATTCTCAGGCCGCTCCGAAATGTTGACGTTCTCCTCCGGATCGAGCTTCTGATCGTACAACATGCGAGCCGTCCGCTTGCCGTCCCGCCCCGTCCATTCGGTATAGCAGTACCGATCCGTCCGCACCGAATCGCCCGCGTGAAACCGACTGTACACCGCCTCCTTCCACGTCCGCTTCGGGTCCTTCACCAGTGGCACGAAGCTCCGCCCCTCGGTGTGCTTCGGAATCGCCAATCCCGCCAGTTCGCACAGCGAGGGATAGATATCGACGAACTCCGTGAGTCCATCGGTCGCGATCCCGCCCTTGACCCCCGGGATGCGCACGATCAGCGGCGCACGCAGCGACGTCTGGAAGTGACAGTGCTTGCACCACAGCGTGTGCTCGCCCAGGTTCCACCCATGATCGCCCCACAGTACGACGATCGTGTCGTCCGCCAGGCCCAATCGATCCAGCTCGCCCAGCACCCGCCCGATCTGGGCATCCGTATAGCTCGTACAGGCATAATAGCCGTGGATCAGCTTGCGAGCCATCTCGTCCGACAGCGGACCCTGCTTGGGAATGTCATGGTAGGCCCGCAACTCGCCCCAGTTGTGGATGGCGGCATCGGGCGCATCCTTCGGACGGAACGGATTGTCCGCCAGTTCGATCTTCCCGGGATCGTACAGGTCCCAGTATTTCTTCGGTGCATTGAACGGCAGGTGCGGCTTGACAAAACCCACCGCCAGAAAGAAAGGCTGATCCCTCTTCGCCAGCCGCTTCAGATCCGAGATCGCCTTGTCCGCGGTCTTGCCGTCGGGATAGTCGCTGTCGTCCACGTCCGCGCATTCGTAGGCCGGACCGCGCGTTGTCCCCGACGCCGTGTCGATCGCCACGTTCTCTGGCAGCAGATACCCCCGCCCGCCCCACTCGCCCTGCGGACGCCAGGCTCGCTCCGACCAGCTTCCCGCCCCGTCGTCGCGATGGTGATACACCTTGCCGTTTGAGATCGTGTAGTACCCATTCTCGCGGAAGTGCCTCGGCAGCGACAGCGGCGCGCCCCAGTCCTTGTCCGCATGGTGCAGATAGCCCTTGAACGAGCGGTCGCGCGTCGCCCGAATCCCCGACAGCAGACTCGCGCGGGACGCCCCGCAGACGGGCGACTGGCAATACGCCCGATTGAACACCACCCCATCGGCCGCAAGCCGATCGATATGGGGCGAGATCATCTGCGACTGTCCATAACAGCCCAGTTGCGGCCGCAGATCGTCGACCGCAAGGAACAAAATGTTGGGCCGCCTCGTCCCTTTCTCGCCCGCCGACAGCACGCCGGGAAGGGCCAGGGCCAGTGCCCCCTGCCCCAGGGTCTTGAGAAACTCACGCCGGCTTCGATGCGATGCGCTCATATCGACTCCTCTCTGGCTTTCCGAGACTACTTCTCGTCGTCCTCTTCGATCTGATGGGTTCGGGGAATCACATCGACCATCGAGATGCGCGACAGATCCCCGCTGAGCATAAAGGGCCGATGGCCAACCACAATCGACGTTCGATTCGGGACCACCTCGCTGCCCCGCTGCTCCGCCCAGCCGCGATAACCCCACTGCACCAGGTTGGCGTCATGCCCCAGCCGCCTCACCAGCACAGGCGTCCGCTGATCTTCCGTCTGTAAGATGATCTGGCGATCCCGATCGTCATCCGACCACAACGTCCAGTAGTCGCGTCCGTCCCGCACAAAACGCAGCACCTGCACGTGTTCGTCCGGCGCTTCAATCCGCCCGACGAATCGCCCCTTGCCCACGAGTTGCGAAATATCCGCGATCACGTAATACGCAGGCTTGGGCGTCAGATCGGGCCGGACCAGGCCGAAGTTGTCCTCGTTGTACTTCGGGTTCCACCCGTCGTCCTGAAAATCGTACCACCACAAACCCTGAAACGAATCCGACGTGCGCGCCAGCAGATACAGCCTCGCCAGATACGACGCAGAAAGCTCCGGATCGGTGCCCCCCTTCGTCACGTGCGTGGGCCAGCCCATCTCCGTGACATAGAAAGGCACGTCCTGCCCGTCGTTGTAGCCCGCCAGCATCTTCTGCACGCCCGTCATCCAGGCCGAGCACGCCTCGGGCCCGCGCTGCGGAAATGGCTCGTTGTAGTTGTAGCTGTGAATCGAAATCGCATCGCAGTACTCCAGCGCCCCGAGCTTGACGATCTCTTCGAGCCAGCCCTTCTTGACCGCCCCGCTGGTCGAGGCCCCCGCGATCACCGTCACGTTCGGATCGACCGCCTTGATCCTCGGATAGACCGCCTGGAGCAGTTTGAAGTAGCTCTCCGGCGTCCCCGGCTTGCGATGCCGCTCGGGCAGCCCGATCGGAATGTCCCACTCGTTCCAGATCTCGTACATCCGCACGTCCGCGCCGAAGTGACGCACCACGAACTCGCTGTACCGACAGAACCCTTCGATCGCCTCAGGCGACTGCGGTCGATCCGCATCGTCGTAGAACCGGTTGCCATAATCGAGAATCAGCAGCACGTTGACGTTCCGCGCCGCCGCCCGCCGGACGTACGCGTCGTACGACGCAGGCATCGCCAGTTGCCCCTTCTCCCGCTCGACCGACCCCCAGCCCACCTCGTCGCGGATGGCGCTGATCCCCGCGCTCTTGATCGCATCGAGGTTCCGATCGACAATACCCTTGCCCTGACTGAAATGCGTGCACGCCCCCACCTGAAACCGCCAGGGCTCCACAATCGGCCCCGGAACCGCCTGCTGCGCACCGACCATCGTCGAGACCAGCAACGCCATGAGTACAGCCATCCATCCTGCCGACAGGCAAGTGCGTGCAGTCATCGGCATCTCCTTCTATGCCCCCTTCCCCAGAGATTGGGCGTCGAGCGTGCGCCGCAGCGCAGCCCGACCGCCATGCGAACCACATCCAACTTCGGAAATTCATGATACCAGGACAGCCCCCAACCCGCCACGCCTTTTCCCCGCGTCACAGCCTGACGGGCAATCGCCCTGCTGGAGGAAATCTCCGCATACACCGTTCGCGACCGCAGTCCAGACCGCCCTCTCTATGGGGTCATCCCCGCGGGAGCCCCCCTCTCCTTGTCACCCTGAGCGGAGCGCAGCGGAGTCGAAGGGTCTGGCCGCAACGCCTGAAAGCCCCCATCCTGAGCCGTCGTATCATTGGGCCTGGGGATCGTTTCCCGTCGTCACTCGAACCCATAGAAACGGATCGCCGGAGGTGTGTCCTCCCACTCGGTCGGTCGGCATCCGCGAGCCCCCGTGGTGAAGTAGATCAGCCGGATGTCCTTCGCCGCCAATTCGTCCAGAATCGCCTGCGAAATCCCTGCTTCCAGCCGGGGTTCGAACAGGAAATTCTTCGGACACAAATGCGACCCGCCCCCCACGCTCTGCGAGAAATACCCCGTCAAAACGATCGCCTCATCCGTCAGCCCCTCGATCCGCGTCCGCTCCATCTGAATCGACGTCGGCGACGACGGGTCCCAGCTCCAACGCATGTAGAACTCCGCCCGGATCGAAACCCCCGTGTTCGGATCGTCGAATTCGCACGATTCCACCCAGTCGTCCGCGCCCGCCTGCCAGGGACGATACAGCATCGCCTCTTCCGCCCTCGTCACCTCATCCTCGCCCACCGACACAGGCTGCTCGTATTCGACCTCCAGCCCCAGCCGGAAATCGTCCAGCGTGACCACCGGATCGGGTACCGTCGCCTGAAACATCGGCGTCGTTCGCAGACCAATCGTCCGAGGGTTGCACGGATCGTCGAGCCGCCAGCGGTCGACCAGATTGTACGAATCGAAATCCCACTGAGGCCCTTCGTACACGTGCTCGGCGCCGGGCAGCATCGCAGGCGACCCCGCAATCTCCCACACCCGCCCGTCGAGGACGCACTCCACCTTCACCTCGTCATACAGGCACTCGCGCAGACGATCGTCGTCGAGCCATGTGCTCGCAGGCGTTATCGTCCATCGCGACTTGAGTCGATGGTTGGTGAAGACGTTGCTGCCCCGCCCCTGCAGCGTGCGATACTCCCTCGTCGCGCCCAGCAGGAACGGTATCGCATATTCGCCCTCGCCCACCTGCGGAATCTCGCGAATCTGCTTGAGGACCAACTGGCCCTCCGGCGTCGTCTTCTTGAACTCCAGATCCAGCACGGGACTCTCGGCGCCCTTGACCTCGCAGTATCGTTCCGCCGCCGCCACCACCAGCTCATACAGCGCAACGTAGTCGCTCTCCCACACCAGAACGGTATCTTCGCGCAGCGAAACGAGACTCGACCGCTGCGTCACCCAGGGCATCGCCCCCATCGGCGTCGCACTGACCTGCACCGTCTCGGGCACCGCATCGACCGGCGGGTTCGTCACCGACACCGCCCCCTTCTGGCAGACGATCTCCACCTCCCAGTCCCTGCTCCAGTTCCGCTCCATCGTCACGACCCCGTTGGCCAGCTCGATCTCGTCGGGGAAGGAATAGTGCACCAGCAGCGCCATGCCCACCTGGGTCTCGTCGATGCCATGCTTGAGCCGCTCCAGGAAGGCATTGTCGTTATAGAAACTGGCAAACACCTTGCGGATCGCGCGAAGGACGCCCCGCTCCTTGCCCTCGCTCGCATCGCACGCACAAGGTCCCGCCGAATCCGCATCCAGGTCGTCCGCCAGGCACCCGCTGTAGCTGTCGTACAGTCCGGCGCCCGTGAACCGATCGCTGTCCTCGACGTTCGTCGAACTGCGAAACCGGATCTTCTCGCCCGGATCGAACCCGAAATCACCCAGCGCCCCGAGCACGACCGTCTCCAGTTCCGCGCCGAACGACGAGATATCCAAATCGGTGAACCAGTCGCGAATTGTCGCCAGGTCCGCCGACAGATTCGCCACATCCGCAGGTGGATACGTGCGGTGCTCCGAGAGCTGCTCGCCGATCTCCGCCCGCAGCGTCGTGCCGAAGATGGGCCGATCGAGAAACGCATTCCACAGGTCGAACGAGAACGCCATCGCGCGAGGCGAGTCCTCGGGCACCGCATCGCGCAGGACGCCGAAGTTCGCTGCTTTGCCTCCGAACCCCGCGATATCGGCTGGCCCCAGTTCGCTCGTATCCGCCCAGAACCGCCCCTGGGGAACCATCGGCGCGATGGCCAGAGGCGGCGCCTCCTGCAACGCCAGCAGCGACGCCCGATCCTCCGCCGACAGCGCCTCGGCCTCGAGCAATTCGATCTCGCTGTCGGGACCGAAACCGCCCTCACCCACACTCAGATACACGGTCCGTCCCACCAGCCCCTGCGCCGCCGCCACATCCGTCGCCACCGCCAGATGCACGAACGGCACGCCCTGCGAACGCGCCAGGATCGCCACGTGCGAATTGGGCGTCGCCGGCATCAGGCTCACGATGCCCGCCACCGAGGGCACCTCCGCCGGCACCCCGTCGGTCAGCAGAATGTCCCCAGGCCCCAGATCGCCGCGCGTATACGCTTTCTGGATCTCCGAGCCCTCCACGAACGTCAGCGTCCCCAGCGCCCAGCCCTTCGAATAGCTCGCGTTGCCCTGGCTCCATCGCGCCGTCGAACCGACGGGCACGCCCTGCTCGCCCAGCCATTCGCGATGCTGCTGGGCCATCGGATACTGCTCGTACGTCGGAAAGTAATACGCCGTGATGTTCGGATCGGCTACCACCGACGCGCGAACGCGATGGAACAGCTCGACCACCTCTTCGCGCGAATACGCATCCTGACGCACGAGTTGAATCCCATACTCGTTCGGAGGCGGGTCCGCCCAGGGTGGAAGGATCACCGCCCCGAGAATCGCCCGCTGGTCCTCCGCGTGCAATGTCGCCGCGTCGAACTCCTCGATCGTCATGCCCGCAAACGGAGCCAGATGCACCCGCGCGAAATCGTAGTGATATTCGTATTGGCTCGAATCCTGATACCAGACGACGTTCGGATCGAAACCGTCCGACAGAACGATCGTGAATTTGATGTACGCCGGAGACGTCCAGCTCTGAAACGGATCGTCCGGAAAGATGACCTGATGCTTCCAGCCCGCCTCCGCATCACCCTCGCCCGCCCAGACTCCCCCTGCGATCGCCAGCACACACAGCCACGCGCACACGCACCGGTACACCGACATCTCTGCATCTCCTCTGGACCGACCGCCATCCGCCCCCTCCCTGGCCGCATCTCCGACACCCCCCAATTATACCCGAAACCCCGACCTCACTCAATCCCACCGGCCGGCGCGGGTGCATGAACGTTTCTGCATTGCCCGCTTGGGCACGCGGCAGAAGCATGAATCTTGAAGCATTTGGACTTCGTGCTTTGAATTTGTTTCGAATTTCGTGCTTCGGATTTCGAATTTGCCTTGCCCGCCAGACAACGGGTGGCAGCGATGGGTGGCAGCGGCAAGCAAAGCTTGCCGATGGACCTCAAGACATGCAATAACCGCAAGTCTCAGAGACTCTCCCCTGAAACTGCCGCCGGGGAAGGCGGTTTCTATTGCTCCGCCTGCCGATGGCGTTCCAGCCAGGCGCTGGCCCACTGCTCCGCCTGGCGCCTCGTGTGCAGATGCTCTTCCAGTTGCGCGACGTACAACTCCTCCGCCAACTGCCCCACCTGGGGCCCAGGCCGCGCCCCCAGCCGGATCAGATCGTGCCCGCTCAGCAAGGGCGGGGGGCTCACGTTCACCCCGCGCAGCGAATCGACGCGACGCCGCAACCTTGCCAGCGCCGCCAGCGCCGACTCATTGCCCGCCGCCTTCTGTGTCGCTCGCTCCAGTTCGTACAGGTCCCGATAGTAAGGCTGCGCGAGCAGCCTCTTCAACGCAGCCAGCGCCATCTCATCGTCCAGCAGCCGGCCCCGATGCGTCAGCAGAAACCGCAGATGCCGACTCTGCCGCCGGCTCAGCTTGAGCACCTGGCAGGCCTCCAGCCCCGTCTCCGCCGGACACGCGGAAAAGAAAGCCGCCAGCGCCAGCCCGAAATCCACCCGCTTCCGCAGCCGCTCCAGAACCGCCGGGCCCTGCCGACGCTGCGCGTCGGGCAATCCCGCGAACAGCTCCCCCGCCAACCCGCTCTCCAGCAGCATCGACGCCCCCTGGTGCCGATTCGGATGCACCAGCGTCGCCTCCAGCTCCGTCGCAATCCGCTCCCCGCTGATCTTGACGATCTGCGGCGCGTTCCGCCCGATCGCGGCAAACGTCTCAGGCTCGATCGCAAACTCGAGCTGCGTCGAAAACCGAATCGCACGCAGCATCCGCAGGTAGTCCTCGCCGAACCGCTCGTCCGGATCGCCGATCGTCCGCACGATCCGCCGCTCCAGGTCCGCCTGGCCCTCGACGTAATCGATTACCTTCTCCTCGATCGGATCGAAGAACATCCCGTTGATCGTGAAGTCCCGCCGGGCCGCGTCGCTGGCCGCATCGGTAAACGCCACCTCGTCCGGATGCCGCCCGTCCTCATACCCCGCCTCCGAACGAAACGTCGCGACCTCCACCTGCGCGCACCGCGCCAACACGATCACCACGCCGAACTTCGCCCCCACCTTCAGCGTGCGAGGAAACAGCGACATCACCTGCTCGGGACGCGCGTCCGTCGCTACGTCGTAGTCCTTGGGCCGCCGCTTCAGCAGCATGTCCCGCACGCATCCCCCCGCCAGCAGCGCCGTGAAACCCGCCTCACGCAGCCGCTCCACGATGGTGATCGCCGCCCGCCTATTCGTCATCGACCCGCACCTGGTAGAAAACGATGCACATCGTGCCCCAGTGCCGCCGGTCGATCACCCGAAATCCGCTATACGCCTCCGGAACCGTCACGTCCTCCTCCGTGCGAACCACGACCACGCCCTTGTCCGCCACCTGGCCCTTCAGCACCTCGAAGAGCTGCGCCAGCAGCGACCCCTCGCCCACCTCGCGCGTCCGCGCGTAAGGCGGATCGACGAAGACCAGGTCGTACTTGAACCCAGTCCCATCCAGCGGCGCGCCGCTGCGAAAGGCGTTGCTGCGAACCACGCGCGACTGCGCCACGAACCCCGCGTGCGCGATGTTCTTTTCGAGGCACGCCGCGATCTTCGGGTCCTGCTCGACGAACGTCACGAACGTCGCCTCCCGACTCAGCGCCTCGAGTCCCAGCGAACCCACTCCGCTGAACAGGTCCGCCACCCGCTGATCCTCCAGCAGCCCGTAATTGCTCAGCACGTTGAACAGCGACTCCTTCACCCGGTCGGTAATCGGACGCGTATCCTGCGTCTTCGGACACTGAAGAGTCATCCCCCGCTTGGCGCCTGCGATGATTCTCATAGCGTCTCCGTCAGTTTGTTTCGCACCGTTTTGTTCTGGCCGTGTCTGCTCGCGAAGCGCTTACTTCGCCCAGTAGTCCACCACCAGAACGTCGTCGAGGTGCGGCCCCACCAGGTCGCCGAACTCCTGATGCGCCGGATGCGGGATGTACCTCGCCCGGTCCGCTTCGCTGCGGAACGTCACCACGAAGCAGTGCGTGAAGCCCTTCTGCCGATCCTCGACGCTGACGTCGGTGCCCCACTCGAAATCGTAGATCGCATCGATCCTGCTCGGCAGCGCGCTGAACGCATTCTCGATCCTGCGGATCTCGCGCGCCGTGGTGTCCGGAGTGAACTTGAACAACACGACGTGCCGCAGCAACTGCGCCGGCGCCTTCCTCGCCGCAGCCATATACGCCCGGTCCGGCCCATCGTCCCGAACCCGCTCACACTCCTCCACGTAGATGCATCCGCTCACCAACACCGAAACGAAAGCCAGTAGAATGAGATTCCGAGCCATAGCGAGATACCTCCCAAAAGTCGCACACCTGTCGGTTCAAGTCGAACGCGCCGATTCTACCGCCCCCCACCCCTCCCGTCCATCCCAAACCCACCACCCCCAGGGCAATCGCATGAAAGGTGT
>NPIE01000092.1_pt1 | contig 37511 bp, 30 predicted proteins | sample 8637661 | NCBI WGS metagenome assembly NPIE01 (sample SAMN07420842, study PRJNA396082) | bioreactor metagenome | isolation source: sample BA12 brine-fed electro-methanogenic bioreactor BA | place: Japan: Kochi | collected 2016-12-09 | reverse complement strand
AGCGCAGCAGCCGGAGGGAGGATCAACCAGCCCATCCGACCACGATACCGATTTTCATGCTTCGTTGTGACCATCAGTCACGGAGGTACAGCTGACCAGCCCGGATCTGCCGTCTTTGAACAAAACAAGATAAAACAGGACGAGATTTTAGTTGGACTGTTCTGTTAAATCGCTACGGCGCGCGTAATGTACAGTAATCCGGTAATAGTCAATAATATTGGCTTACTGGAAATATCTGGTCAAAGTGTTTGAGTGGTCGGTTTTACTAGGAGAAAAGCTGCAACTTTTTCTCAAGTCTGCTATGGTCTTGGTGATGAAATACGGAATCATCCACACCCATTAATCATCGCAGCATCGGTAAACGCGATTCCATGGATATAGCGCTTATTCAACTCAATCCGGTGATCGGCTCCTTTGCCGACAATTGCCGGAAAATTATCGATTATGCCGGGCAGGCCGCCGAGCGGGGCTGCTCGCTGGCGATTTTTCCGGAGATGGCCGTTTCCGGTTACCCGCCGCTGGATTTGTTGGAGCGTCGCTCCTTCGTCGCCGATCACGAGCAGGCGGTGCGTGAACTGGTCGCCGCGCTGCCGCCGATCGGCGTGCTTTTCGGTTGTTTCGAGCCGCGGCCGGAGCGGCCGGGCAAGCCGCTCTACAACAACGTCGTGCTCGCGCAAAACGGCGCCATCGTGCAGCGTTTCCGCAAACAATTGTTGCCCACCTACGACGTGTTTGACGAGACCCGGTATTTCGAGCCGGGCCCGCCCGGCGAGTTGCTGACCTTCGATGGTCTGACCATCGCTGTCACCGTCTGTGAGGATATCTGGCATTACGCGGTCGACGACTATCGCGTCCAGCCGCTGGCACGTCTGTTCGAGCGTGCCGCGGCGCAGCACCGGTCGGTCGATCTGATTGTCAACGTCTCGGCGTCGCCGTACCATCGGGGCAAGGAATCGATTCGCCAAACAATATTCAGCCGGCTCTGCCACCAGTATCGTACGCCGTTTCTTTATGTCAACCAAGTCGGCGGCCAGGACTCGCTTCTCTTTGACGGCGGCTCTCTGGCCTGTAACCGTGATGGTGCAGTGGTTGCTCGGGCCAAGTCCTTTGCCGAGGACCTGGTAGTGGTCGGCAGTGATCTGAGCCGGGGTGAGGTCCATCAGCCGGGTCCGGTGTCAGAGGTGGCTGCAGTCCACGACGCACTGGTCATGGGCCTGCGCGATTATGTGCACAAGTGCGGTTTTTCCCAGGTGGTGCTCGGCCTGTCCGGGGGCATCGATTCGGCGCTGACCGCGGCGCTTGCCGTCGAGGCGCTCGGCGCCCGGCAGGTGCTCGGGGTGGCCTTGCCGTCCCCCTATTCTTCGGAGGACTCGCTGCGCGATGCGTCCGAACTGGCCCGGCGCTGCGGCTGCCGTTTCGAGGTGCTGTCGATCAGCGACTTGTTCGACGGTTATCGCGCCGTGCTGGCGCCGTTGTTCGGCGATCTGCCTGAAGACGTTACCGAGCAGAACATCCAGGCCCGGATCCGCGGCAACCTGCTGATGGCCCTGTCCAACAAGTTCAACCACCTGCTGCTGACCACCGGCAACAAAAGCGAGATGGCGGTCGGTTACTGCACCCTTTACGGCGATATGAGCGGCGGTCTGGCGGTGATTGCCGATGTGCCCAAGCAACTGGTCTACGATCTGGCCGGCTATATCAACCGCGATCGGGAGATCATCCCGGAAAGCATCATTTCCCGGCCGCCAACCGCCGAGTTGCGGCCCGACCAGCTCGACCAGGACGACCTGCCGCCGTATGCGATTCTCGACGCGATCCTCGAACTCTATCTCGAACAGGGCTATGGTAGAACGGAGATTATCGAGCGCGGCTACGAGCCGGCGGTGGTCGACGATATCGTCCGGCGGATCAGGCTCAACGAGTATAAACGCAAGCAGGCGCCCATCGGGCTGAAGGTCACCAGCAAGGCCTTCGGCTTCGGCAGGCGGCTGCCCAATGTCCAGAACTACCGGGGGTGATGCGACCGGGTATGGCGATCGAGACGAGAAAACCATCCTGGCACCGCTGGGTCGGCTTCGCCGCCGTGGCCGTCTTCCTGGTCGCGTTGGTGATCGGCATCTACCGCGAACTGCAGGTCAAGCGACCGAGCGAGATCGCTATTACCGCTTCGGGCCGGGTTGACATGTGTTTGTTCTGCCACACCACGGAAAAGCTCGATGCGGCCCACGACGGCAGCGTTATCGGCTGCACCCCCTGTCACCTCGGCGATCCGCTGGCCATCGACAAAGAACGGGCGCACCGGGGCATCGTCAACAATCCCGGCGATCTGCGTATTGTCGAGCGGACCTGTGGCGTAGAAGGGTGTCACCCGACCGACCCGAACAAGGTGGTCAACTCGCTGATGGCCACCAATCGCGGTATTCTCGGAACGCTGCTTTATTATTGGGGAGAAAGCGATTCCCAGGACACCGAACTGACCGTCGAGGATCTGCTGGAGAGCGATCGCACCTCGCTGGCCATCGATTATTTTCGCAAGCTCTGCGCTACTTGCCACTTGTGGAAGCAGAAGAACGACCTGCCCGGCGTGGCCGGTTTTTTCAACGAGAAGGGTGGCGGCTGTTCGGCCTGCCACTTCATCATGCCGGCCGGACACGAACAGCCGTCGGTGACCGAGGCCGACGATTCGCTTGGCACCGGCGGTAACGGCGATGACGAGGAATATACCCACCCGCTGATAACCAATACGGTGCCCGACGACAACTGCATCCGCTGCCACAACCGATCCGGCCGGATCGGTTTGGCCTACATCGGCGTTTTCGAATCGGAAGGATACGGGACCCCTTATGAAAAGGGAGGATTGTCGTCGCAGCGCATGCCCGGGGAGCGATTTTACCTGGAGCTGGCCGATGATATCCATCATCGCCGGGACATGTCCTGCATCGATTGCCATACCCGCGACGAGGTCATGGGTGACGGTACCAGCTATGCCCATTATGAGCAGCAGCTGGAGATCTCCTGTGAGGTCTGCCACCGCGACGAGCCGGGCCTGACCAGGAAGAACAACCTGCTGACCAACGTCGTAGAACGTGACGGAGGCTATAAGCTGGTCGGCAAGAACAACGAGCGGCTCTACGAACTGCGCCGGCCGAATCGTCAGGCCTGCGAGTTGCCGGCCCACCGGCGGGTGACCTGCGAGGCCTGCCATTCGACCTGGGTACCGCAATGTTACGGTTGCCATGTCCGCCGCGATGAGTCCAAAACGCACCTGGACAAACTGAGTCTGGAAGAGACCCCGGGCCGCTGGGAAGAAGGGCGGTCCTATATCCGCTACCAGAAACCGATGCTCGCCGTCTGGGGCGAGGAAGTGGTCATCGTGACGCCCGGTTGCCAGGATATCGTCAGCCTGTTCGACGAGGGCGGCGAGCTGACGGGCGGGTTCAACCGTTTTACGATGGCGGCCATCAACCCGCATACCACCCAGGAGCAGGGGCGGAGTTGCGTCGACTGCCACGCTTCGACGAAAACCGTCGGGCTCGGCGAGGGAACCTTGGCGGTGGTCGACGGCCAGGTCCGCTTTACGCCGCTCGATCAGGGCGTGCAGACCGTGTCCGGGACGACCGTCGGCTTCGATGTCTTTGTCGAACTTGACGGCACTCCGCTGCAGCACGGTTCCCGGGCCGACCTGCGGCCGTTCAACGGTGAGGAGTTGCGTAAAATACTGCGTGTCGGGCTCTGCGTCAGCTGTCATGACAGCTATGAAGACCCGCTCTGGCAGAACTATACCGACCAGACGCTCTGCCCCCGGCCCGGGGCCGACAATTCACTGGCCCGAGCCCGCTGGCCGGAGCCGGCCGAGAGCGGTAGTGGCCCGCTCAACCGGGAGGTTCGGCCATAAGCACGATCTGCGGACATATCGAAGGCTTGAAGAAGAGCCAGCGGCGCCTCCTCGAGCGAATCGGCGGCCGCCGGGTGGACCGGGACCTGATCATCGCCCCGGAGATGGCGCGGACGATCTGTGAACTCTCTTTTGAGCTCAATCGCCAGATCGGCGTTTTGATCCATCGGTCCGGCAAGATCGAGGCGGTCATCGTCGGCGACCACAGCTCGCTAATGATCCCGGCCCTTTCCCAGGTGCGCGCCACCGGAGGGCGACTGCGCGGCCTGCGACTGGTCCACACCCATCCCGGCGGCGAAGATATCACCGACGACGACCTGATGGATCTGCTCTTTCTGCGGCTCGATCTGGTGGCGGTGTTGAAGATCAACCGGGACGGTCTGCCCGAACGGCTCTACAGCGCCCATCTGGTGCCCGCCGGCGGGGACGAGAAGATGTGGCGCTTTCTCGAACCGGTTCATCCGGCGGCCCAGCAGGATTCGTTTGGTGATCTCGTCGAGGCGCTGGAACAGGAGTTCAGCCGTCGGCAGCACACCGCCGAAGTAGACCGCGGCCGGGATCGAGCGCTGCTGATCAGTGTTTCTACCGAGCCCCGGCACCAGGCCGAAGCATCCTTGCACGAGCTTGCCGAACTGGCCCGCAGCGACGGGATTATCGTGCTCGACCAGATTCTGCAGCGACGCTCCCGAATCAACCCCCGACTCATCCTCGGCAAAGGACGCCTGAGCGATATCATTATCCAGGCCCTGCGGCTCGACGCCAACCTGCTGCTCTTCAACCAGGAACTCAACCCGTCGCAGATCCGTTCGATCACCGATTTTACCGATCTGCGGGTTATCGATCGCACCCAGCTGATCCTCGATATCTTCGCCCACCGTGCGATGAGCCGGGAAGGCAAGCTCCAGGTCGAAATGGCCCAACTCAAGTATCTGCTGCCGCGTCTCTCCTCCCGTGACGACGCATTGTCCCGGCTGACCGGCGGTATCGGTGCCCGCGGGCCGGGTGAGACGAAACTGGAGATCGACCGGCGGCGCATCAACGATCGGCTGGCCCGGCTCGCCAAGGAACTCAAGGCGGTCGGTCGGGAGCGCTATCGTCGCCGGGCCCGGCGACGCAAGAAAGACCTGCCGGTGATCTCGCTGGTCGGCTATACCAATGCCGGCAAGTCGACCCTGCTCAATACGCTGACCGACAGCGCCATCGTTGCCGAGGACAAACTCTTCGCCACCCTCGATCCGACCAGTCGAAGACTGCGATTTCCGGAAGAGACGGAGGTCATTATTACCGATACCGTCGGCTTCATCGATAATCTGCCCGAAGACCTGCTGCAGGCCTTCAAGGCGACCCTGGAGGAACTGGCGGAGGCGGACCTGCTGGTCCATGTCATCGATTATTCCAATCCGGCCTACCGGCGGCAGATGGCGGTGGTCCAGAATCTGCTTCGTGAACTGGAACTCGATCAGCTACCCTGTCTGCAGGTATTCAATAAAATCGACCGGGTATCGATGACCGAGGAGAAATGGGCGCAGGTCAATGGTGAGGGGGTCGCGGTCAGCGCCCTGGATACGGGCACGCTGGCGCCGTTTCTGAGCGAGGCGCAGCGGCTGATGAAAAAGGCGATTGCCGGTCGATCCTGACCGTGGTGACCACCCTTTTGGACCAAATCTTCAGGGCTGCAGGTAAAAGCCGAGATCCTTCTCAAAGGCCTGGTGGCTGTTGAATTCGCAGCCGATCAGGTTGTTGTCCACCGAGCGGACGACCACCTCTTTCTGCAACCGGCTCTGTTTGCGGTTATCCAGTGTGAAATCGATCAATGCCCGCTGGCCGATCTTGATCGAGTGGACACCGGACACGGTAAAGCCGATGCCGCTTCTCGACAGATCTTTAATCGCCACCTGGCCGCCACCACCGCCACTGGACAGGATGCGATAGGTGCCCTTCAGGTCCGTCTGTTTCCGGTACATCCGTCGAAACTCGAGGTGGACCGGGAACGAGAGCCCGCAGGAACAGTTAACCTTGATGGTGTGTTTTCGGCCGCGATACTGGTCGACCCGTGCCTGTCTCGTCAACCCGCACTGGGGACAGGTTATGGTCGCCCGCCCGTTATCGGAGACGTAGTTTCTTTCTGAAATTTTTACCATAGAAGTGCTGACAGACAGAACGGTTTCCCCTGATTTTTTATGTTTCTATCTATGATAGTGATTTTGGGCTGCAGGTCAAAGAAAATGAGACTGAATTGTCTGTCAGGTCTATTATTGTCCGGACCGGCCGTCCGTACGGCCGGTCAGTCGTAGATGACGGCGTTGTATTTCTCGAGAATCAGCTCGGTTTCCTCGTCGAGCTGGTCAGCGACTTCGTGGAGGGCGTACTGCCGGCCACAGAAGGTGCAGCGCATGCGGATCCGGCGACAGCTGCGCAGTACTTCAAGATCGGCCTGGCAGTGGGTGCATTTCATGGCAGGGCTTGCAACTCTTCTCTGGTAAACAGGGCCTTGAGCGGATAGCCACGGGCTGCCAGTGTCTCGGCTCCCCCTTCCTGGCGATCGACGACGGTCACCACGAGACCGACCGTAAAGCCGGCCGCCTCGACACGATCGATAACGGTCAGCAGGGTACCGCCGGTGGTCACCACGTCCTCGATCAGTGCGACGCGGCATCCGGCCGGCAGGTTTTTCAGGCCTTCGATGGATGAGCCGGTGCCGTGCCCCTTGGCTTCCTTGCGCACGATAAAGGCCGGTATCGGATTGTTTTCCAGGTAACTGACAATGGAGACCGCGGTGACCAGCGGATCGGCGCCCAGCGTCATGCCGCCGACCGCACCAATCGGCTCATCAGCACTGCGGATCAGGTCAAAGAGCAGGCGACCGCAGAGGTAACCGCCTTCGGCACTGAGTGTCGTCTGCTTGCCGTCGATGTAAAAGTCGGACGTTTTGCCGGAGGTCAGCGTAAAGCTGCCCCGGCGATATGATTTTTCCAGCAGAATCGTTTGCAGTCGTTGTCTCTCGTCCATGCCTATTTCCGGATATTTGGTCTTTTTTTTCAGCGGTTTGACAAAATGCGATGGTACTCTTTTTTGGTGTGAAGGCAAAGAAAAAACTCGCCAAACAAAAAAACCTAATGGTATCCTGAGCAGCCGGAAGGATCTCCACAACGGGGCGGCATGACGCCGGCGCCGTTGTCCATCTCAGCGCCTGATCGAGGGACAGACTATGTGCGGAATTGTTGGTTATACCGGAAAACGGCGGGTCGTCCCGGTATTGATGGAAGGACTGAAGCGTCTCGAATATCGCGGCTATGATTCGGCCGGCGTCGTCTATCTGCTCGACGGCAACCTGGTCAGATATCGCTGTCAGGGCAAGCTCTCCGGTCTGGAAACGGTGGTCGAGGCGGTTCTCGGGGTGGGTTCACATACCGGTCTCGGCCATACCCGCTGGGCCACCCACGGAGCGCCGACCGAGCAGAACGCCCATCCGCATACCGACTGCAGCGGTCGGTTGGTGGTGGTGCATAACGGCATCATCGAAAACTACCACTCGTTACGCGAGGAGCTACGCGAAAAGGGCCATATCTTTACCTCGGAGACCGACACCGAGGTGCTTGCCCACCTGATCGAGCAACACCTGCACGATGACCTGGCCGAGGCGGTCAAGACCGCGCTGCGCCGGGTCGAGGGATCCTATGCCGTCGGCGTCATGTCGGCCGATCATCCCGGTATGCTCGTCGCGGCCCGGAACCACAGCCCGCTGGTGCTCGGCGTCGACGAAGATGGCTCATCCTTTATGGCCTCGGATATTCCGGCTCTGCTGCCCTATACGAAACAGGTCATCTTCCTCAATGACGAGGAGATGGCGGTCCTCACCGACGGCGAGCGACACCTCTATTCCTTGGCCAGTGGCCGGGAGATCGAGCGGGAGATCAGCGTCATCGACTGGAGCGCGGCGATGGCTGAAAAAGCCGGTTACAAACATTTCATGCTCAAAGAGATATTCGAGCAGCCGCAGGCCATCACCAATACGGTGCGCGGCAGAATCAACCTGGAGACCGGCGAGGTGGTGCTGCCGGAGATAACACTCGGCGAAGAGGACCTGCGGGCCATCGAGCGAATCTATCTGGTTGCCTGCGGCACCTCCTGGCACGCCGCGCTGGTCGCCAAGTATTGGATCGAAAAGTATGCGGCGATCCCGGTCGAGGTCGATATCGCCTCCGAGTTCAGGTACCGGAGTCTGCTCGTCAACGAGCGGGTGTTGACGCTGGCCATCTCCCAGTCGGGCGAGACCGCCGATACGCTGGCCGGCATCCGGCGGGCGGCAAAACTCGGCTCGAAGGTGATCACCATCTGCAACGTGGTCGGATCGACGATGACCCGGGAGGCGGACGGCACCATCTACACCCATGCCGGTCCCGAGATCGGGGTGGCCTCGACCAAGGCCTTTATCGCCCAGCTGGCCGCGCTGTTTCTCTTTACCCTGTACCTGTCCCAGTTGAAGCGCTCGATACCGGTGGAGCACCGGCGCCGGCTCGGCCAGCACCTGATCGACAGTGCCCGCGTCGTGCAGGAGCTGCTGCCGAAGATCCGGGAACAGATCGGGGCGATGATCGAATCGTTCTACCAGTGCCGGGATTTTCTTTTTGTCGGTCGGGGGCTCAATTACCCGATCGCGCTTGAAGGAGCGCTCAAACTCAAGGAGATTTCCTATATCCATGCCGAGGGCTATGCCGCCGGTGAACTGAAGCACGGGCCGATCGCCCTGATCGACAAGGATATGCCGGTGCTGGCCATTACCCCGAAAGACTCGGTCTATCAGAAAACGATCTCCAACATCGAAGAGATCAAGGCCCGTCAGGGGCGCCTGATCCTGATCGGCACCGAAGGGGACACGCAGCTGGAGAAGATCACCGAGGATGTCATTTATCTACCGGCGGTCCATGAAGATATCAACCCGATCATCTATACCATACCGGCCCAGCTCCTCTCTTACGAGATCGCCGTGCGGCGGGGGTGCGACGTCGACCAGCCGCGCAATCTGGCCAAGAGCGTAACCGTTGAATAACCCGTTGACAGACGGTGCGAAAAGATGAACGTACGCTTGGGCATAGATCGACTGCTCGCCGAGGCGCCGCCCTGGCAGCGCGGCGCCCGGCTCGGCCTGCTCTGCAACCATGCCTCGGTCGGTGCGAGTCTGGAGCATTCGCGGCTGCTGCTGGCCGGCCGCTTCGGCGGCGAGCTGCGGTGCCTGTTTTCTCCGCAGCACGGTTTTTTTGCCGAAAAACAGGACAACATGGTCGAGTCCGACCACCTGACCGACCCGGTCACCGGGTTGCCGATATTCAGCCTCTACGGCGAGACCCGGCGACCGACCGAGTCGATGTTCGAACGCATCGATGTGCTGCTGGTCGATCTGCAGGATGTCGGCACCCGGGTCTATACCTTTGTCTACACGATGGCCTATTGCCTCGAAGCGGCGGCCCGCTGGGGCAAGAAGGTGGTGGTGCTGGACCGGCCCAACCCGATCGGCGGCGAGGCAATCGAGGGAAACCTGTTGACCGATCGATTCACCTCGTTTGTCGGCCTCTACCCGTTGCCGATGCGCCACGGCCTCACCATCGGGGAGTTGGCACTGCTTGTCAACGGTGAGTTCGGCATCGGCGCCGACGTGACCGTGGTGACCATGCAGGGATGGCACCGCGCTCAGTATTTCGACGAAACCGGCCTGCACTGGGTCTTTCCGTCACCGAATATGCCCACTGTCCAGAGTGCCGTCGTTTACCCGGGTCAGGTGATCTGGGAGGGAACCAACGTTTCGGAAGGACGCGGCACGACGCTGCCGTTCGAGCTGGTCGGGGCGCCCTACTGGCAGCCCGGCGAGATACTGGCCGCGGTGAAGAAGACCGAGCTGCCGGGATGTCTGCTGCGGCCGCTGGCCTTTGAACCCACGTCCGGCAAGTGGGCCGGGCAGAGTTGTTTCGGCTTTCAGCTGCACGTCACCGATCGCCGGCAATTTATGCCGTACCGCACCTCGCTGGCCCTGCTCCAGGCGGTAATGCACCGCTATCCGGAAGACTTTGTCTACAAACAGCCGCCCTATGAATACGAGTACGACACCCTGCCGATGGACCTCATTCTCGGTGACGATCGGGTCCGCCGGCGCCTCGAGGCCGGTGAGCCGATTGCTGTCATCGAGCGCGACTGGCAGGATGGACTGGCCGACTTCGACACAGTGCGGCGCGGTTATTTTCTTTATTGATTCCATGAGGGAGATACCTGATGAAGGAGAAACAGACAGTCGGCGAGCTGGCGGCGCTGGTCGACGGCGAGGTTGTCGGTGATGCGCGGCTGACCATCTCCGGCTTCGGCCCGCTCGATTCGGCAGGTCCCGGCCAACTCAGTTTTCTGGCCAAGGCGGCCGGTCGCGGCCTGCTCGAGCAGTCGACGGCGACGGCCTTTATCGTGCCGGCCGACTTCACCGCGGCCGGCACGACCCTGATCAGGGTTGCCGACCCCTATCTGGCCGCGGCGATCATCCAGAATGCGTTGCTGCGGCGACCGTTCGTCGCTGCCGGCATCCACGAGCGGGCGGTGATCGGGACCGATTGCCGGATTTCGCCCGAGGTCAGCGTCGATGCGCTGGCGGTGATCGGTGATCGGGTGAGGATCGGTGAGCGGGTCACCATCGGAGCCGGCGCGGTGATCGGCGACGACGTCAGTATCGGCGACGATTGCACGATCCGGCCGAACGTAACCATCGAACCGCGCTGCGAGATCGGCAGTCGGGTGACCATCCATCCCGGTACGGTGATCGGCAGCGACGGCTACGGCTATGCCACCGATCGCCGAGGATGCCATGTCAAGCGACCGCAGCTTGGCATCGTGCGCATCGGTGACGATGTCGAGATCGGTGCCAACACCTGTATCGATCGGGCGACCTTCGGGGTGACCTGGATCAAGTCTGGCACAAAAATTGATAATCTGGTACAGATTGCCCACAACGTTGTCGTCGGTGAAAACAGTCTGCTCGTCTCCCAGGTCGGCCTGGCCGGTTCGACCACCCTCGGCCGCAATGTGGTGTTTGGCGGCAAGGCCGGTGCGGCGGGGCACCAGCACATCGGCGATCGCTCCATGGTAGCCGGCAAGGCCGCGGTCCACGGCGATCATCCGCCCGATTCGCAGCTGGCCGGGACACCAGCCATCCCCGCCAAGCAATGGTTCAAGGCCGCCAGCGCTTTTGGTAAGTTGCCGGAGATCGTCAGGGATATCAGGCAGCTGAAAAAACAGCTGGCCCGATTGCAAGAAAACGAGCACCGATAAACGCGCAAAACACGGTTGCTTCGTGAGGTCATGGCAGTCGACCCGGTGTCATCCGGGCCGGTTTATTCGATGCCGTTAAAGATCATCGTCATGAGGAAGAGTTGATGGAAGATATCGCTGTCAAAGAACCCATTGATATCATGGGTATCATGCGCTTGTTGCCGCATCGGTATCCGTTTTTGCTGGTGGACCGTATCACCTCGCTGGTGCCCGGCAAGACGGTGACCGGCATCAAGAATGTGACGATGAACGAGCCGTTTTTCCAGGGGCATTTCCCGTCGAGACCGGTAATGCCGGGGGTGCTCATCCTGGAGGGGATGGCCCAGGTCGGCGGTTGCATGGCCTATCATTCGCTGCCCGACACCATCGGCGAGAAACTGATCTATTTTGCCGGCATCGACCAGGCGCGGTTCCGCCGGCCGGTCGTTCCCGGCGATCAGGTAGTCTTTCAGCTGGAGCTGATAAAGATGAAGCGTATGGTTATGGTTATGGAAGGGCAGGCTTTTGTCGATGGACAGCTCGTCGCCGAGGCGCGGTTGATGGCCAGTTTCGGCTAGACGGCTGGAATACGGTGGCAACCCGAAAGATAAATTACGAGATATAAACGGAATACACGTTCTATGAGCATCCACGAAACAGCGGTTGTCGATCCGACGGCCGAGCTTGATTCCTCGGTGATTGTCGGCCCCTATGCAGTAATCGGGGCCGACGTCAGGATCGGGGCCGGTACGCGCATTGAACCCCATGCGGTGGTCAGCGGCCCGAGCACCATCGGCGAGCGTAACCTGATCGGCTCCTTTGCCACCGTCGGCGGCGCCCCCCAGGATATGAGCTATCGGGGCGAGCCGACCGAACTGATTATCGGTAATGACAACCAGATCAGAGAGTATGCCTCGATCCACCGCGGTACCCCCGGTGGCCGGGGCAAGACCGAGATCGGCAACAATTGCCTGCTGATGGCCTATATCCACATCGCCCATGACTGCCGTATCGGCGACAACGTGATCATGGCCAACGTCGCCACGCTGGCCGGCCATGTCCAGGTCGGCGAACGGGCCTCGATCGGCGGCTTGGTCGCCGTGCACCAATTTTGCCGGATCGGCGCCTATTCCTATATCGGCGGGGTTTCCGGACTCAGTCTCGATGTGCCGCCATACGTGATCGTTGCCGGTATCCGTGATCGGACGAGGGTGTCGGGCATCAACAAGGTCGGTCTGCGGCGCAACGGCTTCAGCCGGGAAACCATCAGCAACCTCGAAGCGGTCTTTCGTATCATTTACCGCTCCCCGAATCTTTTGCTGAAAGACGCTCTGGAACTGGCCCGCAAAGATTTTCCCACGTGTCCGGAGGTAGCTCGGATGGTCGAGTTCTTCGAGACCTCCAAACGCGGCGTGGTGCGACGCACGGAAGAGGATTGAGCGCGGTGACGGGTCAGCACGCAGGTGAGCCGATCGGCATTATCGCCGGTGGCGGCCAATTCCCGCTGCTGTTCATCGAGGCCGCCCGGGCCGCCGGACGGCAGGTGTTTGTCGCCGCCCATCGCAGCGAAACCGACGAGTCGGTAGCCGATGCCGCTGACCGGGCCTGCTGGGTTAAACTCGGACAGCTCGGTAAAATCATCTCCTTTTTTAAGGAGCATGGGGTCAGCGAGACCGTATTTCTCGGCACCATCACCAAGACCCGGATTTTTCGCGACGTCCTGCCGGACCTGAAAGGGCTGACGCTGTGGAACAAGATCGACAGCAGGCAGGATGATGCGATTCTCCGGGCGGTGGCCGATGCGCTCGAAAAAGAGCAGATTCGGGTGCTTGAATCGACACTGTTCCTGCGTCATCTGCTGTTCCCGAAAGGCGTGCTGACCAGGAAAAAGGTGTCGGCCGGGCAGCGCCGTGATATCGAGTTCGGCTGGCGCAACGCCCGGTCCATTGGTGAACTCGATATCGGCCAATGCGTTGTCGTGCGCGACTGCTCGGTGATGGCGGTGGAAGCGATAGAAGGGACGGATGCCGCGATTCTGCGCGGCGGCGCGCTGGCGCGGGAGCAGGCGGTGGTAGTTAAGCTGCGCAAGCCGCGTCAGGACTTCCGCTTCGACCTGCCGGCCACCGGGGTCGGAACCATTGCCTCGATGCGTCAGGTGCGCGCCGCGGTGCTCGCCGTCGAGGCCGGTCAATCCCTGCTCTTCGATCGCGACCAGATGATCGATGCCGCCGATGCGGCCGGTATCGTTGTCGTCGGCGTTGAAGAACGTGCCGACGGGACGCTCGATTATTAACCGCGGCGTTACTATCTTGATCGCCGCAGGAAAGGTGGCTATCCGATGCAGGCGATGATTCTTGCGGCCGGGTTTGGTACCCGGCTGCAGCCCTATAGCCTGGTCAGGCCGAAACCATTGTTCCCGGTCCTGAACCGACCGCTGCTGCTGGCCACTATCGAGCGGCTGCAGGCTGCCGGCTGTCGCCGGATCGTCGTCAACCGTCACCATCTCGGCGAGCAGATCGCTGCGGCGGTTGCCGGTCTGGACGGGGTCGAGTTGCAGCATGAGCCGGCCATTCTCGGCACCGGTGGCAGCCTGGCCGAGGCCGCCGGGCGACTGGCAGACGAACCGCTGCTGGTGAGCAACGGCGATATCTACCACACCATCGATTTTCGGCAGCTCTACGAGGAACATGTCCGCCAGGACCATCTGGTGACCATGGCCCTGCATGACTGCCCGCGCTTCAACACGGTGCAGACCCGGGGGGATCGGGTGACCGGTTTCGGCACAGCGACAGCGACCGGCACGCCGGGCGCGCTCGCCTTTACCGGGGTGCAGGTGATCGATCCGCGGATCCTGGTCACCATGGACGAGCGGCGGCCGCTGTGCATCATCGAGCATTACCGGAGCTTGATCGGTGCCGGAACCGCGATCAATTGCCACGTTTTCTCCGATCCCCAGTGGACCGATATCGGCACCGTCGAGGAGTATCTGCGACTGCATGGCGACCTGCTGACCGGTCGTACGCCGCTCTGGCCGGAACTGGTTCACCCGCCCGGCGACGGGGTATTGATCGATGCTGCTGCCGAGCTTCATCCGGCGTGCCGGATCGAGCCGTGGGCCTGCATCGGCGCGGCCCGTATTGAGACCGGGACGGTTATTGCCAGGACGGTGATATGGGACGGCGCCGTCGTTACCGATGACCGTCCGCTGATCGATCGCCTGGTAGCGCCGCCGTCACTGGGCACGCCGCACGATGTCACCGGCCGATCGGCGAACACGACACTGCGCGGCGAGATCGGCCGGCTGCTGATCGATAGCGGGTTGATTGAACGTGCGGCGAACGGCGACCGGGAAGTGACGCTGCAGCCGCTGCACGGTGATGGCTCCAGCCGCCGCTTCTTCCGGGTCTTTTGCGGTGCTCGGCCGCTGTGTCTGGCGGTGCTGCCGGCCGGCAACAGCGAACGCGAGCTGGCCGAATCCCGTTCCGCGGCAACCCTTGCCGACCATCTCGATCAGGCCGGGGTGCCGGTGCCGCGGTTGCTCGGTGTCGATGAGCAGCGCACCGTTCTGCTCTTCGAGGACCTCGGAGACTGCCGGTTGCACGATCTGCTGCTGCGCGATCGATCGGCGGCCCTGGCCTGGTATCCGGAGGTCGTCCGGCACTTGGCCCGGATGCAGGTGCGGGGTGCGGCGGGTTTCCGGGCGGATTGGTGTTTCGATGCACCGGTGTACGATGAGCAGGTGATGATCGAACGGGAGTCGCTCTATTTTGCCACCGCCTTCTGGCGCGATACGCTCTTTGGCGATGAGGTGACGGGGCTTCGCGAGGAATTCGCGGAGCTGGCCAGGCGAGCCGCCGCCGATTTCGAATTGCTGTTTCTGCACCGGGATTTTCAGAGCCGTAATATCATGATCAACGACGGCAGGGTGCGTATTATCGATTTTCAGGCCGGGCGACTCGGTCCGCCCGGCTACGATGTCGCTTCCTTGCTCATCGACCCGTATGCGGCGTTGTCCGGCACTCTCCAGGACGAACTGCTGGAGTGCTATCTGGCGGAAATGAGGCAACTCGGCGGCGTCGATGTGGACAAGATCAGCGCCTCCTATCCGCTGCTCGCGGTGCAACGCAACCTGCAGATCATCGGCGCGTTTGCCTATCTGTCGGGGCGGCGCAAGAAACCTTTTTTTCGCCGCTATATCATGCCGTCGCTGATCATGCTGCAAAACCGGCTGACCGAGAAGATGTTTGAAGATTTTGTGCTGCTGCGCCGCACCGTCTCGGCGGCTATTTCCGGCTATCGACAATCGATCAGGGGTTGAATTCCCCTTGCCGACACCCTTCACTACGCGCGCGGAGAAACGAAATCATGGACCATCGAGCACCTGCAATTGTCGCTTTGATCGGCAGACCCAATGTCGGCAAGTCGACCCTGTTCAACCGGATCACCCGATCGCGCAAAGCCATTGTCGACCCGACTCCGGGCGTCACCAGGGATCGTCACTATGAACGGGTCCTATGGAAGGACCGGCCCTTTATCCTGGTCGATACCGGCGGTATCGATGACAACCCGAACGACGAGATGGTCACCACCATCCGCGGACAGGCGCTGGCCGCCATCGACGAGGCCGATGTCATTCTCTTCCTGATGGACGGCAAGCAGGGGTTGCTACCGGCCGATTTTGAAGTGATCGAACTGCTGCGCCGGGTCAGCAAAAAAGTCCTTTACGTGATCAATAAGATCGACGGACCGGAGCTGGAGCAGGAATTGCTGGCCCCGTTTTACGAGCTTGGAGTGGTGCCGCTCTGGGTCGTTTCGGCGGAGCACAAATATGGTTTTCCGACCCTGATGGACGGTCTGGTGGACGCCCTGCCGGAGGAGACTGCCCCCCTCGACTTGCCGGAAAACACCATTCGGCTCGCCTTTCTCGGGCGGCCCAATGTCGGAAAATCGTCAATGATCAACCTGCTGCTCGGCGAGGATCGGATGGTCGTGTCGCCCGTTTCCGGTACCACCCGCGATTCGGTGGACACGCTGCTCAGCCATAAGGAGAGAAACTACCTGTTGATCGATACCGCCGGGATCAGAAGAAAAGGCAAGACTACCGAGAAACTGGAAAAATTCAGCATCCTGAAGGCGCTGGCGGCCCTTGGTCGATGCGATATCGCGGTGGTGCTGTTGGACGCGGAGGAGGGGATTACCGAGCAGGATGCCAAGATCATCGGCTATACCCAGGACCATGGCCGGGCACTCATCCTGCTGCTCAATAAATGGGACCTGGTGGCGGACGACCGGAAACGGCAGCAGCAGATGCTCGAAGAGATCGGCCGAGCCGTACCCTTTGTCGGCTTTGCCCCGTTGCTCAGCGTCTCGGCCAAAACCGGTTACGGTTTCAAGCGTCTGTTTCCGACGGCCGGATCGGTGCATCGGCAGTTTACCGCCACCTTTCCGACCGCGGCACTGAACCGGCTGCTCGGCGATGCGGTCGAGCACCATTCGCCGCCGATCTACAAAAACAAGCGGCTGAAGTTTTATTACACCACCCAAATCGGCGCCGCCCCGCCGACCTTCGTCATCATGAGCAATAGCTCCAAGGGCGTGCATTTTTCCTACGAGCGGTACTTGACCAACCGATTCCGGGAAGGGCTCGGTCTCGACCGGGTGCCGATCCGCTTGATCTTCAAAGATAAATCGCAACAGCGTAGCCGGCGGTCGTAGCAGTTGCCGATTTCTGTGGCATGGCCGACTCTGCTGAGCCGCTCCATGACTTCGGAGCGCTGTTGAGGTTTGACGGTATGGAAAACCGCTTTCACGTTTCCATACCGGCGCTTTTCAACGATCGATGAAAGGCTTTGCCTATGACCGGCAGGGCTGGTTGGCTGTGCCGGAGGCTGCATCGCGAAGGNNNCAGGCCATGGATGGCCTGTCTGCCGGCCTCGGAGGCCAGCCGATCAGGCCGCAGCGCAGCAGCCGGAGGTACAGTCGACCAGCCCGGTAATCCAGCTTACCGACAAAAATGTGCCTGTGCCATTGCTTCGAGACGTTGCGTCTCAACCGCGGGCCCGGTCGAAGGCCGCCTTGAAGCCGGCTGCCGAGCGGGCGATGACCTGGTCGTCGGTGCAGAAGGCGAGTCGCATATGGCCGGGTGAGCCGAAGCCCCGCCCCGGTACGGCCAGGATTTTTTCCTCCTGCAGCAGCGCACAGAAGCGGACGTCATCGTCGATCGGCGTTTTCGGGAAGAGATAAAAGGCACCTTTGGGCGCGAGAAACTCGTAGCCGATATCGGCCAGCAGCGAGCAGAACAGTTCTCGCCGTCGGGCGTAAATCGATGTGTCGCTGGAAACATTCTGCAATTCGGCGACTACCCGCTGCATGAACGCGGGTGCATTGACGAAGCCGAGGATCCTGGTGGCCAGTGTCATCGCATCGAGCAGTGCGGTTTTGTCGTCGGCCTGCGGGTGAACGGCCAGATAGCCGATTCGCTCGCCGGGCAGGGACAGGTCCTTGGAGAAGGAGGACAGCACGATGCTGTTGCGGACCAGCTGAAAAATCGGCGGCACCACGCAATCATCGAAGACGATTTTGCGATACGGTTCATCGGAGATCAGGTAGATGGTCGAGCCGAAACGGTTGCCGGCCTCTTCGAGCAGCTCGCCGAGCGCGCTGATGGCCCCAGCATCATAGACTTGGCCGGTGGGGTTGTTCGGCGAGTTGATGATGATCGCCCGAGTCTTCTCGGTGATGGCCGCGTCGATGGCCGGCAGATCGAGGTTGAACTCCCCGTCGGTGTGGACGACCACGGCCGAGCCGCCGTGATTGTCGATATAAAACCCGTATTCGACAAAATAAGGAGCAAGGACGATGACTTCTTCTCCGGGGTTGAGCAGGGCCTTCATCACCACATTGAGGGCGCCGGCGGCGCCGCAGGCCATCAGCAGATCTCCGTGATCGATGGTGACACCCTGTTCGGTCGACATCCGGGCGGCGATGGCCTCCCGGACCCAGGGCAGGCCACCGTTGGGCATATAGCTGTGCTGACCGGGCGTGGTGTCCCGGGCTGTCTCCCGCAGGATCTCGCGAAACTGCGGCGGCGGCGGGACGTCGGGGTTGCCGAGACTGAAATCGCAGACCTGGTCGGCGCCGTACTGGATCTTGAGCTTGGCTCCCTCTTCAAACATCTTCCGGATCCACGAGGATTGCGCGGAGAACTGCTTCATCTTTTCGGATATGGCCATGATTCCCTCACTGGTTGTCTGGAACTGTCCCTGCGGCGGCTGGTACCGGGTGCACCGTCTGGTCAGGCGAATTTTTTCTTGAAATAATCGTACGCACTGTTGATTTCCTTCATTTTTTCTTCCGCCACGGAGCGGAATTCATCCCCGAGGTGGGACACCTTGTCGGGATGGTATTTCATGCTGAGCCGGCGATAGGCCTTTTTGATGGTCTCCATGTCGGCGCCCGGTTCGAGACCGAGCACCGCGTAATACTGGCTGTCGCTTTCCCGGGCGGTGGCGGCCTGCTGCTGCCGGCGATAGGTGTACTTGGCCTCGATGGTACGCAGGTCGTAGTCGGCGATCCCGAGAAAGACGGCAATACGCCGGGCGGTCTGCAATTCGCTGTCCGGCGGCGGATCCTTGGTGAAGATGATCTGATAGATCAGTTCAAGCAGGATCAGACGCGGCTCGTAGGCGAAGGTGGAGCGAAATTCCTGGAGCAGCATCTCGAGGGATTCGGTGGCGCCGGTCGCTTCCTTGATAAGGTTCTTGACCCAGGCCATCTGGGTCTGGTTGTAGCGCAGGTTGACCTGGAAGAAGCGTTGAATGGTCTGCACTTCGTCCCGGGAGACGTGCCCGTCGAGCTGAGCTATTTTGACCAGAATTCTCACCAGCAGCCAGACGAAACGATTGTGACTTTCGGTCTGCGACGCTTCGTAGGTGGCGATGCGGTTTCGCGCCCAATAGGAAAAACCCCAGAACAGGGCGATAAAGAGCAGGACCGCAAAAAAGCCGGAGAAAAAGAGAAAACCGAGCAGGTTGATCAACGCCGGGGCACCGCCGGTGACAAACACGATGAGCAGCAGAATCAGCAGGCAGCCGCCGCAGCCGGGCGGTTGCCGTTGTTGGTAACGCATCATGACTCAGAAGTGTGGAGCTGGTCGGAAGGATGGTCGTCGTCGCTTTCGGTCGCGAACAACGCCTCGATGAATTCATCGGCATCGAAGTCGCGCAGGTCGTCGATCTTCTCACCGACGCCGATGAAGCGGATCGGCAGTTGCAACTCCCGGGTGATATTGGCGACGATGCCGCCTTTGGCGGTTCCGTCCAGTTTGGTCAGCGCGATCCCGGTCACCCCGATCGCCTCGTTGAACAGGGTGGCTTGGGAAATGCCGTTTTGGCCGGTGGTTGCGTCGATCACCAGCAACACCTCGTGTGGTGCGTCGGGCAATTGTTTGGTGATGACGCGTTTGATCTTTTTCAATTCCTCCATCAGGTTGGCGCGGGTGTGTAGGCGGCCGGCGGTGTCGATCAGGACCACGTCATAGTCCTTGCTGACGGCCATGGCCATGGCATCGAAGACCACCGAGGAGGGGTCCGCACCCTCATGCTGGGCGATGACCCTGGCGCCGTTACGCTCGCCCCAGATTTTCAACTGGGAGATGGCCGCCGCCCGAAAGGTGTCGGCGGCGACCAGCAGCACGGATCTGCCGGCGGCGTGGAATTTGGCCCCGATTTTGCCGATGGTGGTGGTTTTGCCGACGCCGTTGACGCCGACGACCATGATCACGAATGGTCCCTGTTGCGGCATAACCAGTTCTGCAGGGCGGTTGGTGGCGGTGAGATAGGATTTCAGGGCGTCCTTGATAATATGCTTGAGCTGCTGCGGGTCTGAGAGGTTGTCACGCTTGACCTGCCTGCGTGCCGTTTCCAGCAGTTCCATCGTTGTGGCGATGCCGAGATCGGCGGTGACGAGGATCTCTTCGAGTTCGTCGAAAAGGGCGGCGTCGATCTGTTTCTTGCCGAGAAACAATTCATCGATGCGCTGGGTAAACGACTCCCTGGTTCGGGCGAGCCGCTCCGAGAGTTTTTTGAAGATGGATGGGGACGATTTTTCGGGCTTTTCCGGGGGGACAACAGCAGCGGGAGGCTTGGCCGGAGGCGCGGTTTGCGTCACCGCCGGGTCGGTTATTTCCGGTTCTTCGATGGTTGCGTCCGGTTCCTCTCCGGTTGCGTCAGCCGGTTGCTGTCGCGAAGTATCATCTTCGGGACTGTTGGGGACAAGGTCCTTTTTTTTCTTACGAAACCAGCCGAGCATACATGTTATCCTGTAGAGGTTGATTGCCGGCCGCCTCAGAGTCGGCGCTGGAGGGGCCGGACAGGCGGCACGGGCATCTCTTTCGATACCAAATGAACACTGTATACTACGGGCTTGGCGTGCGGAACGCAACAAAAAGAGCGCTTTTGCTTGTCGTGTCGCACCATGGCGCAGAAGTCGGTCAGGTTTGCATTTACACAAAATGAGTTGCTTTTCAGGTGAGCGGCATTAATGTAGAGTCGCCGTTTCAGATTGAATCGGCATTCATACATTATTGGGGAGCTTGAAAAATTCTAAATTTCGTTCAAGATTCCCTTTTCTTAGTTTCAGGAGGAAGCAGCATGTCTCAATCATGTGATAGTAGCGGTTCGTGTGCAACCAAAGCAACCAAGGAATCGCAACAGGCGGCACTGGCCCAGCAGGACAACGCCATCACCCGGTCGCTGGGAAAGATCAAAAACAAGATCTTGGTGATGAGCGGCAAGGGCGGCGTCGGTAAGTCGACGGTTTCCGTCAATCTGGCACTCAGTCTCGCCCAGCAGGGTTATCAGGTCGGCCTGATGGATGTCGACATCCACGGACCCGACGTGGTGCGGATGCTCAACCTGCAGGGGACCCTCGAAGCGCCGTCCGCTCCCGACGCTCTGGTCCCGCCGCTGCGCTACAATGACAACCTCAAGGTCGTGTCTCTGGAATACATGATGCGCGATCGGGACGAGGCGATCATCTGGCGCGGTCCTCTCAAGATTCAAGCGATCCGGCAGTTTATCGCCGACATGGATTGGGGCGAGCTCGACTACCTGATTATCGATGCCCCCCCCGGCACCGGCGACGAGCCGTTGACGGTGGCGCAGACGATTCCGCTGGTCAAGGCGATCGTGGTGACGACACCGCAGAAAGTGGCCTTGGCCGATGTCCGCAAGTCAATTAATTTCTGCCGCTCGGTCAATGTCGAGATCGTCGGTGTAGTCGAGAACATGTCCGGCTTCGTCTGCCCGCACTGCAATCAGACTGTCGATATCTTCAAGTCCGGCGGTGGCGAGGAAGTGGCCCGCAAGTTCGATCTGCCGTTTCTCGGCCGGGTGCCGATGGATCCGAAGGTCGTTGTTGCCGGGGATGACGGTGTGCCGTACCTCTCTACGACCACGGACAGTCCGGCGGTACAGGCGTTTTCTGAAATCGTCGCCGCCGTCGAACGGCGGCTGCCGCCGGTGGCCGCCCCATCCCCACTGAAGATGGCCGGTGCCGGAGCCTGTGCTTGTTCATCGGGAGGTTGCGGTTCGCAGAAAGGTTCGTGAGGGGCTTTCCTTTTTTCGCCGGAGATGGCATGATAGATGCCACACCGTGATGGGTGCCAACCTGCAAACCAATGGGGAGCTCAAAATTCCCCGATGATGATCGGATTATTATGAAAGTGGAACAGCATATTGTCGGAATGATGGGGGTCTGCTGTTATGTGCTCAGCTGTGAGAAGACCGGCAAAGCAGCCATTGTCGATCCCGGCGGCGACGAGGACCGGGTGCTGGCCGCGGTCGACCGGGCGGGGCTCGAGGTTGTGTCGATCATTGCCACCCACGGTCACCCCGATCATGTCTGCGGCAATCGCCGGATCAAAGAGGCGACCGGCGCCCAGATCATCATGCACGCGGCCGACGACGATTTCTTCAATCAGCCCAATATCAAGAATTATTTCTCGATGCTCGGGCTCGAGGAATCGCCGCCGGCCGATCGGCGCGTCACCGACGGCGATGTGATCACCATCGGTGAAGAATCCCTGCAGGTTATCCATACACCGGGCCACACCCCCGGCGGCATGTGTCTCTACAACCCGCCCGATCTGCTCACCGGTGACACGCTCTTTGTCGGCGGCATCGGGCGGACCGATTTCCCCGGCGGCTCGCATAACGAACTGATCGCTTCCATCGTCGAAAAACTGCTCGTCCTGCCCCCCGAGACCGTTGTCTGGCCGGGCCACGGTTACGGCGGAAGCCGTTCGACCATCGCGGAAGAACATCGCTCCAACCCCTACCTCAGATAACCGCTCTCTCCATGCGTGAAATTGTTCTCGGGACCGCCGGCCATGTCGACCACGGCAAAACCAGTTTCATTCGTGCACTGACCGGCATCGAGACCGATCGGCTGAAAGAGGAGAAGAAGCGGGGCATCACCATCGAACTGGGCTTTGCCTACCTCGATCTGCCGTGCGGACACCGAATCGGTATCGTCGATGTGCCGGGCCACGAGCGTTTTGTCAAAAACATGGTGGCCGGGGTTACCGGCATGGACCTGCTCGCCTTCGTCATTGCGGCCGATGAAGGGATCATGCCGCAGACCCGGGAGCATTTTGATATCTGCCGACTGCTTGGGGTCGATGAAGGGTTCGTGGTCATCACCAAGAAGGACCTGGTCGACGAGGATTGGCTGGAGATGGTCATCGAGGAGGTCGACGATTTCTGTCGCGGCAGCTTTCTTGAAGGGGCGCCGATTGTCACGGTCTCATCGGTCAGTGGCGAAGGGCTCGATCAGGTGATCGACATCATCGATCAGTTTGTCCGTCAGCACCAGTTTACCGAGGCCTTCGGACCGTTTCGGCTCCCCATCGACCGGGTTTTTGCGATGAAGGGGTTCGGCGCCGTCGTCACCGGCACGTCGATTTCCGGCCGTACCGCGCTCGGCGACGAATTGCGCCTCTATCCCGGCGATCGTAGCGCCAAGGTGCGCGGTATCCAGGTGCATTCCCAAACGGTGGACGTGGTCGAGGCAGGGCATCGCACGGCGATCAACCTCCAGGGAACCGAGTTGGAAGAGATCAGTCGCGGCATGGTACTGGCCACGCCGGGGTGTCTCGAAGCGAACTTCATGCTCGACTGTTCGTTGTTCTACCTGCCGGCCAACCAGAAACCGCTCAAGCATCGAACCCGGGTACGCGTCCACCTCGGTACCGCGGAGTTGACCGGCCGGATTTCCCTGCTGACCGCCGATGAAATCAAGCCCGGCGAGGAGCTACCGGTACAGCTCCTGCTGGAGGAGCCGGTCGCGGTCTGGCCGGGCGATCGCTATGTTATCCGCGGTTATTCGCCGGTGGTGACCATCGGCGGCGGCGAGGTGCTCGGCAGCCAGGCACCGAAAAAACGCAAGCGGCTGGCGGAAAAGGATCGTGCCTACAATGAATCGGTGTTTCAGGTCCTGCAGCACGGCAGCGTTGAGGACAGGCTGCTGCTCTTTTTGAAAGAGGCCTGGACCATTGGACTGACGTTTGACCAATTGGCGGTCCGGCTCGGGATTTTCGGCAAGCAGCTGACGAAACTGCTCGGCGTGCCGTTGTCGGCCAAGCGCCTTGTTGTCGTCGATTCGGCGGCGCAGCGCTACCTGGCAAAGGAAGCCGCGGACGAGGTGACCGCGACCATCGTCTCTTCGTTGACCACCTACCACCAATCCCATCCGCTCAGAAACGGCCTCTCCAAGGAAGAAGTGCGCTCCGGGTTCAAGAGCCATGTCAACCCGAAGGTATTCAACTATTGCTTAAACGAGCTGTTGCGCAAAAACGTGGTGGTTCAGGAGGAATCGGTGATTCGCCTGGCCGACCACCAGGTTGCTCTGAAGGCCGACGAGAAACAGCTGCGCAGTGACCTGCAGGCCTGGTACCGCCAACGCGGCCTGATGACCCCGACCGTCAAGGAAACGTACGAGCACTTTGCCGACTACCCGGCCGAACTGGTCAAGAGTGTGATCGATCTGTTGCTCAAGGACGGCACCCTGATGAAGGTCAGCGAGGCGTTGTACTTCGACGCCGCCCAGCTGCAGGATCTGCAGGACAAGGTTACGGCTCATCTGCGGGAGCACGGAGAGATCGACGCTCCCGGCTTCAAGGAGCTGAGCGGCCTGACCAGAAAGTTCTCCATCCCGATTCTCGAGTACCTGGATCGGATCAAATTGACCATCAGGATCGGCGATAAGAGGGTCCTGCGCAAGAAGGGCTGATTCGGCCGCCGAGGCAGCAGCGACGTTTACGATTCTTCGTTTCGCCACACGATGACCAGCACTCGTCTGGTCTGCTCGCTTATCCTGACTCGATCACTAATGACCAACCCGGGGATGGCGACGATGTCCGGGCCGCGGGCGAGGACCGGATAGCGGTGCCGTCGATGGCGCGGTATCTTGCGGTCGCTGAGCAAACGATTGACCTTCTTGCTGCCCGGCGCCCCGAGCGGCACGATCCGTTCGCCGGCGGCCGGGGCCCGGAGCACCAGCGGAAACGGGGCAAGATCACCATCGATCAGCAGCGCTCCACTATCGGCTGATCCCGGCGCTGGCACCAACGCCAGTTCGATCGAGGCGGCGTGGTGAGGGAGCGGGTAGATACCCGGGCCGTCAAACGTCAGCGCCGCTCCGAAGCGCTCAGGTTGGCCGTGTCGCGGCGGCCCGGTGCGTGCTGAAAAGAACATGGTCTGTCCGATTTTTCGGGCACGGATGGCACCGGGCAGGTCGAGGCGGGCGCCGTCTTTTCCCGAGGCAATGCACTGCAGCAGATCCTCGATGTGTCGGAAACTCGGCCTGCTGCCGCTCTGCCAGCAGATCTTTTCCAGCAAGCGTCGCTGCAGGGCCCGGTGCAGGTCGTCGAAGGGTGCCAGTGAAAGTGTCAGTCCGGTGGCAGTTGTTCCGGATACCAGATCACCATAGTGGCGATCGACAATGATGCGCAGATAATCGTCATCACCGGAACAAATCGCCGCCATGCTGCGCAGGGTTTTCCTGATTGCACTGTTGTACCCCCGTTCCAGCAACGGCAAGAGTTCAAGGCGAACCCGGTTACGCAGAAATCGTGTCGAGAGGTTGCTGCTGTCGATGGTAAAGGCGATACCGCGTGCATGTAGATAGCTCACCAGTTCCTGTTTACTGACGCCGAGCAGCGGGCGAATGATGCGGCCGTTTTTCCAGGCCATGCCGGCCAGCCCCTGGAGACCGGTGCCCCGTATCAATCTGATCAACACTTCCTCTGCCTGATCGTCGCTGGTGTGACCGACGGCAATCGCTTCGGCGCCACAGGCTGATCGCACCTGTTCCAGGGCCCGGTAGCGAAGTCGCCGGCCACAGGCCTCAAGGGATTCGCCGCTGCGCCGCCGCTCCTCTCTCACGTCTACCGTGACGATGCGACAATCCTGCGCCAGCTGCCGGCAGTGGTCTTCCACCAGCCGTCGCTCATGAATTGCTTCTTCCGGACGTAGACCGTGGTCGACATAGACTGCCGTCAACCGGCAGCCGGGTAACAGGTCGGCGAGCAGGTGGAGCAGGGCGACCGAGTCGCTGCCGCCGGAAACACCGACGACCAGGTACGCGTCAGCCGTGGCCAGCCGGTGGCGACTGATCGCTAGCCGGACAGCGGCGTGGAGGGACGTGTTTGTCGTCATGGCGTAGATGGCACCAAAAAGTCCGAATTGGTGAGCTTTTTGTTTGCTTTGCGAAATCTTTGGTATACCATACGGAAAAGGTGCCGCCGGCGCAACAGGCCTTTTCGTCCGCCACGGCGTGGTTGGTTTGTCACGGGATCGTCAGTCATGTTGAAGATACTGGTCGTTGAAGACGAATTTATCAGCCGCACCCTGCTCATCGAGATGATGGCCGCTTACGGGATCTGTCACGTTGCGGTCGATGGCCGGGAGGCGATGGATGTGCTGCGCCGGTCGTTCGAGCATGGCGAACGCTACGATCTGGTCTGTCTCGATATTATGATGCCCGAGATGGACGGACAGGAAGTCCTCACCGAAATCAGGACGACGGAGCGGCAGCTTGGCCTGTCCGGCCGTCAAGCCACCAAGGTGATCATGACGACGGCGCTGACCGATTCGCAGTCCATCATGAAGGCCTTTACCGAAGGGCATTGTGAAGCCTACCTGACCAAACCGATCGATCGCTCGAAGTTGATCGCTACGCTGCGTGACCTGAACCTTATCGAATGAGCCATGACCGACAGATTCAGACAGGAACGGATCAAGAACTATCTGCTCAACCAGTTCAATCTTCCCGCCGAACAGATCGACACCATGATTCCCGGCTTTATAACCTCGTTGGCGGACCATCTGGCAAAACTCGAGGAGGCCTTTCTCGCAAGAGATCTCGAGAGACTCGGTAAAGCCGGGCACACCATCAAGGGCGCCCTGCTCAATCTCGGCCTTCACGAGTGTGCCGATCTTGCCTACGAGATCGAAAAGAAAGGCAAGAAGCAGCAGGGCGACAGCGAGTTGGAACGACTCTTCGTGACCCTGCGCGACACCCTGCAGCCCTATCTCCAGTAACTCCCCTGGTCGGGATTCGCAACGAACAATGAAAATTGGCATCGTGGTTGGAAGGGCTGGTCGGTCCTGCCTCCGGCTGCTGCGCTGCGGCCTGATCGGCTTGCCTCCGAGGCCGGCAGACAGGCCATCCATGGCCTGGCGAGAAGCGTTCGGGCCTGATTCTCCGGCNNGCCGGGCCTACGCGATGCAGCCTCCGACAGCACCGACCAGCCCGGGCAACTTCATTCTTTTTAAAAACAGCTCTGCGAATTACCCTCGATTGATCCGCCGAACAGGCGATAGCGCTGCTGTACTCTCTTCGCTACCGCTCGGCCAGCACGGCCAGCAACCTTCGGTGGATATCGTCGAAACCGCCGTTCGATAGAATGGCAATCACGTCGCCCGGTCGGGCGATCTCCCCGAGCCGAGTCAGGATCGCGTCGGTGTCGGCACTGGCGACGGCCTTACCGCCGTTCCGTTCGATATCGTCGGCGAGAAGCGCCGCGGAGAGCCGGTCCAACCGGTCGGTTTCCTTGAGGATCGGTGGTTCTTTGATAATCGCCAGGTCGGCTGCGCCAAAGGAGGCCGCGTATTCGCTTTGAAAGAGTGAGCGCCGCGATGAGTTGGAGCGCGGTTCGAAGACCGCGATCAGGCGACGGTCGGCGTAAGCCTCTCGCAGCGCGTTCAGGGTCTCCCGGACGGCCGTCGGGTGATGGGCAAAATCGTCGATGACGATGATATCGTCGACGATGCCGCGGATTTCCTGGCGCCGTCTGACTCCTTTGAAGGCGCTGCAGCCGGCAAGCAGCGCGGCCCGGTCGATGCCGAGGTGCGACATCACCGCCGCCGCCGCAGTCGCGTTGAGACAATTGTGCAGGCCCGGTTGGTGGATGGTCATGTCGGCGAACAATACATCTCGCCGGTAGAGTTGAAAGCTTGTTTTGTCCGGCTTCTGATCGATGGCGCCGATCCGCCAGTCACGACCCGCTTGTCGGCCGTAGCTTTGCACCGGGCAGCGTGCCGAGGCGGCGATCTCGACGACTACCGGATCGTCGAAATTGGCCACCAGCAAGCCGTGTTGCGGTAGCAGAGAGACAAAGCGGTGAAATGAGCGCTTGATTGCCTCGAGGTCGGCAAAGATGTCGGCATGATCGAATTCGATCGAAGTGATTACCGCTACTTCCGGACGGTAGTGGAGAAATTTTGAACCTTTATCGAAAAAAGCGGTGTCGTATTCATCACCCTCAACGACGAAAAACGGTCCCTTGCCTAACCGATAGTTAGATCCGAAATCCTGAACGATGCCGCCGATCAAAAAACCGGGATCGGTGCCGGCCGTGTGCAGCGCTGCGGCGAGCAGTGAAGCGGTCGTCGTCTTGCCGTGGGTGCCGGCCATCACCAGCGGCCGTCGGGAGGCGAGAAACAGCGTGGAGATGGCCTGCGGCATGGAAAGATAAGGCAGGCCGACATCAGCCAGAGCCCTCGCTTCCGGATTGTCCCGGCTGATCACGTTGCCGACGATGACCAGGTCCGGCCGGTGGCTGAGATTGTCCGGTCGGTAGCCGGCTGCCACCTCGATGCCGAGCCGGTCGAGCAGATCCGACATCGGCGGGTAGAGCGGATTATCCGACCCGCTGACCCGGTAGCCCTGCTCGCTCAGCATGCCGGCCAAAGCGGCCATGGCGGTGCCGCCGATGCCCATCAGGTGGATCGATTGCACCGTTGTCGGCAGCCGGTTCAACGCCGGATCGAGCAGGTGCGTTGTTTCAGTCACCTTTGCCCACCGTTTCGGCGATGGTGGTGTGGATGGCCTTGAAGGTCTCGTCAAAGGTGGCCGGGGTCAAGCGGCCGACCTCGATAAATTTGACGGCGATCTCCTTGGCGATCTTGAGCACGGTGTCGTCAGATACCGGCGCGTCTCGCCGGTCCGGACGTTCTTTTTTCGGGTCCATGGCTGCCTCCACGGGCTTTCTAATGGAAAACGTGGTTGTTCTCGGGCGGGGGAACCTCTGTGCCGGCTGTCCATCTGCCGTTTTGCCGGCAAAAGCGCCTCTGCTGCCGGAAGAAGGCCAATTCGTCACAGAGCAGCAGAGGCGTGGGCCGACGGAAAGAACCGGTCAAGCCCTCCCCGCTCGGAGTCATCAGAGGAGCCTGAAAAAATCGGAATTTCATTCAGATCAAGGCGCGCAAGAAAATTTTACCGCAGTCATATATATGATATTAAGAGAAAAAATGATTGCGCAACGATGATAGTGGGCGAAATAACAATTTTCCAAGGTTCCCAGCAATTGTCGTAGAGGCAGGTTATAATCGAGCCACGGCGCCGATGCAATGAGATCCTCGATCGCCGGTGCGTTTGCCGTCGGTTGGTCGACCAGCGGTTGCTTGCATCTTTGCATCCGTTGTCCTATATTATCGATAATTATTCTGCGGAGGTGCTATGGCCACCACAAAAGTGGTTCGCAAGAGTCTGAAAGATCAGGTAAAGAAGATCCTTATCGAGCGCATCGTCGAGGGGACTCTATTGCCGGGAGACCGCATCAAGGAGTGGCAGGTCGCAAAAGAGCTGGGAACCAGCCAGGCGCCGGTGCGGGAAGCTATCCGGTGCCTGGAAACCCTGGGCTATATCGATCATATCCCCCATGTCGGGGCGATGGTCAAAAATTTCAATCGCCGGGAGCTGGAAGAGGCCTATCAGGTCCGTGAGGCCGTTGAAGTGTTTGCCGTGGCCGGCCTGGAGGAGACGTGCGACCGGGAGGCCTGTGCCCCGTTGCTCGCCGAATTGGAACGGTGTCTTGACGACATGAAAACAGCCGTTGCACAGCGTGAAATCCAATTGTTGACCAACGCCGATAACCGGTTTCACCGGGCCATTGTCGAATTTTCCGGCAACGCGACCATGGTTTCGGTATGGGACTCGCTGAAAATCCAGGTCCAGGTGGTCGGTACCCTCGTCGAAGCGGCCATGCCGCTGCAAACCATCTACGAGCTGCACCCGCCGATCGTTGACGCCCTGAGGCAGCAGCGCAGCCGCGATGCTGCCGCTTTGCTGACGGACCACTACCGTACCATCAGGACGTTCTGGGGCAGGAACGACTGAGCCGGAGCTGAACGCACCTGTCGTTGTCGTCAGGTGTGCTTTCCCCTTGCCCTGGCCGCGTGCCTGTGATACACGGGAAGATGAGTATGCGATGTGTCAATGTTCCAAGGTAGTTACCTGGTCATCTTGAAAACGGCTCGCTGCCTGACAATCTTGTTGCCATGGTCCTCGATCTGATCAAAAATATCGCCCTGCTTGTCACCCTGGCAGTCGGGCTGCGGTTTCTCGGGTACCGTTTCGAGCAGCGCCGTGCCGTTTTCCTGGTCATGGCCGGCAGTCTCTTCGGCCTGGTCGGCGTTGTCGGCATGATGACACCGCTGCAGTTTGCGCCCGGTATCATCTATGACGGCCGATCAATCGTGCTGAGTCTGGCCGGGTTGTTCGGCGGTCCGGTGGTGGCGGCGATAGCGGCGCCGATCTGCGCGGTGTATCGCTTCTATCTCGGTGGGCCCGGAGCGATCCCCGGTGTCGCGGTGATCGTGGAAGCGGCAGCCCTGGGCGTCGCTCTCTTCTATCTGCGCCGGCGCGATGAACGCTGGGTCAGCCCGCTGTCCCTGCTGCTCTTCGGCGGAGTGGTGCATGCGGTGATGCTTGGTCTGCAGCTGCTCATTCCCGGGGTGGGACCGGAGATCGTCAGGCGGATCGGACCGAGCGTCATGATCTTTTTTCCGCTCGCCTTTTTGCTGATCGCCCAGATTTTTCTCGAAGTCGAGCGGCGGCGGCAGGCCGAAAAACGCCTCAGGGAGAGCGAAGCGTATTATCGCAGCCTGTTTGAGCATAACCAGGCGCCGATGCTCATCATCGATCCCGACTCGCTGGCCATCGTCGACGCCAACCCGGCCGCCGTCGATTTCTACGGCTGGCCGCGGGAACAGTTGTGCGGAATGGTGGTTGCTCATATCGACACCCTCTCCGAGGATCAAATCAAGACCTTCATTGACGCAGCCAGGCAGGACCGGCGATACCACGCAATGTTGCAGCACAGACTGGCCGACGGTTCGCTTCGTGATATCGATCTGTATAGCGGCCCGATCCGCGTCGGCGGACGTGACCTGCTCTATGCCCTGATCTACGATATCTCCGAGCGCATCCTGGCCGAAGAGCAGGTACGGCAGCGTGAGGCCTATCTTCGGGCGCTGATCCAGGCCTCACCGATGGCGGTTATCGGGTTGAGCACCGAGGGTACGGTTTTGTCCTGGAACAGCGGTGCCGAGACCGTGTTCGGCTGGCGGGAAGACGAAGTTGTCGGTAGATTTGTACCCTTTGTCGTGCCGGGTCAGGAAGACGAATTTGCTGAATTGCGGCGCCGGGTGCTTGCCGGCGAGACCGTCTCCCGGCTGGAAGCGTCGCATCGTCGTAAAGACGGCTCACCGGCCGAGGTAAGCTTGTCCGCGGCTCCGGTCGTCGGTGGCGACGGCAGCATTGTCTCTATCGTCGGACTCATCGAGGATATCTCCCAGCGCAAGCAGGCCGAGCGGGAGCACGAACTGCTCGAGCGACAATTGCTACAGGCTCGGAAGATGGAGGCAATCGGCCAGTTGGCCGGGGGCGTTGCCCACGATTTCAACAACCTGTTACAGGTCATCAGCGGCCACGGCGAGATGATGACCGAGAAACTGGGGCCGGGCACCGGCCTGCAGGAAGATTTGGCGCAGATGATGACCGCCGCAGAACGGGCGGCGACATTGGTTCGTCAGTTGCTCGCGTTCAGCCGGCGTCAGGTCCTCGATATGAAGGATGTCGATGTCAATGTCGTTCTCACCGATTGTATGAATATGCTGCGTCGTCTGATCGGCGAGCACATCTCTCTCAGCTTGCTCAACGGGCACCGGCTGGCCACGGTTCGGGCCGATGTCAACCAGCTCGAACAGATCGTCATCAATCTCTGCATCAATGCCCGCGATGCCATGCCCGAAGGAGGGTTGATCACCATTGAGACCGAAAATGTGCGGATCGACGAATCATTTCGGGGCAACCACCCCTGGACCCGGCCCGGTCGCTACGTGCTGTTGAGCGTCACCGATACCGGCTGCGGCATGGATGACGAGACGCGAACCAGGGTCTTTGAGCCTTTTTTTACTACCAAAGCCATGGGGCATGGGACCGGACTTGGTCTGGCTACCGTCTACGGCCTGGTGAAACAGCACGAAGGCATGATCCACGTCTACAGTGAAGTCGGCAAAGGAACGACCTTCAAGATCTATCTGCCGGCTGTCGAGCGCGCCGCGATCCAGGTCGGCGACAAGATCGAAGGGGCGGTGGTCGGGGGCGATGAGACGGTCCTGGTGGCCGAGGATGAGGACATGGTCCTGAGGCTGACGGTAACCATTCTCGAGGGTGCCGGTTACCGTGTCCTTTCCTGCCGTGATGGCGAAGAGGCCGTACAGCGGTTCCGAGACCATGCCGACGTCATCGACCTGGTCGTGCTTGACGTGGTGATGCCGAAGCTCGGCGGATTCAGCGTCTATGAGCAGATTAAGGCCATCCGTCCCGGGGTCCGGGCCATTTTCACCAGCGGCTACAGCGTTAATGCGATCCATGCCGATTTCGTGCTGCACGAAGGGGTGCAACTGCTCCAGAAACCGTGCGGCCGAGACGACCTGTTGCGCAAAGTCCGCTCGGTGCTCGACCAATGATGCTCAGCCGACCCTGAACCGTATCTCGGTTCCGCTCTCCCGCACTTCCCGTCGGTACCTCCGACCGCTTCTCCGGTTTCGGTCGATTTCTCCATTTCGACGTTTCCACCAGCTATGGACCTTCGAGCCAGCTTGCTATTTGCCGGTTGAGGATCTATTGTTGCTACCACAATGTAGTAATTATCGGGCGAGGAGGAGCCATATTGATCTATTTCGCTGAACAACAACGCAGGTGCCGCGGGCTGCCTGCTCTGATGCTGGCCGTTGCCGCCCTCTTTACCGTTTTCCAGTTGTCGATTGGTGTTGCGATGGCAGCGGTGCTTGAGCTTGCGGAGGCGGAAGAGCTCGGCGTGGCCAGGGATCTGCAATCACAAGCCGCCGCGCTTCAGGCCGCCCGTTACCGAGAGCAGGCCGCCGGTGACGCTCAGCTCGACGACCCGCAGCTCATCTTCGGCTACGAAGACGGTTATACGATGAAAGAATACACGGTCGGCCTTCGCCAGCAGATACCGCGATTGAACAATCTCGATCTGCGTCGCTCGATCGGTCAGTACCAGGCGGCGGGGGAAGAATATCGTTCGCACCTGGCGGCCCGTGCGGTGCTGCGTGAGGTTCGGTTGGCCTGGTTTGATCTCTGGTACCGGACGCGGGCCATACAGGTCACCCGGCACCATGCCGCCGTTCTAGCCGAACTGGCAGCGGCTGCTGAAGAACGCTACGCGGCGGGTTCTCTGTCGCAGCAGCAACTACTCGTGCTCGAACTGGAGCAGCGGATGCAGCAGGATCGGTTGATTGCCTCCCGGGAGGGGGAGGAAACGGCTCGTGCCGAGCTGGCCCGTCTGATTGGTGACCTCCCGGCAGCCCGGCCGCTGCCCGAAGAGTTGCCGGAGCTGCCGGCGCTGCCTTCGCGCCAGGAACTGCTGTCGTCGTTGCCGCACCACCCGGCCGTCCGGGCCATCCATTCCCGGGTGCGGGCGGCTCAGGAGCAGGCCGAACTGGCCGGTCAGTACTATTCCGGTTTTATGGTCGATCTGCTCTACCGGCGCAATGACCAGGACGAAGATCGGCTCGGCGTCATGTTCACGGTGCCGTTGCCGGTCGTTCCCGGAGAGCGGCAGGATCGCCGGCAGGCTGCCGGCCGTCTGCAGGCCGAAGCGACCATGCTGGAGCGCGACAATATGCTTCGCATACTCGCCGGTGATGTGGACAGTGCATTCAAACGGTTTAACCGCTTATCCGAACGACTTCAGTTGTATCGTCAGTCCATCATGCCGCAGAGCCGTCTGGCCGCCGAGGCGACGGCAACCGGTTACCGGCACAATACCGAAGATTTCCTCAACGTGATGCGGGCCATCGTCCTGGAGCTGGAAAACGAGCTGAACCATGCGCAGCTGCAGGCTGACCTGGCAGCAACGCATGCCGCGCTGCTCTATTATCAGGAGTCTGGATTATGAAATTATTCGTCTGGCTGGCCCTTGCCTTCGTCGCCGGTGCGGCAGGCAGCTGGCTGCTGCTGCAGGCGCCGGCCGATGGGGAATCGGCCGATCAACCGGCGCTTGCGGCCGCCGGTCAGGACGAGCGGCGCGTTCTCTACTATCGACACCCGCACAGCCCACGCATCACCTCCGACAAACCGATGAAAGATGAGATGGGGATGGACTATATTCCCATCTATGGTGACGGTGATGAAGCAGGCGGCAGCGACCTGCGCATCGCTCCTGAAGTGGCGCAGAACCTCGGGGTACGCACCGCCACGGCGAAGACCGCAACGGTGACTCCGAGTATCGAGGCCTTCGCCGTCGCCGCCTATGACGAGCGGCTGCTCGCCCATGTCCATGTTCGTGCCGAGGGATGGGTGGAACGATTGGCGGTGCGCTCTCTCGGTGAGCGTGTCCGGCAGGGAGATCTGCTCTTCGAGTGGTACTCGCCGCAGCTGGTCAACGCCCAGGAAGAGTACCTGCGTGCCGTAGGCATCGGTCGGCCCGGGGTCCGGCAAGCGGCACTGGACCGCCTCTCGGCGTTGGGTCTTGCCGCCGCCACCATCGAGACGCTGACGGCCCGTGGTCGGCCGTTGCAGACGATTCCGGTCTACGCTCCGGCCGACGGCGTCGTCACCCAGATCGGCGTGCGCGACGGTATGTTCATTACCCCGGCCGTCGACCTGCTGACCCTTGCCGATCTCTCCAGTGCATGGGTTTATGTCGATCTCTTCGAACAACAGGCTCCTTGGGTGGCCGTCGGCCAGCCGGCCACCCTGACCTTGGCCAGTTATCCGAACGAGTCGCTGCAGGGGAGCGTCGAATTCCTCGAACCGCAACTCGATCCGCAGACCCGTACCGTCCGCGCCAGGCTGCGTTTCGACAATCCGGATGAGCGGATCAAACCCAATATGTACGGCCGGGCGCAAATCATGCTGCCGCCGCGCCAAGGTGTGCTGCTCATCCCCCGCCAGGCGCTGATTCGCAGCGGCGATGAGCAGCGGGTGGTATTGGCCCGTGAGGGCGGACGCTTTGCTGTCGCCTTGGTGGAGAGCGGTCCGGAGTTCGGCGACGAGGTGGAAATCATCTCCGGTCTCAGTGACGGTGACACGGTGGTCGTTTCGGCACAGTTTCTGCTCGATTCGGAAAGCAGCCTGAGGGCCGCCTTCACCCGAATGGAGCCACTGGCCGAAGAAGGGCACGAAGTACAAGAAGAGCAGGGTGCGGCAGGAGTCCTGGCCGTCTGGAGCAGCGGCACCTATCACGGGCCGGGTCGGAAAGAGGGGACCATTTCGCTGTCCCACGAACCGATCGCCGAATTCGGCTGGCCGGCGATGAAGATGGATCTACCGTTGGCGCCGGATGTCTCGGTTGGCGAGCTGGCACCGGACACAGCGATCCGCTTTCGGCTCGAACGGATCGATGACATCACCTACCGGATTCTTGCCGTTCAGCCGCAACCGGGCGGAGAGCAGCAATGATCGCCGCGGTGATCCGCTGGTCGATTGCCAATCGGGTGCTGGTGGTGATCGGCGCCGTACTGCTCACGCTCTGGGGGATCTATGCACTGCAGCGCACCCCGCTGGATGCCATTCCCGATCTCTCAGACGTCCAGGTGATCATCAAGACCAGCTATCCCGGCCAGGCGCCGCAGGTGGTCGAGCAGCAGGTGACCTATCCGTTGTCCAGCGCCCTGCTGGCCGTGCCCAAGGCGGTCGCGGTGCGCGGCTATTCGATGTTCGGCGATTCCTATATCTACGTTATTTTCGAAGAGGATACCGATCTCTACTGGGCCCGATCGCGGGTCCTCGAATACCTCAGCCAGGTGTCGGCCGGCCTGCCGGCAGGGGCGACACCGTCGCTTGGCCCGGATGCGACCGGGGTCGGCTGGATCTATCAATACGCCCTGGTCGATCGCAGCGGGCGGCACGATCTTGGACAGCTGCGGGCCTTGCAGGACTGGTTTCTGAAATTCGAACTGCAGACGGTGGCCGGCGTTTCCGAAGTGGCGACCGTCGGCGGCATGGTGCGGCAATACCAGATTGTCGTCTCACCGGAGAAGATGCGGGCCTATGGCATCACTGCCGGGCAGATCGCCAACGCGGTACGTAGGGGCAACCAGGAGTCGGGCGGCTCATCGATCGAGATGGCCGAAGCGGAGTACATGATTCGGGCCAAGGGCTACCTGCAGAGCGCTGACCAGCTACGGCAGGTACCGGTGAAACTGGGGGCCGACGGCGTGCCGGTGCTGCTCGGCGATGTTGCCGAGATCGGCCGGGGACCGCAGATGCGGCGTGGCATCGCCGAACTCGACGGGGAAGGGGAGGTTACCGGCGGTATCGTCGTCATGCGTTCCGGTGAAAACGCGCTGGCCGTGATCAAGCGGGTCAAAGCCAAACTCGACGAATTGCGGCCCGGTCTGCCCGATGGCGTCGAGTTGGTGGAAACCTACGATCGCTCCGGCGTGATCGAGCGGGCCGTGACCAACCTGCGGGACACGGTGGTCAAGGAACTGCTCGTGGTGGTGCTCGTCTGCGCCTTGTTTCTGCTTCATCTTCGCTCTTCACTGGTGATTGCCATCAGCCTGCCGCTGGGGGTGCTCATCTCGTTTATCATCATGGAGCGGCAGGGGATCAACGCCAATATCATGTCGCTCGGCGGCATCGCGCTGGCTATCGGCGCCATGGTCGATGCATCGATCGTCATGGTGGAGAACGTGCACAAGCACCTGGAGCGGCAGCAGATGACCCCGGCCAACCGCTGGCAGATCATTTCCACGGCCTCGGTGGAGGTGGGTCCGCCGCTCTTTTTCGCGCTGCTGATCATCACCGTCAGTTTCCTGCCGGTCTTCACGCTGGAGGCCCAGGAGGGACGGCTCTTCGCGCCGCTTGCCTTCACCAAGACCTATGCGATGGCCGCTGCCGCCGGGCTGGCGGTCACCCTGGTGCCGGTGCTGATGGGGTATTTCATCAGGGGCAAGATCGCCGCCGAACAGAAAAACCCCATCAATCGAGGTCTTATTGCCATCTATCGGCCGCTGGTTATTGGTGCGCTGCGTTTTCCGAAAACCATTATCGTGCTGGCGCTGGTCGCCGCGGCGAGTATCTGGTATCCGCTGGGCCGGATCGGCTCCGAGTTTATGCCGGAACTGGACGAGGGGGACCTGCTCTACATGCCGACCACGCTGCCGGGTATCGCTCCGGGCAAGGTTGCCGAACTGCTGATGCAGACCGATCGTCTCATCCTGACGGTGCCCGAGGTCAAACGGGTCTTCGGCAAGGCAGGCCGGGCCGAGACGGCCACCGATCCGGCACCGCTGACCATGCTGGAGACCACCATTCAACTCCATCCCCGCGAGCAGTGGCGACCCGGCATGACTACCGCCGGGATTATCGAGGAGCTTGATCGCATCGTCAAGCTGCCCGGAGTGACCAATGCCTGGGTGATGCCGATCCGGACCCGCATCGACATGCTGGCCACCGGTATCCGTACCCCGGTAGGTATCAAGGTGGCCGGCCCGGATCTGGCGGTGATCGA
>NPIE01000044.1_pt2 | contig 37546 bp, 42 predicted proteins | sample 8637661 | NCBI WGS metagenome assembly NPIE01 (sample SAMN07420842, study PRJNA396082) | bioreactor metagenome | isolation source: sample BA12 brine-fed electro-methanogenic bioreactor BA | place: Japan: Kochi | collected 2016-12-09 | reverse complement strand
GCGAGAATGCGTGAATGCGTGAATGCGTGAATGCGTGAATGCGTGAATGCGTGAATGCGTGAGTGCATGTAGGGCCGGATTTATCCGGCCGGGCAGGGCGGCGAATCCGGCGCCGCTGTGCGGATGAATCCGCACCTACTATCCCTATCCCTTATCCCTTTTGCCCTGTACCGAAAGCGAAGGGGCCCGAAGGCCCCTCTGCATCCGATCGGCATACGACAACCGCCGGGCTAGCCGCCGTAGACCACCTTCGGCAGCCAGGTGGCCAGCTGCGGCCAGAGGGCGAGCAGCGACAGGGCCAGGATCTGGATGGCGATGAAGGGCATGACGCCGCGGTAGATCTGCATGGTGGTGATGGTGGGCGGCGCCACCCCGCGCAGGTAGAAGAGCGAGAAGCCGAACGGCGGGGTGAGGAAGGAGGTCTGCAGGTTCATGGCGATCATGACGCCCAGCCACACCGGGTTCAGATCCATGGCCAGCAGGATGGGCCCCACGATGGGCACCACCACGAAGGTGATTTCGATGAAATCGAGGATGAACCCCAGCAGGAACATCACGAGCATCACCACCAGCACCGCCCCGAACACGCCGCCGGGCAGGTTGTGGAGTATTTCCGCCACCACCTCGTCACCGCCGAAGCCGCGGAACACCAGGGAGAAGACCGCGGCGCCGATGAGGATCATGAACACCATGCTGCTCACCTGCACGGTGGTGCGCATCACCTCCCGCAGGATGGCCAGGCTGAACTGGCGCTGGGCCAGGGCCAGGATGATGGCGCCCACGGCGCCCACGCCGGCGGCCTCGGTCGGGGTGGCCTGGATGCCGATGCCCATGATGGAGCCGAGCACCGCGACGATGAGGAACAGCGGCGGCACCAGCACCTTGAGGGCGCGGATGAAGAGTTCCCTGCGGTTGAGCTCGGCGCGCTCCGCGGCCGGGATGGGCGGTACCGCCTGGGGCTTGAAGATGGCCACACCGATGATGTAGAGGATGTACATGCCCACCAGCAGCAGGCCCGGGAGCAGGGCGCCCACGAACAGGTCGCCCACCGACACCGTTTCCGGCGAGAAGATCCCCATGTTGAGCTGCGCCTGCTGGTAGGCGGAGGACATCACGTCGCCGAGCAGCACCAGCACGATGGAGGGGGGGATGATCTGGCCCAGGGTGCCGGAGGCGCAGATGGCGCCGGTGGCCACCTTGGGGTCGTAGCCGCGCTTGATCATGGTGGGCAGCGACAGCAGGCCCATGGTCACCACCGTGGCGCCCACGATGCCGGTGCTGGCCGCCAGCAGCATGCCCACGATCATCACCGAGATGCCCAGCCCGCCGCGCAGGGGGCCGAACAGCAGCGCCATGGTGTCGAGCAGCTGCTCGGCCACCTTCGATCGCTCCAGCATGACCCCCATGAAGACGAACAGCGGCACGGCGATGAGCGTCTCGTTGGTCATGATGCCGAACAGGCGGTTGGGTATGGCCTCCAGGAAGGCGGCGTCGAAGGTGCCGGTGAGTTGCCCGATAAAGGCGAAGCCGAGCGCCGTTCCGGCCAGGGAGAAGGCCACCGGGAACCCGGCCAGCAGCACCAGGCACACGGCGATGAACAGCAGCAGGGACATCATTTCCATTACCAGCATGGCTTCAGTCCCCCTCGTCTTCGGCCGGCGCGCGGCCCATGAGCACCAGCAGGCTGGTGAGTGCCTGTGCCAGCCCCTGCAGGATCAGCAGCCCCGCCATGACCAGCATGGAGCTCTTGAGGAGATAGAGTCCCGGCAGCCCGCCGGTCTCCTGGGAGGCTTCCTGCACCGCCCAGGAGTTGGCCACGTAGCCCCAGCTGAACCAGCCGATGTAGATGCAGACGGGCAGCAGCAGCAGCAGCGTGCCGAGCAGATCGACCCAGGCCTTGGTGCGGCGGCTCGCGCCGCGGTAGAAGATGTCGACCCGCACGTGGCCGTCGTGCTGCAGGGTGTAGGCCGCGCCGAGCATGAACACCAGGGCGTGCATCCAGGTGACGGTTTCCTGCATGGCGATCCAGCCGATGTTGAACAGGTAGCGCAGGATTACCACCACGAACGTCACCAACACCATGGCCAGGGTCAGCCAGGACATGGCGCGTCCGACCCTTTCGCTCAGGCCATTCACCAGTCCGACGATGCGCGCCGGTCCGGCACCGGGAGCTTGTTCCATCCCGCCTCCAGCAGTCTTTATTGGGAAATTTTCCCATTATTGCAGAAAGACGCTCGCCCCTGCACTACCGGCGGCATCTCCATATCGCGGATTTTACAGAAAATTTTAGGGATATTTCCAAGTTGCCGGGGCCTCCGGCGAGGCCGGGACGGTGGACTTATGCACAATCCGGCGGCCAGGGGCGGGTCATGGCCGATTTGATGGGCCCAGAACATCAGCTAATCATTATATTCAGTAACTGCTTGATTTCCTGTGCGACAGGGCGGTGATTAATTTCTCGCCAATCTGAGCGGAAGACTGCTGTACGGGCGGTTTAGGTCCATTTTCCAGATTTCATCCACAAAGTTATCCACAGCTTGTGTGGATAAGCCGGAAAGGGCCACCCCCGGCATGGGGTTAGGCGTGGAAACTGAAACCGGACTGTAACAGCGGAGCGCAAGTGGGGCCCGATCCCGGTCATCTGTGTGACGCGGTTCGCATACCGGTGCCGCCCGCGGGGAACCTTCAGGACCTGGCCGGATCGGGAAGGGGCACGGCACGGTCCTTCATCCCGGGCTGGCCGGCCTGGCGGACGAGGTGTGGTCGCGGGATGCTCCGGTCGCGGCAATGCGCAGCGGCCGTGCGCCCGGGCTGCCCGGTGGTTCGCCGCGGCAGGGCGCTTGATGATCGGCGGGTAGCGCGCCCGCCGTGACCGGGCCGGGCGCGGGAATGGGCGCCGTCAGTCCCAGCGCAGCAGGATCCAGCGCGGGATCAGCAGCCCCGGATCGAGGTTGTTGCGGCGCGTCTCGAGGTTGCCGTCGCCGTCGGTGTCCACCAGGAAGTAGGCCGGTCCGCGGCTGGGCACCACCTTGATCATGTAGAGCATGCCGTTGACGCGGTACTCCTGGATGGTTTCGCGCTCACCGGGGATGATGGTCACCTCCGGCTCCAGCGCCTCGCCGGTCTGGATGGGCGCGGGCGTGGGCGGCGGCTCCACCAGGGTGGGCTCGGGGGGATTCTGCGCGGCCGCGATCAGCGGCAGCGCGCCAAGGCACAGGGCGAAGACCATTCGGCGCATGGTGTATCCTTTCATCTCGTTTAACCGATGGGCCGCGGCCCGGCTCCCGCGACGGCTGGAGAACGGCCCGGCACCTCTGCAGCCATCATAAGACAACCCCGGCGAAAAGGCGAAAGCCTGATACCGGTCCGAACGCGGCGACTCCATGACCGAAAACAAGACCAGACCCCTCGTCCTGGTGGACGGATCCTCCTACCTCTACCGCGCGTTCTACGCCCTGCCGGCATTGACCAACTCCCGCGGCGAGCCCACCGGCGCCGTCTACGGGGTGGTGAACATGCTGCGCCGGCTGCTGGCCGACTACGCGCCGGAGCGGATGGCGGTGGTGTTCGACGCCAGGGGCAAGACCTTCCGCGACGAGCTGTTCGCCGAGTACAAGGCCAACCGGCCGCCCATGCCCGATGAACTGGCCTCCCAGGTGGAGCCGCTGCACGCCATCGTGCGGGCGCTGGGGCTGCCGCTGCTGGTGGAGCCGGGCGTGGAGGCCGACGACGTCATCGGCACCCTCGCCGCCCGGGCCGCGGCCGCGGGGCAGCCGGTGGTCATCTCCACCGGCGACAAGGACATGGCCCAGCTGGTGAACGACCACGTCACCCTGGTGAACACCATGTCCAACACCGTGCTGGACCGGGCCGGGGTGGAGGAGAAGTTCGGGGTGCCGCCGGAGCGGATCATCGACTTCCTGGCCCTGGTGGGCGACACCTCCGACAACATCCCCGGCGTGCCCAAGGTGGGGCCGAAGACGGCGGTGAAGTGGCTCACCGAGTACGGCAGCCTGGACGGCATCGTCGAGCACGCCGCGGAGATCAAGGGCAAGGCCGGCGAGAACCTCTGCGCGAGCCTGGAGCGGCTGCCCCTCTCCCGCCGGCTCGCCACCATCCGCGTCGACCTGGAGCTGCCCGAGGACCCGGAAGCGCTCCGCCTGGGCGAACCCGACCGCGAGACGCTCATCGAGTGGTTCCGGCGCATGGAGTTCAAGTCCTGGCTCGCGGAGCTGCTGGAGGCGGACGGGGGCGGGGAGAGCGCCGGCGGGGAGGGGACGGAGGCGCCCGTCTACGACCTGGTGCTCGAGGAGTCGGCGCTGGAGGCCTGGCTGGCGCGGCTGGAGGCGGCGGAGCTGTTCGCCTTCGACACCGAGACCACCAGCCTCGCCTACATGGAGGCGCGGATCGTCGGGGTCTCCTTCAGCGTGGAGCCGGGGGAGGCCGCCTACGTGCCGCTCGCCCACGCCTACCCCGGGGCGCCGGCGCAACTCGACCGCGAGGCGGTGCTGGAGCGTCTGCGGCCGCTGCTGGAGGACCCCGGGCGGGCCAAGCTCGGCCACAACCTCAAGTACGACATGAGCGTGCTGGCCAACCACGGCATCCGGCTGCGCGGCGTGGCCTGCGACACCATGCTGGAGAGCTACGTGCTCGACAGCGCCCAGAACCGCCACGACATGGACACCCTGGCGCTGAAGTACCTGGGCCGGCGCACCATCCACTACGAGGACGTGGCCGGCAAGGGGGCGAAGCAGATCACCTTCGACCAGGTGCCCCTGGAGACCGCCGGCCCCTACGCCGCCGAGGATGCCGATGTCACCCTGCAGCTGCACCGCAACCTGTGGCCGCGGCTCGAGGAGGTGCCGGCGCTGGTGCGGCTGTTCCACGAGGTGGAGATGCCCCTGGTGCCCGTGCTCTCGCGCATGGAGCGCACCGGCGTGCTGGTGGACGTGGAGATGCTCCGGTCCCAGAGCCACCAGCTGGCCCGTCGCATCCACGAGCTCGAGGAGGCCGCCTGCGCCGCCGCCGGCCAGCCCTTCAACCTGGGCTCCCCGAAGCAGATCCAGGAGATCCTGTTCGGCAAGCTGGGCCTGCCGGTGCTGGCCAAGACCCCCAAGGGCCAGCCCTCCACCGCCGAGTCGGTGCTGCAGGACCTGGCGCTCGACTTCCCCCTGCCCCGGCTCATCCTCGAGCACCGGGGGCTGAGCAAGCTGCGCTCCACCTACACCGATCGGCTGCCCGAGCAGGTCAACCCGGTCACCGGCCGGGTGCACACCTCCTACCACCAGGCGGTGGCGGCCACCGGCCGGCTCTCCAGCTCCGATCCCAACCTGCAGAACATCCCCGTGCGGACCGAGGAGGGGCGGCGCATCCGCCAGGCCTTCGTGGCGCCGCCGGGCTGCCGGCTGCTGGCGGCGGACTACTCCCAGATCGAGCTGCGCATCATGGCCCACCTCTCCCGCGACCCCGGGCTGCTGGACGCTTTCGGCCAGGGGCTGGACGTGCACCAGGCCACCGCCGCGGAGATCTTCGGCACGCCGCTCGACCAGGTCACCGGCGAGCAGCGCCGCAGCGCCAAGGCCATCAACTTCGGCCTCATCTACGGCATGTCAGCCTTCGGCCTGGCGCGCCAGCTCGGCATCGACCGGGCCGCCGCCCAGACCTACATGGACCAGTACTTCGCCCGCTACCCCGGGGTGCTGGAGTTCATGGAGCGCACCCGTGCCGCGGCCCGGGAGCAGGGCTTCGTGGAGACCCTGTCCGGGCGCCGTCTCTACGTGCCGGACGTGAACTCCCGCAACCTGCAGCGGCGCAAGGCGGCCGAGCGCACCGCCATCAACGCCCCCATGCAGGGCACCGCCGCGGACATCATCAAGCGCGCCATGATCCGCTGCGATGCCTGGCTGCAGGAGAACCCCGGCGTGGACGCCCGCATGATCATGCAGGTGCACGACGAGCTCGTCTTCGAAGTGGGGGAGGGGGACATCGACGCCGTCGGCGAAGCGGTGCGTGAGTGCATGACCGGCGCCGCCGAGCTGGAGGTGCCCCTGCTGGTGGAGATAGGCATCGGCGCCAACTGGGACGAGGCGCATTGATTGCGTGAGTGCGTGAGTGCGTGAATGCGTGAATGCGTGAATGCGTGAGTGCGTGAGTGCGTGAGTGCGTGAGTGCGTGAGTGCGTGGAGAGGCCGCACGGCCTGCTCCCCCTCCCCTTGCGGGAGGGGGGCGGCGTCTCCGCCAGGTACGGGTGTTGTCAGTTCCTCGTCACCGTGATGAGTGATGAGTGATGAGTGATGCGCGGGCTCTTGATTTCCCGGGACGCTCTTGACGAACACGGAACACGGAACACGGAACACGGAACACGGAACACGGAACAGGCTATCGGTAACTCTCGCGCCCCTTTCCGCGGCTCCGCGCCAACCCGCTGATTAAAAAGAACCAAATCGCCCGTTAAAAAATTTCATCCGGTGCAGGAACTTTTGCACTGACCTATCGGTCTATCTCACTGTGTGTGCAATGTGACGCGCTTCCCGCTGCTCCCTCCCTGAGCGGGAAACCCCACCCGGCCTCCCTAAGCCGGGTTGCCCTTGACCCCGGACCTCCCCCCCAAGACCTCACCGGGGTCTTTTTTTGTCCGGCGTTTGCGCAATCCTTATCTTCGCCTCTTGATAGATAAGGATTGGGTTATGCATCAGGCTCCGCCGGCGTTCTCCCGCGGGCCGGCTTCCGGTTCGATCCCGAGCCATTCGGCCAGCTGCAGGCGGGCTTCCTCCACCCCGGTCAGCTTCAGGGCCGAGAAGAGCTGCGCCGTGGCCGGCATCGCCTCCGCCTTCAGGGTCCTGCGCACGGCCTGCAGGGCGGTGGTCGCGGGACCGCGCTTCAGCTTGTCGGACTTGGTCAGCAGGATATGCACCGCCATGCCGCGGGCGCGGCACCATTCGAGCATCTGCTGGTCGAACGGCTTGAACGGGTGGCGGATGTCCATCATCAGGAACAGCCCCCGCAGGCACTGCCGGGTCTCCAGGTAGCGGGCCATGGTCTGGCCCCAGCGGATTTTCATCGCCTCGGGCACCTTGGCATAGCCGTAGCCGGGCAGGTCCACTAGGCGGCGCTCCGCATCGATCTCGAACAGGTTGATGTGCTGGGTCCGGCCCGGGGTCTTGCTGATGCGGGCGAGGCTGTTGAGGCCGGTGATGACGTTCAGCGCGCTCGACTTGCCGGCGTTGGAGCGGCCGGCGAAGGCCACCTCGGCGCCGCTGTCGGGCGGCAGCTGGCGCAACTGGGCGGCGCTGAGCAGGAACCGGGCCTGGCGGAAGGGGTTCAGGGGCATTGGGTTCAGGGGCTTCCGTGTCAATGAGGAGAATCAATCCGGACCGGCTCCAAGTTGACCCGGTCGTGGCCACTTGGTATAAAAGTCAGCCATTTTTTATCGGTTTACAGGAGTTTACCATTTAACCCTGTCCCGGTAACGACAACAACAGCGGGCTACGACGGCACGCACCGGGAGAATTTGGAGGATTACCGCTATGAAGAAGTTCGCGATCCTGGCTGCCGCCGGTCTCATGAGCCTTTCCCTGACCGCCGTCGCGGCCGACGGGAAGGCGGTTTACGACAAGGTGTGCCAGACCTGCCATGCCGCCGGTGTGGCCGGTGCGCCCAAGCTCGGCGACAAGGCCGCGTGGGCTCCGCGTATCGCCCAGGGCATGGACGTGCTCCACGGCGTTGCGCTCAACGGCAAGCCCGGCACCGCCATGGTGCCGCGCGGTACCTGCGGTGACTGCACCGACGAGGACCTGATGGCTGCCGTCGACTACATGGTGAGCCAGTCCCAGTAAGCCGGACGGGCTTTAATTCAACTGCAAGGTTCGGGGCAATGATGAAGAAACTTACCCTGCTCGCTCTGGCGGGCCTGATCGTGGCCGGAGGCGCCAACGCCGCCGGTGACGCCACCGCCGGGAAGACCAAGTCGGCCACCTGTGTCGCCTGCCACATGACCGACGGCAACAGCGTGAATCCCATCTGGCCGAAGCTGGCCGGGCAGCACTACGACTACCTGGTCAAGCAACTGTCCGATTTCAGGGCGGGCAACCGCACCGATCCCACCATGACGGCCATGGTCGCGCCCCTGAACGACCAGGACGTGCTGGACCTGGCGGCCTACTTCTCCGGCCAGACCCAGGCCCCGGGCGCCGCGAACCCCGACCTGGTGCAGCAGGGCGAGCTGATCTACACCCAGGGCAACCCCGCCAGCGGCGTGGCGGCCTGCACCGCCTGCCACGGCGCGAGCGGCCTGGGCATGCCGCAGGCCAGGTTCCCCCGGGTCGGCGGTCAGCACCCCGACTACGTGAAGAAGCAGCTCAACGATTTCCGGGCCGGTGTGCGCGGCAACGATCCCAACGGCATGATGCGGGATGTGGCCATGAAGCTCACCGACGCAGAGATCGAGGCCGTGGCCTCCTACATGGCCGGCCTGAAGTAAGCGGTCAGGCGGTTTGAGGAACCTGCAAAGGGTGGCCTGGTGCCACCCTTTGTTTTTCCAGCCCCGAATCCCGGCCTGGATCCGCGTTCAGCGGACTCCGCGGCGGAAGCCCCGCAACGGGGTCGTGCCGCGTTGCGGTCAGCACCGCTGGTTTGGGTTAGTATCCGGCTTCCGGCTGGAACGATTCCCGACACCCCTCCTCTAACAAGGGGTATCGCCGTGCCGCCGGCACACCGGATTCCCGTGGAGAGAGACGCACGAAAATGAACAAGACGCCCCGATTCCTGCTCGCCCTGCTCCTGCCGCTTCTCGCCTTCAGCCAGGTGGCCCGGGCCGAGAGCTTCGACGAAGGCATCGAGTACCAGCTGGTCACTCCCGCCCAGGCCACCGACGACCCCGACAAGGTGGAGGTGCTGGAGCTGTTCTGGTACGGCTGTCCCCACTGCTACCACCTCGAGCCCGAGATCCAGGCGTGGCTGGCGACCAAGCCCGACAACGTGGAGTTCCGGCGCATGCCCGCCATCCTCGGCCAGAGCTGGGGGATTCACGCCCGCGCCTTCTACACCGCCGAGGTGCTCGGCGTGCTGGACCGGATCCACGAGCCGCTGTTCGCCGCCATCCACGAGCAGAACCGCCATCTCAACACCGAGGAGTCCCTCCAGGGCTTCTTCGCCGAGCACGGCGTCGATCCCGAGGAGTTCACCAAGGCGTTCAACTCCTTCACGGTGGAAAGCAAGTACCGGCGGGCGCTATCCTTAACCAATAAGTACGGCATCGACGGGGTGCCGGCCATCATCGTCAACGGCAAGTACCGCACCAGCGCCACCCTCGCCGAGGGGCGTGAGCGCATGTTCCGGGTGGTGGATTTCCTGGTGCAGAAGGAGACCGAGGCGGCAAAGTGATCCGCAACGCCCCGCCGGCGCAGTAGATCAGACTCAAGTCCGACAGGCACCTAAGAGGGTCCCAGGGGGAGGCAGGGTGGTTCAGCCGACCGAGTCCGTCCAGGCGCGCAGTTCTGCGGGCGGTGCTTCCCCTGTGTCCGTGGCAGCCTCCGGGCTGAATCCTGGAACAGTGGTGATGGCCGAACACATTCCCCAGACCCTGCGGCTGCTCACCTACAACATCCAGGTGGGCATACCCACCGAGCGCTATCGCCACTACTTCACCCGCGGCTGGCGGCATGTGCTGCCCCACCACGCCCGCTTCGCCCACCTGGATCGCATCGCCGGCCTCATCAGCGGCTTCGACATGGTCGCCCTGCAGGAGGTGGATGCCGGCAGCATCCGCACCGGCTTCACCAACCAGCTCGAGTACCTGGCCGAGCGTGCGGGTTTCCCCTTCACCTGCCAGCAGATCAACCGCAACCTCGGCAAGCTGGCCCAGAACAGCAACGGCCTGCTCAGCAAGTTCCGCCCGCGGGACGTGATGGACCACAAGCTGCCGGGCCTCATACCCGGGCGCGGCGCGCTGGTGGTGCGTTACGGGGATCGCGAGAACCCGCTCATCCTGGTGGTCATGCACCTGTCGCTGAGCAAGCGGGCGCGCACCCAGCAGATGCACTATATCCGCGAGGTGGTGGAGGATTTCGAGCACGTCATCGTCATGGGTGATCTCAACTGCCAGTTTCCGCGCCTGCACGGGGAGAAGGGTCCGCTCGCCAAGACCCGCCTGCGGCCCGCCGGCCCCGAGCTGCACACCTTCCCCAGCTGGCACCCCCAGCGCAGCATCGACCACATCCTGGTGACCGAGTCCCTGGTGGTGAAGAGCGTCCACGTGCTCAACCAGACCCTATCCGACCACCTGCCGGTGGCCACCGAGATCCAGCTTCCCGCCGACGTCCATCTCGTCGCCTGAATGCCTGAAGGCTGTCGTCCCGCGGGGCGGGGGATCCGGTTTACAGCCTGCATCCGCAGACCGACAATCGCCTTATCCCTTATCCCTTATCCCTTATCCCTTATCCCTTATCCCTTATCCCTTATCCCCTGTACTCAAGCCGCCCGCCCCAGGCGCCGGTTCGCCGGCACCGCCTCGTCAATCCGGCGCGGCGGGTCCAGCTCCAGTCCGTTCATCAGCGCCACGTACTCCTCGCGCGAGGCGACCTGCAGCCGGGGATTGCAGCGCCTCTCCTCGCCGATGGTGCTCACCGTCATGCCGTCATAGTCGTGCGCCGGGTAGACCAGGGTCGCCTCCGGCAGCGTCAGCAGCTTCCGGAACAGGCTGTCGTAGGCCTGGCCCGCGTCCCCGTTCTGGAAGTCCGTCCGCCCCGAGCCGCGAATGAGCAGGGTGTCGCCCGTGAAGACCCGATCCGGCAGGCGCAGCGAGTAGGAGCAGTCGGTGTGCCCCGGGGTGTATATGGCCGTCAGCCCCAGGCCGGCGACCTCCAGCCGCTGGCCGTCCTGCAGGCGCCACGACAGGCCCTCCGCCGCGCTCTGCACACCCATGGCCGTGGCGCAGCCGGTGGCGTCCTGCAGCGGCCCCAGCGCGGTCACGTGATCCGCGTGCACGTGGGTGTCCACCGCCAGCACCAGCTTCAGCCCCAGCTCCCGGATCAGCCGCAGATCCCGCTCCAGCTGCTCGCGCACCGGGTCGATGATCAGGCACTCCGTGGAGTCCTCACCGGCCAGCAGGTAGGTATAGGTGCTGGATTCGCGATCGAAGAGCTGGCGGAACAGCATGGCGTTTCTCCCGTGGGTCGATGGGCCTAAGGGTTTGATGGGTGGCGGGGAGCGGGGTTCCGAGGTGGCGGCGGCGAAAAACAACTACTGGAAAGTCGGGCATCTGATATAGCCTCAGGAGCGGTCAGGCGTCACGTCCGCGTCGTTTGACCCTCGTCATCAGCGCGGAAAGGGGGATCGGATCCATGGGTGTATCGGGACGCCGCATTGGCCTGCGGGTTATGGCCGCCATCGCCTTGATCTTCGGTCTGCTGACCCTGGTCTCCGGGGGGCAGGTGCTGTTCGGGACGGAAAGCCACCGGGCGGCGGCCGGGGACTATGTGGGCTTCGTGGTCTGGTTCAACTTTCTGGCGGGCTTCGCCTATATCGCCGCGGGCATCGGCCTGTGGCTGGGTGGCCGGTGGGCGGTGTGGCTGTCGCTGCTCATCGCCGTGGCCACGCTGGCGGTCTTCGCCCTGTTCGGGGTGCACATTCTCCAGGGGGGACGCTACGAAATGCGGACCGTTGCCGCGATGACCCTGCGGACAGGGACCTGGTGGGTGTTCTTCCTTCTCGGTCGCGGACTGCTTCCCCGGGTGGCGGCCCGGAACTGAACCGATTCTGTCCCTGCCCATGACGGGCGGCTGGCGGTTGCGGGCATTGCACCCACGGACCGCCGGCCGCCATGCCTGTTCCCTGTCGGCCGTCAGGCCGCGCGCTGGTGATCGCCGGTGATTTCGCGGACCACGGGGTAGAGGTGCTCGGTCTCGCGCTGGATGCGATCGAGGATGAGGTCGAACATCTCCCGGGTTTCCGTGATGAACGAGTCGTAGCGATCGCCGATGGCCAGCTCGTGGTGGCGCGGGTGGCACCACTTGCGGCTGTACTGGTTCATGATGCGCTTCAGCTCGACCGAGCCGTTCATGAAGCCCTTGGCCAGGTTGTTGACCTTGGTATCGGAGTGCTTGATGAGCCGTGGGTAGAGGTGGGTGTCCACCACGTCCATGTGTTCATGCACCATGTCCATGTAGCGGTAGAAGAGCTCGCAGCAGGTGCCGGTGTCGCACATGCTCCGGTCCGTGAGCAGGTGGGCGAGCACGTTGGAGAGCTCGGTAATCTGGTGGTTCTGCTGATGCAGTGCTTCGTAGGTGACCATCAATCCATCCTCCTGGCAGCTTTTCCCGCTGTCCGATTGTTCTGGTTTCATCCCTGTGTCCTTCACGCTAGAACGGGTTGGGCGCGCCGTCAACCAACGGTTAAGTATCTATATTTACTAATGAAGCGTGCACGGTGCAGTGATGGCCGGCGAGCCCGGCGGTGACTCCGGTGGAGCAGCGGGGCTCGTCGGCCCCTGCCACGGACTAAGCTACAGTCAATGTCTTTCGACCCGGAGAGGAGCCTGAATGCGCCCCATCGTGGAGATTGCCGCCGAGCTCGGCCTCGCCCCCGACGACCTGATAATCTACGGGGACCGGATGGCGAAGCTGCGCCTGGGTGCGCTGCCGCGCCCGGGGGAAGCGCCGCCGGGGCGCATCATCCTGGTTTCGGCCATCAACCCCACCCGCAGCGGCGAGGGCAAGACCACGGTTTCGGTGGGGCTGGCCCAGGGCCTGCGGCGCTCGGGCCGGCGGGTGGCGCTGGCGCTGCGCGAGCCCTCGCTGGGGCCCATCTTCGGGGTGAAGGGGGGCGGCACCGGCGGCGGACGCAGCCGGCTGGAGCCCTCCGATCGCATCAACATGCACTTCACCGGCGACATGCACGCGGTGGGTTCGGCCCACAACCTGCTGGCGGCGCTGGTGGACAACGCGGTGCACTTCCACAGCAAGCTGGACCTGGAGCACCGGCAGGTGTTCTGGCGCCGGGTGTTGGACGTGAACGACCGGGCGCTGCGCAAGGCGGTCATCGGCCTGGGGGGGCGCACCAACGGGGTGCCGCGGGAGGACGGCTTCGACATCACCGCCGCATCGGAAGTGATGGCGATCCTCTGCCTGGCGGAGGGCATTCCGGATCTGAAGGCGCGCCTCGGGCGCATCCTGGTGGGCTTCGATCGGGCCGGCGACGCGGTCACCGCCGATCGGCTGCAGGCCACCGGGGCCATGGCCGCCCTGCTGCAGGACGCCATCCTGCCCAACCTGGTGCAGTCCACCGAGGGGGTTCCCGCCCTCGTCCACGGCGGCCCCTTCGGCAACATCGCCCACGGCTGCAACAGCGTGACGGCCACCCGCGCCGCCGCCGCGCGCGCCGATTACGTGGTCACCGAGGCGGGTTTCGGCTTCGACCTGGGAGCGGAGAAGTTCTTCGACATCAAGTGCCGCAGCTCCGGGCTCTGGCCGCACGCGGTGGTGCTGGTGGTGACGGCCCGGGCGCTGCGCTTCCACGGCGGGGGCGATCCGGTTCGCGGGGGTCCGGTCAGCGACATCGAGCGCGGCCTGGCGCACCTGGATCACCACGTGAGCAGTGTGCGGCTGTTCGGCTTCGAGCCGGTCATCGCCATCAACCGCTTCGAGGGCGACAGCGAGGCCGATCTGCGCGCCATCGAGTGGGGCTGTGCCGGTCGCGGCCTGGCGGTGGCGCGCTGCACCAGCTTCACCGAGGGCGGGGCGGGGGCCGGGGCGCTGGCGGACGCGGTGGTGGCCGCTGCGGATCGGCCAATGCCTCCGCCACGCTTTCTCTACGGGCTGGAGGAGAGCCCGGAGGCGAAGATCGGGGCGGTGGCGCGCACCATCTACGGCGCCGGCGGGCTCGACTTCAGCCGTACCGCCCGCCGGGACCTGGAGCGGATCCGCTGCCTCGGCCTCGATCGGCTGCCGGTGTGCATCGCCAAGCCCCACCTGACCCTGTCCGGGGACCCGCGCCAGGCGGGCCGGCCGGAGGCGGAGGGCTTCGAGCTGCCGGTGGAGTCGGTGCGGGCGGCGGCCGGGGCCGGCTACCTGCTGGCGCTCACCGGCGATATCGTCACCATGCCCGGGCTGCCGCCAGAGCCCGCCGCCCACCACATCGATCTCTCCGGGTCGGGCGAGGTGCTGGGCATCTGATCCCGCGGAGGCGCGTCATGGAGCGGAAACCTCGCACTCCGGGCCGGCGGGCGTTCCTGGCCCGGCTCGGCGGACTGGGCGCGGCGCTGTGGCTCGGCCCGGGGCTTGCCGCCGGCCCGGGACCGATCATCACCAGGCCCATCCCGGCCAGCGGCGAGACCCTGCCGGTCATCGGCATGGGCACCTGGATCACCTTCGACGTGGGTTCCGATACCGCCGAGCTGGCCACCCGGGTGGCGATCCTGCGCACCTTCTTCGCCCGCGGCGGGGCGCTCATCGACTCCTCGCCCATGTACGGCCGCGCCGAGGCCACGCTCGGCTACTGCCTGAAGCGCATTCCCGAAGCCGACGCGCTGTTCAGCGCCACCAAGGTCTGGACCCGGGGCCGCGCGGCGGGCAGCCGCCAGATGGAGCGATCCCGCGGGCTGTGGGGGGTGGCGCGTCTTGACCTGATGCAGGTTCACAACCTGCTCGACCGGGAGACGCACCTGCCGGTCCTGAAGGAGTGGAAGGCCGAGGGGCGGATCCGCTACCTGGGCGTGACCACCTCCCACGGCCGTCGCCACGCCGAGCTGGAACGGCTGCTGCGCACCGAGCCGCTCGACTTCGTGCAGGTCACCTACAACATCGCCGACCGGGAGGCGGAGGCGCGGCTGCTGCCGCTGGCCGCCGAGCGGGGCATCGCCGTCATCATCAACCGGCCGTTCCAGGGCGGGCGCCTGTTCCGGGCCGTGCACGGCCGGCCGTTGCCGGACTGGGCGGCGGAGATCGGCTGCGTCAACTGGGCCCAGTTGTTCCTCAAGTTCATCGTCTCCCACCCCGCGGTCACCGTCGCCATCCCCGCCACCTCCCAGGTGGCCCACATGGAGGAGAACATGGGAGCGCTCCGCGGCGCGCTGCCGGATGCGGCGCTGCGGCGGCGGATGGCGGCGGCCTTCGAGGCGCTGTAAGCAAGTGCTTACCTACCCATGGTGGGCCGTGGAACGGACAGGGAAACGGCACGGCCGGGCTGCCCTAGGGCGGCCCGTGCCGCCGGTCGGTGACCGGGCCCGGAGCGGGGATGGAGACTGAGCCCGGCACCACCCTCGCCATCCTCGGGCTGGCGCTGCTCTCCGGCGGCACTACCGTGGTGGGTGTGGCGCTGGCGCTGCGGCTGGAGCGGCACCCGGGGTGGGTGGCTGGAGGGATTGGCTTCTCCGCCGGCATCATGCTGCTGGTCTCCGTCTTCGAACTGGTGCCGGAGGCCGCGGCCCTGTCGGGCTACGTGGATGTGCTGCTGGTGGCGGGGCTGGGAGCCGGGGCGTTCGCCCTGCTGCATGCGCTCATCCCCCATACCCACCTGGTGGAGGAGGGCGGCATGTTCGATCCCGCCCTTCTGCGCAGCGCCTACCTTGTCATCCTGGGCCTGATCCTCCACGACCTGCCCGAAGGCTTCGCCATGGCCAACGCCTATCTGGCCGCGCCCCGGCTCGGTCTCCTCCTGGCGCTGGCCATCGCCCTGCACAACATTCCCGAGGAGTTCGCCATGGCGGTCCCCGCCATCATGCTCGGCCGGCGCCGCCTGCTCTACCGTGCCGCCCTCGTCTCGGCGCTGGCGGAGCCGGTGGGCGCGGTGGCGGGTCTGCTGGCGGTGGGGTTCCGGCCGGGACTCGTGCCCGTCTTCATGGGCTTCGCCGCGGGGGCGATGATCTTCGTCTCCGTCCATGAGCTCATCCCCATGGCGCGGCGCTACGGCCACCGGCGCCTGTTCGCCGCCGGCATGACCGCCAGCGGGTTGGTGTTCCTGGGCCTGCGGGCGTTGCTGCCGGGGGGATGAGCCGTGGTGCGGGCAGGCCCCCTCCCCTGTGCACCGGCACCGGCTATTGGCGCCGGGGGAACATGATCCGGCAGCGCCCCTCTAACCACTACACGGCAAGGCGACTCGAGCGGGAGGACGGGGCGATGGCAACCAATCACCACCGGCGGCGGCTGGTGGCCGGCCTGGCGGGGCTGCTGGTGGCGGGTCCGGCGCTGGCCGCCCGGCTGCTGGAGCCCACCCCGGCGCAGACGGCCGGGCCCTTCTACCCGGTCGAGCTGCCGCTGGACGATGACAACGATCTCACCCGCGTGGCCGGGCACGCGGGCGTGGCGCGGGGCCGCATCACCGACCTCGGCGGCCGCGTGCTCGATGTGAACGGCCGGCCCATCGCGGGGGTGCGGGTGGAGATATGGCAGTGCGACGCCAACGGCCGCTACCGGCATCCGCGCGAGCGCGGCGGCTCACCGCCGGACCCCGGCTTCCAGGGCCACGGCCAGGCCCGCACCGGCGCCGACGGCCGCTACCGCTTCCGCACCATCCGCCCGGTGCCCTACCCGGGGCGCACGCCCCACATCCACATGGCGGTGTTCAGCGAGTGGGAGGAGCCCTTCGTGACCCAGATCTACATCCAGGGCGAGCCGGGCAACGCCGGGGATTTTCTCTTCAACCGCATCCCCGCGGAGCGGCGCGGCCTGGTCCTGGCGGAGTTCGCCCCGGGCGGCGGCCCCGGCGCGGAGCTCGCGGCCGGGTTCGACGTCGTGCTCGGCGGCGTCGACGGCACCCCGGCGGGCTAGATCATGGCCGTCAACGCCGTGCAGATGCCGGCGCTGGCGTTCCTGTGGGGCTGGCTCGCCCTGGACGGAGATGCCCGCGGGGTGTCTCCGCCCGGACTCAGTCGGGGGCGATGGGCGAGATGAAGCCCGCCGGCTTCACCGCCAGCACCGGCAGCTGGGTGGTCTGCAGGATCTCCTCCGCCGTGTTGCCCATGATCAGGCCGGGGATGCCGGTCCGGCCCACGGTGCCCATGACGATGAGGTCCGCCCCGGTCTCCCCGGCGATCCGGGCGATGACATCCGCCGGGCGCCCCTTGGCCACGTGGACGGCAGGGCTGTTCCGGTCCATGCCGAAGGGGGCGACCAGGCTCTCCACCAGCGCCTCGTGGTGTTCGCGGATGATCGTGAGCTGGCGCTCCAGTTCCGCCAGCGGAATCCGCGCCATGCCGTCGCGCAGCATCGACTCTCCGGGCAGATCCCAGGCGTGCACCACGTGTACCGCCGCATCCTCGCGTCGACCCAGGGAGGTGGCGAGCTGGAGAATCGTGCGGTCGAGCGCCGGGTCGGCGTCACCGGCCGGATCCACCGCGGCCAGCACGCTCCGGTAGCTCTCCCGCATGCCGGGCCGGTCGATCCAGACCGGGCACGGACACTTGCGCAGCAGGTGCAGATCGAGACTGCCGAACAGCCGCTGCAGCGTCCCGGCCGGGGGCTCGGCGGCCTTCATCAGCAGGTCGAAGCCGTTGTTCCGCACCGCGCGGACGACCTCGATGAAGGGGGTGCCCGTCGCCACCTTGGTGTGGATTAGCACGCCGTTGTCCGCCCACGGCGCGGTGAGCCGGTGCAGCGCATCCAGGCGGCGGTCGCGCACCGTGGCGGTCAGGTCGAGGCCGAGGCGCTCCTCCAGCCGGCGGGCGTCGTCGATGGGCGCGATCACGTCCATCACCGTGAGCCGGGCCTCGTTCGCCTGGGCCAGACGGGCGGCGCGCTGCAGCACCGGTGCCGGGTCAGCGTCGCCATGAGCCAGCAGCAGGATGTTCTTGAAACGTTGCATGCTCGTTGCTCCCAGTGCAGGTTGACAAAGATTCAGCCGCCCGCGGCCAGCCACAGCAGCAGGCCGCCCAGGGCCAGCCACAGGGCGCCGGCCACCGGCCAGCGCCGCAACCCCGGCCCGGTCTCCTGGACGATGAGCCACTTTCCCGCCGCCCTCAAGCCCGCTCCGCTGATTGGCGGTCCCGGCAACCGCGGGGCGGGCAGCCGGACCAGGGCGCGCAGCGCGAGCTCGGGCAGGTCGCCGGGCGGGAGACGCAGGATCCGCGGCAGGCGTCGGCCGGCCGCGACCCGCAGCGCCAGGGCGGCGAGCCCCAGTCCGAGCGCGAGGCTGCCGGCGGCGGAGAGACTGGCGCCCCAGGTGCCCGCCAGGAGGGGGAACAGGGCCACCAGTCCGAGCAGCGCCGCCCAGGCGCTGCAGGCCAGGGGCGGCGCCGTCCGGCGGACCGCCGGGGGGCGGCGCACCAGCCACAGGAAGCGGACCATGAGCAGGGTGGTGGCGACGCTGCCCAGGGCCAGTACCAGGACCAGGCCGCTCCACTCCGGCGGCAGCGCCTCTTTCAGCACCGCCTTGGCAGCGGCCCCGCTGGTCAGGGGCGCACCCGCCAGGGCCAGGGCCAGCAGGGCCAGCCCCGGCAGCGTCCAGGGGACGCCCCGCCGGCGCAGCCCGAGGCCGAGGAACAGCCCGCCCTTGGCCAGCCCGTGGTGGGCGGCGTAGAGGGTGACGGCCACCGCCAGCGGCGCCGCGGCGGCGGGCTCGGCCAGCGCCAGTCCCAGCGCCGTGGTGAGCACGCCCATCTGGCTCATGCTGGAGTAGGCGAGCACCACCCCGGGCCGCCGCTGCAGGAGGCCCGCGGCCACGCCGTAGAAGGCGGCCGCCAGGCCCACCGCCACCAGCGCCGTGCCCCAGCCGGCAAGGGTCGCTCCACCCAGGGGCAGGAAGCGCAGCAGGCCCAGCACGCCGGCGTTGATCATCGTCCCGGCGAGCGCCGCCGCGCCCGCGGCCGGGGCGGCGGGATAGGCGAGCGGCATCCAGTGGTGCAGCCCGGGGGCGGCCAGCTTGATGCCGATCGCGAGCAGCAGCAGGACCAGGGCGGCCGGGCCCGGCGCGCCGGAGCGGAGGGTGGCGAAGTCGAATCCGCCGGCGCCGGCGGCCAGCAGCACCAGCGCGGTGAACAGCGCCACCTCCCCCACCAGGGTCCAGGCCAGGTAGACCCGCGCGGCCCGGCGCGCCCCGGGTCGGTGGGCCACCAGCCCGTAGGCGGAGAGCCCCATCACCGCGTAGCCCAGGTAGAAGGTGAGGGCGTCCTGGGCCAGGAGCAGCAGGAAGTTGCCGCCCATGGCCAGGAGGAAGAAGGTCCGGAAGCGGCCGGCACGGGGTCCGGACAGGGTGTCGCGGGCCATCGCCGCCGCCGCAAGCCACACCAGGGCCCCGGCGAGGAGCAGGATCCGGCCGCCGGGGTCGAGGCCGAGGCTCACGCCCAGCAGCAGCCAGGGCAGGTCCAGAGCCGCGTCCGCCGGCAGCAGCAGCGCCGCGGCCAGCGCCGGCAGGGCCGCCGCCGGCACCGGGCCGCCGCGGCCGCGGGCCCAGGGGATGGCCAGCCAGGGGACCAGCCAGGCGAGGAGGAGCGTCGCGGTCATGGAGCGTACTCCCGGGCGGTGATGAGGCGGGCCCAGTCGAGCGGGCTGAAGGGGGTGGCGGCCAGCAGCCCCGCGCCGAGCGCCAGCAGCGCGGTGACGACCGGCGGCCAGAGCAGCAGGCCGACGGTCTCCAGGCGGCGGGCGGGTATATGCTCCTCCGGCCAGGCGGCGGGGGCGGGCCGGAACCAGGCGCGATGGAGGATGGGAAGGAAGTAGGCGGCGTTGAGCAGGCTGCTCGCCGCCAGCACCGGCAGCACCCACGCCGCGGCGCCGGCCTCCACCGCGCCGAGGCCCAGGTACCACTTGCTCACGAAGCCGGCCACCGGCGGGATGCCGATCATGCCGAGCGCCCCGACGGTGAAGGCGAGCGTGGTGCCGGGCATGCGCCGGCCCACGCCGTTCATCTCGCTTACGTGGTGGATGCCGAGGGTTTCGGCGTAGTTGCCGGCGGCGAAGAACAGCGTGATCTTCATCAGCCCCTGGTGCACCAGGTGCACCACCCCGCCGATGGTGGCGAGCGGGCCGAGGATGGCGGCGCCCAGCGCGATGTAGGAGACCTGGCTGACGGTGGACCAGGCCAGCCGCTTCTTCAGGCTGTCCTGGGTGAGCGCCCGCACGGAGCCGTAGACGATGGTGAGCGCCGCCAGCGCCCCGAGGGGGGCGAGCAGGCCCAGCTGGTGGGCGAACTCCACCCCGTAGACGTCGTACACCACCCGCACGATGCCGAAGGCCCCCGCCTTCACCACCGCCACCGCGTGCAGCAGGGCGCTCACCGGCGCCGGCGCCACCATGGCCTGGGGCAGCCAGCCGTGCAGCGGCACCAGCGCCGCCTTCACCCCCAGCCCGGCGATGAGCAGCACGAAGATGAGCCGCAGCTCCGGGTGCAGTCCGGGGGGCAGGGCATCGAGCAGTCCGCCCTCCACGAACTCCAGCGGCCCGGCCACCGTCCGCAGCCAGACGGTGCCCACCAGCAGGGCGGTGCCGCCGGCGAGGGTGTAGGCCAGGTAGATGCGCGCCCCGCGGGTGGCCTCGGGGGTGCCGCGATGGGCCACCAGGGGGTAGGTGGCCAGCGTCAGCACTTCGTAGAAGACCAGGAAGGTGAACAGGTTGCCCGCCAGGGCCAGGCCCACCGTGGCCGAGACGCAGAGGCTGAAGAAGCCGAAGAAGCGGCTGCGGTGGGGCGAGTGCTCCAGGTAGCCGATGGCGTAGAGGGTGGTCACCAGCCACAGCACCGTGGAGAGGGTGACGAACAGCACCGAGAGGGCGTCGGCATGGAGCACCAGGTCGAGCCCCGGGGCCAGGGTCCAGCGGCTCTCGTAGGCCGCGCCTTGGAACACCCCCCACATCATCACCCCCACCAGCGCCAGCTTGAGCACCGCGCCGGCCAGGTTGAGCACGGTGCGCAGGCGGTGGGCCTCCTCGCGCAGGAGGAAGATCACCAGCCCCGGCAGCAGGGAGCTGAGGACGATGAGGGCGGGCAGGGTGGTCTGCAGGGTCATGGCCGCAGCCCCGGGGCGGGGAGGGGGGCGAGCAGCTCCCACAGCGGCGCGGCGAACAGCCCCAGTGCCACGGCGGCCGCCAGCGCCAGCAGCAGCGGCGGCAGTTCCTCGCCCGCCCCCGCCAGGCGCCGCCCGGCGGGCTGCACGGCGTTGCCGAACAGGTGGCCGAGGAGGCGGAAGACATAGGCGCCCGCCAGCAGGGTGCCGATCGCGACCACCGCCACCGGCCACCAGAGCCCGGCGCCGATGGCGCCGGAAAGCAGCTGCCACTTGGCCAGGAAGGTGCCGCTCGGCGGCAGGCCGATGAGGGCCACCCCGGCGAGCGCCAGGGTGAAGCTGGTCACCGGCAGGCGCTGCACCGTGCCGTCCAGTTCGGCGATGCGGTCGTGGCCGGCGTGCCGCTGCACCACCCCGGCGGCGAGGAAGAAGCCGGCCTTGGCGAAGCCGTGGCTGAGGGCCAGCAGCACCAGCCCGCCGAAGGCCGCCTCCCGCGCCGGCCCGGGGGGCAGGACCGCGAGCAGCGGGAAGAACAGCAGCAGGTAGCCCACCTGGGCCACGGTGGAGTAGGCCGCCAGCAGCTTCAGCCGGGGTGCGCGCAGGGCCTGCCAGGATCCCCACAGCACCGCCGCGGCGCCGAGTGCGCCGAGCAGCGTCGCCACCCCGGCGCCCGCCACCGGGGCGAAGAGGTCCAGCCACAGGCGCAGCAGCAGGTAGAAGGCCGCCTTCACCACCAGCGCCGAGAGGGCCGCGCTGACGGGGGCCGGGGCGCTGCCGTGGGCCGGCGGCAGCCAGAAGTGGAGCGGGAAGGCGGCAGTCTTGAGCAGCAGCCCGGCGAACATCAGCGCCAGCGCCGCCGCGGCCGCCGGGTCCGGGCCGATGGCGGCGGCCACCCCGGCCAGGTCGAGGCGGCCATAGGCGGCATAGAGCAGGGCCACGCCCGCCAGGTAGGCCATGGAGCCCAGCAGGCCCACCAGCAGGTAGCGCAGCGCCGCCTCCAGCGCCGCCCGCGTGCCGGCCAGGGTGGCGAGCGCCACCGCGGCGAGCCCCAGCAGCTCCAGGGTCACGTAGAGGTTGAAGAGATCCGCGGCCAGGAACAGGGCGTTGAGGGCGGTGAGCAGGAGCAGCCACAGGGGCCAGAAGTGGCGTCCGGCGGGATGGCCGGCGAAGTAGCGCCCGGCGTAGAGGGTGGCGGCCAGGGCCACCGCGGCGGTCATGGCGAGCAGCGTCGCGGAGAGCCCGTCGGCCCGCAGGACGATGCCGAGCCCGGCCGTCCAGCCCCCGGGTACCAGCGTCACCGTGCCGGCGGCGGCCACCTCTCCCAGCAGCAGGAGGGTGGCGGCGAGGGTCAGGCCGGCGGCGGCCAGCGCCAGCGGCCGGCCGGCCACGGGCCATACCAGCGCCGGCAGGGCGGCGGTCAGGGGCAGGGCCACGATCCCGGCGAGGAGGTTACTCATCGCGGGTCGCCCGCAGGCGCCGGCCGAGGGCCAGGGCGAAGGCGGTGGCGCTCACCGCCACCACGATGCCGGTGAGCACCAGCGCGTGGGGCACCGGGTCGGCGGCTGCGCCGGGACCGTTCCAGGCGGTGGCGATGAGCAGCAGGAAGATCCCGCCGCCGAGGATGTTGAGCGCCATCACCCGGCGCAGGAGCGCCGCGTGGGCCAGGGCGCCGAACAGGCCCAGGGCCGCCAGGGCGCAGCCGCTGAGGAGGTAGATGATCTGGGGGGTGGGCATATCAGGCCTCCCCAGGCCGGGAACGGTCCGTGGACGGTGACCAGGGTTCGGGCTCTCCGCCCAGGAAGGCGATCACCAGGGCCGCGGCGATGGCCGTTACCGCCGCGCTCTCGATGAGGAGGATGAGCAGCCCGGCCGCCGCCGCCGGGTACTGCAGGAAGGCGTTCCCGGCCAGGGTCACCGCGAGGCCCACCGCCAGGAACAGCCCCACGCCGCCCGCCGCGGCCAGGCGCAGCGGCAGGCCGGCGGGCAGTCCCGCGGCGCGCACGCCCGCCAGGCGCAGCAACACCCCCGCGGCGGCCACCAGGGCGCCGGCCTGGAAGGCGCCGCCCGGGGCGTGGGCGCCGGCCCAGAGCAGGTAGGCGCCGGTGAGCAGCAGCAGCGGAACCAGCCAGCCGGCCAGCCCGGAGAGCAGGGCGGGGGCGGGGCCGTAGGCGGGGCGCCCGGCGCCGAGGGCGTTGATGCCGAGCAGCGCGGCCAGCAGCACCGCCAGCTCCAGCAGGGTGTCGTAGGCGCGGAAGTTGAGCAGCACGGCGGTCACCGGGTTGGTGACGCCGCTCCGGGGCAGCTGCTCCGCCACGGCGCCGGCCAGGCGCACCGGGTCGGCGGCCGGCAGGCTGGCGGCCAGCGCCCAGGCCAGCACCAGCCCGAAGCCGGCGGCGAGCAGGGCCAGGAGTATCGTCACCGGCCGGTCGGCGCCCGGTTGCGCTGCGTCGCCGCGTTCGTCGCGTTCGTCGCGGGCGGCGGCCAGCAGCAGGGCGCCGCTCAGCCCCGCGCCGATGGCCGCCTCCGCCAGGGCCACGTCGGGGGCGCCGAGGCGCGCCCACACCAGCGCCAGCAGGAGGCCGAAGGCGATGAACAGGATCACCCCGCGCAGCGGCTCGCGGCTGGTGATCACGGCCGCCGCCAGCCCCAGCAGGAGCAGCGCCAGCAGGCCGTCGAGCAGGAGTCCGGGCGGTCCGCTCACGGCCGGTCCTCCCCGCGGCGCGCGCGCCGGGCGATGAGGTGGGCGCCGGTGCCGCTGGCGGCGAGCACCAGCAGCCAGACCAGCGCCAGCTTGAGCACCGCCGCCGGACTCTCCGCCTGCAGCGCCAGCCCCGCCACCAGCAGGCCCAGCCCCAGGTTGTCCGCCTTGGTCAGCGCGTGCAGGCGGGTGTAGAGGTCCGGCAGGCGCAGCAGCCCGATGCTGCCGGCCAGGTAGAACAGCAGTCCGGCCCCGACGAGGAGGAGGGTGAGCAGGTCAGTCATGGTCCGCCTCCGGGCCGCCGCGGGTGAAGGCCGCCACCGCCACCACCGCCAGCAGGGCCAGCACCAGCGCCACGTCCACCAGGGCCGGCTGGCCGAGCAGGGGCGCCAGGAGCAGCAGGAAGCCCACGCCGGCCGTGCCCAGCAGCTGGACGGCCAGCAGCCGGTCGCCGGCGGCGGGGCCCTTCAGCACCCGGATCAGCCCCAGGGCGACGGTCACCAGCAGCAGGGTGGCGGCGAGACCCAGGAATTCAGCCATGGGGGCGCGCCCCCGGCAGGCCGAACAGGCCCGCCACGGCCCGCTCCAGACGGGCCAGCTCGGCCTGGCTGTCGCCGCCGGCGTCGAGCTGGTGGACGGCGAGGGTGTCGCCCTCGATCTCCGCCGCCAGGGTGCCCGGCAGCAGGCTCACGCAGGTGGCGAAGAAACGGCGCGGCGCGCCCTCGGGCAGCGCCGTGCGGTAGTCGAGGAAGCCCGGCGCGATGCGCAGCCGCGGCCCCAGGGTGCGCCGCGCCACGTCCACGCCGCCGCGCAGCGACTCCCAGGCGAAGAAGGGCAGAAAGCGCAGCAGGCCGGTCAGGGACAGGGCCGACCCCGTCCCCAGCCGGCGGGCGGACCAGGCGGCCAGCACCACCGCCGGGACACCGATTGCCCAGGAGGACGCGCTGCCGCCGGCCAGGATCCACCACAGCACCGCCGCCGCCAGCAGGGCGGTGGCCGGGCGGAAGCCGCGGGAGAGGGGAGCGGGCGGGGTCACGGCGCATCCCGGCGGCGGCCGGGGCGGGTGCGGATCCGCACGGGCAACGGCTGCAGGGCCGGACCGGGGCGCTCGCCGCGGCCGGCCACAATGGCCGGCAGCCAGCGGGTGGCCAGCCCCGAGAGGGTGGTGAGCAGCAGGATCATGGTGCCTCCTCCAGTGTCGCCTCGGCGGGCACGGCGTGTGCCCTGATTCGACTATAGACGAGATTGGAAGCTGCGGAGAATTCGCATTGTTGTCGCTGACAGTTCGATTATTTCGAACTGTCTACGGGCCGGAAACCGCCCGCCGCCAGGCGCGCGGCCCGCCCCTGGCGGCGGCGCGGGGCGTGGCCCGCGGCCGTTCAGGTGAAGAGATCGGTGCGGGCGGATGCGGTGATGGCGGCCACCGCCGGGTGCTTGATGCGGCGTTCCGCGGAGATGGCGTAGTAGCGCTCCTGCACCGCGTCCGTGCGCCCGATGACCTCGACGCCGTACTTGGCCAGCACGTCCGCCTCCATGGCGGCCGGCGAGGTGAAGACGCCGATGCCCGCCTCGCCGAAGGCCTTCATCAGGGCGCGGTCCTCGAACTCCGCCGCCACCCGGGGGCGGATCCCCTCATGCTCGAACCACTGTTCCAGGGAACGGCGCAGGGCGCTGCTGGCGGTGGGCATCAGCACGGGGGCGCCGTCCAGGGAGCGCGGAAACCCCTTGCGGTAGTGCCGTGCCTGTTCGCCCCGGGCGAAGAAGGTGCTGCCCGATTCGCCGAGCAGGTGGTTGTAGGCGCGGATGTTGAGTGTCGGGCTGACCGGGGCGTCGGCCAGCACCAGGTCCAGCCGGTGCACCGAGAGGTCGGCCAGCAGGTCCACCAGGGGCGCCTCGTGACAGACCAGCCGCACCTTCTCCGGCATCTGCATCGCCGGCTCCAGTACCCGGTAGGCGAGCAGCTTGGGCACCACCATGGCCACCCCCACGTTGAAGACCAGCCCCCGCTCCAGGGGCCGGCCCTCGATGAGGTCCTGCAACTCGGTCCCGAGCCGGAACATCTCGTCGGCGTAGGAGAAGACCAGGCGTCCGGTCTCGGTGAGGACCAGGTTGCGGCCGGACTTCTCGAACAATTGCGTGCCGATGCGCTCCTCCAGCAGACGCAGCTGGCCGCTGATGGTCTGGGGGGTGAGGTGGAGGCGCTCGGAGGCGCGGGCGATGGTGCCGAGGGAGGCCACCACCCAGAAGTAGCGCAGGTGCTTCAGGTTGAGCTGGAACATCTCCCCCTCCCGATGGGTCCCGTATCGCGCTGGCCGCAAAGTAAGAGAGCCTGTGCGGCCAAGGTTCGTTCCTCGGTTTTTCCGATGCTTTGTCCGATGTTAATCGACTTATCCGAAGCGTTAGCGGAACTTAGTCTCACATCCATCGTCCGGCGGAGGAGGCGAATGGGATGCATATCGATATCCAGGCCCTGGGATTCGCCCTGACGGAGCCCCTGCGTGAGCAGGTGGAGCGGCGGGTGCGGCTGGCCCTGACCCGCCACGGGACGCGGGTGCGGGGCGTCAGCGTGAGGCTGGAGGATCGCAACGGTTCCCGCGGCGGGCCGGACCTGTGCTGCCGGGTGCGGGTGCGGATCAAGGGGCAGGCCGAAGTGGTGATCGAGGACCGGGAGGCGGACCTCCACCGGGCCATCAGCCGCGCCCTGGACCGGGCCGGCCGGGCCGTGGAGCGACAGCTGGCCCGCCCGCGCTGGAGCGCGGCGCGGGCGCGTTGATGTGGCCGGGGTGCGCCGGGGCGACTCCGCCGCGCTGGCGTAAATAAACACACGTTGACGGTCAGGTTCTGTTATAGTGCGGCATCCGGCGCACTCCGGCCTGCGCCAGGTTGTCGCGGTAATCCACTTCCGATCTGCCTCGAACCACCCCAAACCTATCGATTTTCGCCTGGGCCGGCCCGGGACGCATTCCCGGCAGGCTTTACCAGGAGCTTCAACTCTTATGCCTTTCAGTTCCCTCGGCCTGTCGGCCGAAGTCACCCGCGCCGTTACCGAAAAGGGCTACACCGAGCCCACCCCCGTGCAGCGCCAGGCCATTCCCGTGATCCTCGAGGGCCGGGACATCATGGCGGGCGCGCAGACCGGGACCGGCAAGACCGCCGGCTTCACCCTGCCCCTGCTGCACCGGCTCCACGCCACCGTGCCCGGTGGCGGGCGGCGCGCCGTGCGCGCCCTGATTCTCACCCCCACCCGCGAGCTGGCCGCCCAGGTGGCCGAGAGCGTGCAGACCTACGGCCGGCACGTGCCGCTGAAGTCGGCGGTGATCTTCGGCGGGGTGAGCATCAACCCCCAGATCGCGGCCCTGCGCCGCGGTGTCGACATCCTGGTGGCCACCCCCGGCCGGCTGCTGGACCACGTGAGCCAGCGCACCCTGGACCTCTCCCAGGTGGAGATCCTGGTGCTGGACGAGGCGGACCGCATGCTCGACATGGGCTTCATCCGCGATATCCGCAAGATTCTCGCCCTGCTGCCGAAGAAGCGGCAGAACCTGCTCTTCTCGGCCACCTACTCCGAGGAGATCCGCACCCTCGCCGACGACCTGCTGGACAACCCGGCGCTCATCGAGGTGGCCCGGCGCAACACCACCGCCGAGCGGGTCTCGCAGCGGGTGCACCCGGTGGACGCCAAGCGCAAGCGCGAGCTGCTCTCCTTCCTCATCGGTTCCAACAACTGGCGCCAGGTGCTGGTGTTCACCCGCACCAAGCACGGCGCCAACCGCCTGGCCGAGCAGCTGGGGCGCGACGGCATCACCGCCGCGGCGATCCACGGCAACAAGAGCCAGGGGGCGCGCACCAAGGCGCTGGCGGACTTCAAGCGCAACGCGGTGCGGGTGCTGGTGGCCACCGACATCGCCGCCCGCGGCCTGGATATCGACCAGCTGCCCCACGTGGTGAACTTCGAGCTGCCCAACGTGCCCGAGGACTACGTGCACCGCATCGGCCGCACCGGCCGTGCCGGCAACGAGGGCGAGGCGGTCTCCCTGGTGTGCGTGGACGAGCACGCCTTCCTGCGCGACATCGAGCGGCTGCTGAAGCGCGAGATCCCGAAGGAGATCATCGAGGGCTTCAAGCCCGATCCCAGCATCAAGGCGGAGCCCATCCTCCAGGGTCGGAACGGGCGCGGCGGCCGGCCGGCCGGTGGCGGACGCAATGGCAATGGCAACGGCAACGGCAATGGCCGTGGTCGCGCCCCGCGCCAGGAGGCGGGCGCCGGTCGTGGCCGGCGCGGGGACGGCCGCTCCCAGGAAGGGGCGCGGGCGGCCCGTAGCGGCGCCGCCGGCGAAGGCGGTCAGCGCCAGGGCGGCAACCGTTCCGGCAACGGCGGCGGCAACGGCGCGGGCAAGCCCCGCGGCGGCCGCCCGGCGGCCGAGCGCTTCAACGCCCGCCCGCGGCGCGAGGTGCCGGCCCTGCTGGGCGGCGGCCGCGACTGAGGCCGTCGGCCTTGCGCGCATGAGAGGCCGGGGGGCGACCCCCGGCCTTTTTTTCGGTTCGTCCGCAGAATCCGTGGGTGGATGTTTCGCTCATGACGAGCGCCATGTGCATGATGCGCATGGACAGTAGTGGCGGCGAGGCACATTTCCCGGGTTGTGCCATTCCGGGAGGAAATCCTTTTGGCTCTCGCCAAGAACGCCAAGGGAAGTCGAGTACCGAGGTCTCAAATTCGGCGAGGTGCTCATCCGGCAGGGGATCGCCCGGATCGTTGATCGGCTGGAAGAGAATGGTTGGCTCCTTGGCGTTCCGGGCCTCTTGGCGAGAGAAAGCTTCTTCTCTCCGCACCGGCGAATTCGGCTGACGAGCCGTTTTGACCAGCCCTACTGCCGGATTCGCAGCGTGCCGTCGCGCTGGATCAGTTCCAGCCCGCGCAGGAAGCTCATGCCCAGCAGCGCCTCCTCGCCGGTCATGCCCGGGCTGATGTTGGCGCGCACGTCATGGAGCACGATGCCGCCCAGGGCGACGCTGGCCAGGGTGGTGGCGTAGACGGTGGCGGTGCCGTTGGCGGTCTGGGCCCGCAGGGGCGCGCCGCGCGCCAGGCCCAGCCGCGCCGCCAGCGCGCCGGGGAGGGTGACGGTGGTGGCGCCGGTGTCCACCAGCAGCGTCACCGTATGCCCGTTGATGGCGCCATCGGCCACGTAATGGCCGTCGCGGTTCCGTTTCAGCACCACCTCTTTCATACTGCCGTCGGTGTGCGTGGCCAGAGCGCGGTTGGGATTGCGCTGGTAGTCCAGGAGCGCGGAGAAGCCCCAGGTGAGCAGGCCGAGAATCACTATCCAGGCCAGGATCACGTTGCCGGTGCCGATGCGGTTCATGCCGGCCAGTGTAACGTGCCCGGGGCGTGCGGCGGAGCTATCCGTGCGCCGGGGCGTCGCGCCCCGTGTGGTCGCCAGGAGCCGGGTGCTGGGCTAATCTCCCAGTGGGACTGCGGGCGTTCAGGGAGGCGCGGGATGGGCAATAGAGTGGCGGTGTGGGTCCTCACGGCCGTGGCCGGGGTGGCGTTCCTGGCGATGGTCAAGATCATGGCGGACATGAGCGATCACATGGAACGCATGACCGGGCAGGTGGCCGAGCTGAGCGCCGACGTGAAGGGGATGCGGGCGAGCGTCGACCACATGGCGGAGGCGGTCCTGCAGGGCAGCCGGCAGATGCAGCAGGTCAACCCGATGCAGATGGTGCCGGGCATGGCGCCCGGCCAGCCGCAGCGCTGAGAGAGAAATGAAAAAGCCGCCGGACCCGATCGGGTCCGGCGGCTTTCACTGGCGTTGTCAGGCTGGAATGATCAGGCCGCCTTCCTGGCCTTGGGAGCCACCACCGACTGCAGGCTCTCCTGGGTCAGCTTCTGGACCTCGGCGCCCACTTCGGCGTTCAGGTCGGCCACAGCCTTGGCGTCGGCCATCACCTTCTCGCTGACGTTCTTGGCGACCTCGGCCTGCAGGCTGACGAAGGACTTCAGGCTCTCGGCGTCCTTCACTTCCAGCATGGACTTCAGCTGCTTCATGCCCAGCTCGAAGTAACCCTGGGTCAGGGCCATCTGCAGGGCGAACAGCTTCTCGGTGCTGGCGATGGTCAGGTCGGCCATCTTGCGGGAAGGGGCGAACATCTTTTCGGCGTTGACGGTCCAGCTGTTGAACAGGTCCTGGTACATGGGGGCAATCCTCTGGCAGTTGGGGGGAGAGCAAATCAGCTCAACTGGAAATCAGCTTAGCAGAGAGATTGTTGCGCCGCAACAAGTCTTTTGTTTCCGGTATGTTAAAAGTTGCCCCATCGATTCCGGTGAAACGGCGTCCATGGGGCTGCGGCGGGCCCTGGCGCGGCGGGCGGGAGACGGTTATCCTGGCGCGGCACTCCGCCCCCATCATCTGGCACCGGAAGTCCTGGGAATAAAATTATCTTTGATTACAATGACCTGCGTCATTGTAGTCGTTTATCGGTTTTCCGTAATCTACCCCCTCGCGATTGCAACGGGGGTCATCGATGAGAAAAATTTCCCACCGCCGCCTTGCCCGGGTCGGCCTCATGCTGGGTTCGCTGGTCGCCGCCCACGCTGTCGTGGCCGAGGAGCAGGCCGTGCCCGCCACGGCGCCGTTCCCGGCGGTCGGAAGCGGCCTGGCGTGGCAGATGCCGGCTCCGCTTCCGGCCCCCGAGCTGCTCGCCCAGGTCCGGTCGTTGCGTGCCGATCTGCGCGAGGAGAGCGAGGCCCTCTCCACCCGGGTCGAGGAGCGCCGGTTCGGGGCGAAGGATGCGCTGATCGCGGCCATCATGCCCGGCGGCCTGCTCTACGCCGCCTTCCGCAAGCACAGCGCCGATCAGGCGCGGAAAGAACTCGAGACGGTGAGCACCGAGCTCGAGGAGCTGAACCACGACCTGCTGGCGCTGCAGGTCACCACCGGCGAGGTGCTGGTGGCCGGTCTGCGCTGATCCCCCCATCGGCCGTCGCGCCGGTTCCCCTCTTTTCCTCGTAGCAGGCTCCGGCATTGAGCGTTGTGCCGGAGCCTTTGCTGCACCGGTCTTCTAATGACGGACAGGCGGCGAGAGATTGACCATGAAAATAGTTGACGACAACGCTCGGTAATAGGTGCATGCTGGTGTCACAGGTCAAGCGGCAACCTCGCCGCCGCCTCTCCCGGAATTTCCATATCCGGAAGGAAGATAAAGATGCAAAACGCTCACATCGACCATCAGGGAACCGCCCTCAACTACCAGAGCGCAAGTCTGCTCGCAAAGGAGCTTGCCAGGGAAAAGCAGATGCAGGACCCCACCATCATGGCGTGGCATCGACTCGGCGCCCAGGAGTCTCCGCCCTATTTCGACGGCTCCAACCCGGCAACGTGGTGGAAGAAATTCGGCGCCGGCAATGGCGGCAGCCTGGAGATCAGCGTGGGGGATGAATACCAGTTCATCATGATGGACGCGTCCGGCTACGAGACTCTGGGTGAAATGCCCCTGCGCAACCTGTCGGACGGCCACGGCAATGAATATCTGTGCTTCACCCCCATCCTGGGGAAAACCGCCACCAGGCCCACCCCCGAGGCCTGTACGCCCCTGGACGGATGGTTGGCCGACCAGTTCTGATGTTCAGGCCATTTCGCCGGGGACGTGGCAACCCCGCCACGGGCACAATACTGTGGATGCACCACCTCGGCCACGACGACTTCACCGTGGTGTGTCCCTCCGGCAAGTTCAGGAGTGAACCCAGATGTCCAGACCCCAGAAATCCAACCGGGAAGCGAAGAAGCAGCCCATTTTGACGCCGAAGGAGAGAAAGGCCGCCAAGCAGGCGAAGAAGCATGCCGGCGATGGCGCCCCCTTTATCGTCAAGGCGCCTTGAGTCCACCCCTTGTGCTGCGCACTGCCGAGGCGAGAGGAAGCACGGCCGGGAAGAAGCCAAAGGCCGCTGCGGAAGCAGCCGGGGTCATGATGGCGGGGCCACGACCGCCCTTCGATTGCATGCGGCTTCCGAACGCACGGTAATTCTCGACCACGTGAGGTGGGGGCGCCTGTACCCGTAGCGCTGGATTGAGGTAGAGCCCTTCGACCCCTTCGGCGAGCGCTGGCACGCGGGTGTGGTCCCGGTGTCGCCGGGCCGGAGTGTCTCCGGCAGCCCTTCACCTTCAGTAGAGTCACCCCACCGGCCATGACCGTCGCACTCTGGGTCCTTATCATCGGCGTGCTGCTCATCGCCATGGTGTTGTCCGGCACCCTCCTGAAACGACTGCCGCTGAGCACCGCCATGCTCTACCTGGCAGGCGGTTTCGCCCTGGGGCCGGCCGGGTGGGCGGTCCTGACGCCCCACCCGCTGAATCACGCGGCCCTCCTGGAACGGGTGGCCGAGGCGGCGGTCCTGATCTCGCTGTTCTCCGCCGGTCTGAAGCTGGGACTTCCCCTGTCGAATCGTCACTGGCTGTTGCCGTTGCGTCTGGCCTTCGTGTCCATGACGTTGACCGTGTCGTTCATCGCCGCCATCGCCGTAGTGGGGCTGGGTCTCCCGATCGGCGGAGCCATCCTGCTGGGCGCGATCCTCGCCCCGACCGACCCGGTGCTCGCCGCAGCCGTCCAGGTGGAGTCATCAGGAGACCGCGACCGTCTGCGCTTCAGTCTGACGGGGGAGGGTGGTTTCAACGACGGTGCCGCCTTTCCGTTCGTGATGCTGGGTCTCGGACTGCTGGGGTTGCACGACCTGGGCGCATGGGGTTGGCGCTGGCTGGCGGTGGACGTCCTCTGGGCCACCGCCGGCGGCCTGCTCATCGGCACCGCGATGGGCGCGTTGATCGGCAGGCTGGTGGTCTATCTGCGCGCTCGCCATCAGGAATCCGTCGGGTTGGACGAGTTCCTGGCCCTGGGCCTCATCGCGCTCGCCTACGGGTTTGCCGTGCTTGCCCACACCTACGGCTTTTTGGCCGTGTTTGCGGCAGGTCTCGCCCTGCAGCGGGTGAGGGAGCAGTCGCGACGGATTGTGGCGCCCGGGGCGAAGGCCGCCGGGCCACAGCCCGACGCCCCCGCCGATGAACGGCGGGCCGCCCAGGCGATCCAGGCTGATCACGCCAGCGCCTACATGATGGTGGCGGTCCGGGGCTTCAACGAGCAGTTGGAGCGAATCGGCGAGTTGGCGGTGGTGCTGGTGGTGGGAGCCATGCTGCCTTTCACCCACTTGCCCGCCCGCGCGCTCGTGTTCCTGGCGCTGCTGTTCCTGGCCATTCGCCCCGCGTCCGTGTGGCTGGGGCTTCTCGGCGCGCCTGTGTCCCGGGATCAGCGGCTCATGATCGCCTGGTTCGGAATCCGGGGCATCGGCTCGGTCTACTACCTGATGTACGCCGTTCATCAGGGCCTGCCCCTTTCCCTGGCCGAACCGATCACGGCCATCACGCTCGCGGTGGTGGTTGTCTCCATCCTGTTCCATGGCATCACCGTGCGGCCGATGATGCATCTCTACCGGCGACGAAAGGCGCGTCAGGGCGCGTAGCGATTGGCTCGGGAAAGATATCCATGGACGATTGAAGGTGGCGGGGGAACGTTTGCGACCGATTTTCCCGGAACCGGATGCTTCGCGTTGTTCTCGCCTAGGCGCAAAGATCGCCAAGGAAGGAGGCGGCCATGCCGGAAGAAGGAGACGGGGAAGCAGGGGGTAGATTCGGCCCAGGGTGGTTGGAGGCGGTTTACGCAGGCAGCCTGGCTCATACGCGTCGCTGAAGGCGCCTGCACAACAGGCGCGCTTCCTGGGCGAAATTGGCGTCCTGGCGAGAATCGGTTGTCGTTCCTGTACCCACGAATTTTGCCGCAAAGCCAGAAGTCTGTACCTTCGCTCCTTCTCCGACTACCGCTGCACCGAGTCCTGGACCTCTTCACCGGCCTTTTCCATCTGCTCGCCGATGTTCGACATGGCCTTGTCGACCTCTTTGCCGGCCTGCTCTGCCGGGCCTTCCTGCTGACAACCTGACAGGGTGGCGAGCAACACGCCCAGCGCCAGGAGCGCCCTTGGACCCACATGCGGTTTCATCACCGGTACTCCCCTGGATGGGATCTGCTTACAAGAAAAGCCTGACCGGGAGGTTCAGCCTCGTCGGGGGGATCAGAGTCCCTGGCGTTTGCGATGCACCGCCCGCCCCGCGGAAGTCGGTGCGTCGCAATGCCGAACCGCAAACATCGCTTACTGGTTCATTTCGTGGCCGATGAAACCGCCCACGGCTGCACCGCCGACGGTTCCAACTGCACTGCCGCCCGTCAGAACCGCACCGCCGACAGCACCGATACCCGCGCCGACCGCGGTGTTCTTATACTGTGATGACATGCCGGAACAACCGGCCAAGCCGAGCAGCATTGCTGCCACCATTGTGCTGAGCACGACCTTCTGATAACGCTTCATGGTATGGCCTCATACTCCAACATCTTGCTTCCGATACTGCGTACATCGCCGACGGCGATGTGCGATTGCACCGCACTGCGCCGAGGTCGATGCTGGGTCTGTTTGCTCTCCTTGCCTTGTCCGGTGGGGTGATGCGGTGCATGGGCAAGCAACGCCGGGCACCTGCTTCACTCCGCCGGGAGCGCGCCAGATTCTTTCATTGCGCTCTGCATCGGTGCAGACCTCACACCTCTGTTCGCTCCGACAATTACAGGATAGGGGGAATGGCCGACGCCGTCTGTCTGCTACCGAACACAGGCGCTGGATGGCCACGCCCCTGCCGGCTTCAATAGCGGCGCACGACACCGTTGTCGATCCGCACCCGGTCGCCCACGCGCAGACCGGGGTCAGTTGCCTGGATCAGAGACTGATAGGTCCCGTCCTCCATCCGGATGGTGATCCTGTATGCATCGGGGCTCTGCTGCTGCTTCTCCAACTGGTGGCCCACATAGGCGCCACCCGCCGCGCCGATGACCGTCGCCGCCGTGTTGCCGGATCCGGAGCCCACCTGGTGGCCAACCACGCCGCCGACCACCGCGCCGGCGACGGTGCCCATGCCGAGGCCGCTGCCGCCAATGCCTCCGTTGCCCTGGTTCTCCCGCTCGATGGACTCGACCACCCCGTACGCGGAGCGGGTGTACGCGTCCGAGTAGTTGTTGCCCTGGCTGGAGGCCCCGTCGTAGTTCGGTGCATTGTTCTGACTGGCCATGGGTGCGCAGGCGCCAAGGGCGAGGATGCCCACCAGGCCGAGTACCGTGCCGCTCTCCTTGATGTATTTCATGAGCTATCTCCTTAAGGATTTGTCAGGGGTTGCGTGCCGGCGGAGCCGGCGTCGCAGTCGCAGAGGTGCCCCTTGATGGCCTGTAACCGTCGCCGGATGGGTCTTCACTTCATGGCGCACATCCGGCTGGGGGGCGCTTCTCCCTGTTCTTCCATCATCTTCCGATTCAAGGACCTTCTCTGTACGCTGGCGCTCATTGCACCGTGTCCCGCGGTATCCCGACCGGGGGCCGGTGAGCAGGAGGGTGGCGCCCGTCCGGGGCTGCCAGGGGCGCGCTGGAACGGCGACAGTTCGCGGCTACAATTACTGCTGATTCACCCTCCAGCCACTCGGGTGTGCCCGTTTGGGTTTGGCCATGTGTCGAACTGTCGATGAACCAACGGTTCGACTGCGACGACTGGATGTTCGCCCATGACGACCCCCCATGCTCCCCGCCAGAACCGCCTTCTTGCCGCCCTGCCGGCGGAGGAGTTTGCCCGGCTTGAGCCCGGGCTGGAGCTGGTCCCGCTGCCCCTCGGCCAGGTGATCTACGAGTCCGGCAGCGAACTGCGCCATGTCTACTTCCCCACTGATTCCATCGTCTCGCTGCTCTATGTCATGGAGGATGGCGCATCGGCCGAGATCGCCGTGGTGGGCAACGAGGGCATCATTGGCGTCGCCCTGTTCATGGGTGGAGAGACCATGCCCAACCGGGCCCTCGTCCAGAGTGCCGGACACGCCTATCGGCTGAAGGGTCAGCTGCTCAAGGATGAGTTCAACCGCTCCGGCGGGCTGCAGCATCTCCTGCTGCGCTATACTCAGGCGCTGCTCACCCAGATGGGACAGACGGCGGTGTGCAACCGTCACCACACCCTCGATCAGCAGCTCTGCCGCTGGTTGCTGTTGAGCCACGATCGCCTGCAGTCGGACGAACTGGTCATGACCCAGGAGCTGATCGCCAACATGCTCGGGGTGCGCCGCGAAGGCGTCACCGCGGCCGCCGGCAACCTGCAGCGGGCCGGCCTGATCACCTACCACCGCGGCCACATCACCGTGGTCGACCGGGCCGGACTGGAGGCGCGGGCCTGCGAGTGCTACGCCGTGGTCAGGAAGGAGTTCGACCGCCTGCTCCTGTAGGCCCTTCGCCCGTACTTCCACCGCTCCTTGCGCGCCGCCGGCTGTCCACCGGCTTTGTACGCTACCGCCCAGACACCGGCTGGGTTTGGCGCCATGCTTCCCTGTGCCTCCATGGGTGAGGTCCGTCACTCGCGGGTGTGTCCGGCATCCCCATGCCACCACCGCTGTTCGGTATGCCGCGCGCCCGGTTGGCCCAACACAAGGGAGAGACCCCAGTGCCATCCCCCCGGATCCAGCCTGCCGCCAATCGCCTGCTCATGGCGCTGCCACGCAAGGACCGCGTGCGGTTCCTGTCGGGTTGTGAATTGGTCGAGCTGGCTTTCGTCGAGATCCTGGCCGACCCCGGCACGCCGATCCGTCACGTCTACTTTCCTACGCAAGGCTTCATCGCGCTGACCACGCCGGCAGACGGCCGCACCAGCCTCGAAGTGGGGCTGGTTGGCGACGAAGGCATGCTCGGGGTCTCACTCGTCCTCGGTGTGGACGTTTCACCGTTGCACGCGGTGGTGCAGGGTCCGGGGCCCGCTCTGCGCATGGACAGTGAGCCATTCAGACAGGCGCTCGCGCTGAGCCCCGCGCTCCAACGTCAGCTGAAGCGCTACCTCTATGTGGTGATGGGCCAACTTGCCCGGAAGGCGTCCTGCAGTCGTTTCCACCTGCTGGAGGCGCGCCTTGCGCGCTGGCTGCTGATGACGCAGGACCGGGCGCACGCCGACCGGTTTCATGTGACGCACGAGTTCATGGCCCACATGCTCGGCGTGCGTCGCGTCGGCGTGACCAAGGCCGCCAACTCCCTGCAGCAGCGCGAACTGATCCGCTACCGTCGTGGGGACATCACGATTCTCGATCGCCGCGGCCTGGAGGCCGCTTCCTGTGGCTGCTATGCGGCCGACAGGGCCACTTACGAACGGATCATGGGCTCGCGATAGGCGGCGCGCCAGCCAGGAGGATAGGCGGTGCAGCCATGAGGGTCATGGCGCGTTTCTTTCGCAACTCTCGGCACTTCACTATAGCCCTCGCCGTGGTTCGCCCACGATGTGCCTGGACGGCATCCTCGCAGGTGATCAGACAAGGACCAGAATCGTCACATCGATGCTGAAGGCGACGATGCGGCGGGTATCGCCACCCTGCGACGCCACCACCACCAGCGCCACACCACCCGCCGATGCCAGCGCGGTGCCCACCAGATGTGAAATGCTGTTGAAGCGCTCGCCCTTGAACATGGCGGAAGTATAGAACCCGAACACGGGCGACCGCTCCGCAGAGGAGAGCAGGGGGGAGGAGCCCGTTGCACAGGACCCTGCCCCCCTGTTCATTTCCGCACGTGGCGCTTCAGCGCGTTCGTATCGAAGTCATCGCCAGCCCGCGCAGGGCCCGCCCCTGATGCTGTTTGTGTTGTCCGGTATCACAGCGCGGTTGGTGACATCCGGCTTGGCGATCGCCCGCTCGGATTCGAAGATCACTGGTCCCCGGGTCCGTACGGAGCGCCCATCATGCCGGGACCGCCGTAGCCGCCCTGGGGGCCGCCCATCATCCCCGGGCCGCCCATCATCCCGGGGCCGCCGTAGCCGCCCTGCG
>NPIE01009296.1_pt1 | contig 37552 bp, 30 predicted proteins | sample 8637661 | NCBI WGS metagenome assembly NPIE01 (sample SAMN07420842, study PRJNA396082) | bioreactor metagenome | isolation source: sample BA12 brine-fed electro-methanogenic bioreactor BA | place: Japan: Kochi | collected 2016-12-09 | reverse complement strand
CGTTCTCTTTGATCAAGATAATAATGATACTCGCTCCATTTGGCATCAGATGGTTTTAAAATTGACTCACTCATAGCCTCATTATACAGAAAAACAAGCTTCTTCACAAGAAAACAATAACTTATTCAGCAAAAATTGCCTGCAAATAGAGAACAGAGTTTTCTACGCTTCTAATGAATTGGTTACAAATCCTTGTTTTAACAAACTACCTTCAAATGATGAAACACTAGAAAAAGCCCAACATAGACCTACGTTGTTCCACCATTCATCAGGTACAGCTTGAGCCTTAATTGGAGTTATACAACAATGCAATAACCTTTTTAATAATCATATTATTGTTACATAAGCTCTCTTTCTTTAACGAAGACCGAAAATCCAGGGATAAAGAAAAACCATGAACAAAGACCATAAAAGATAAATGGGAAGATACGTTGCAATCCACACAGTTGAATTAGGCTGTTTTGCCTTTTTAAATAGCCATTTGAGTTCATGATACAATAATCCACCGATGTTTACAGTTAAAAGGATATTCATACCAATTAATGCTATGCGATTGGGGGTAAAACCATCTTGAAACAAACGAAGCAAAACAGCTGCTAATGAAATAATACCGATCAAAAAGCCTCCCCCAAGGAAAATGGACAACACTACATTTACAAAATTCTTTACGATCGCATCTCGGTACACAATCACATATGTGGAAAGAGTTACTATGACAAACAACAAAACATTGATTGTAATCAAGTATTCACGATCCTCAAAAGGATTTCGGATTCGCAGAAGAATCAGAGCTAAAAAAACAATCACTACAATAGTAAACAAGGGAGTAAAACCACGAACCAATATAGCTAATAAGTTGTTCTTCACATTTCTTTTTAGCACTAAAAAAACTGCTACAATGGGGCATCCAATCGCACCAAAGATAGATACCCATCTTCCCATAATATCTGTTACATTAACATTAATGGTTTCAAATAAGAACATCGTTAATACGCTCAGAATGAAACCTGCCAAGAGTATAAGAACGGTGGTGATCAATACTTCGCCATTCAACTGAATGAACTGAATCCGTTTCTGTAAATTTTTATACTCTCCATTTGCCCAGGCAAAGCCTCCTGCAAACCAATACAAAAAGGGTACGTGCAAACAGGCTAAAACAAGAGTGTCAGAAATGGGATCTATCTTCCCGGGAAATACATAATTTGGAAGAAGATTGATATAGGCCAGACTGATAACGATCATTCCTAAAGTAATCCACACTACTTTTGGAGATATGTTTTTCCGAAGGATGATATAGAGAATAGCTAGGCTTGGGAGGAAAAAAGCAGTGATATTGCGCATATAATACATCGCATCTGGATCCTTATTCCAAAGAAAACAAGATGGGAAAAAATCAGGTAGTTTTGCAAAAAATCCCCCTAATGCGATTAACAGGCATATAAATAAAATAGGCATCATGGTTTTCCAAAAGCTTTGTTTAATAACTTTGCCATCACGATAAGGATCCTCCTCGGCGGGAGATTCAATAGCAATAGCATCAGATTGTTTTTCTACAGAAGATTGCACCGAAGAAGTCGGCTCTAAACGTTCCTTCCATATACGCAACAATAGATGGTCTGGATTTTCTTTAAATAGAATCTCAAACACTTCTTCAAACCGTGATGGATTCTCTCGATACAAAAGCTCCATCGTATGTGGATCATTCATTGCTTTCAACATACGTTTTTTCATGTTAAACTCCTTCGTCTTGGTTTTAACGTCAGTACACTTCAGTAGAAATACGGTAGAGATTCATGCGGGATTGAAGAGGTGGTACACCATAGTAATACGCATGATCCTTGGAAGACCAGAATGAGATATTCTCTTTGGATGAAGTACTATTTCCTCGTTGTAGTAAGTCATCCGAAAACATAAACAAACTCATAGGAGTAATTTTTAATTGTTTCCATTTCCACAGAGAATCCTCATCATGAAAAGTTGCCACATAGCTTTTTCCGTTGAAAATGGCATCCCACAATACAATGCCTTTTGATATGGGATTGTATTGAAATACGGGTTTGTGCATCTCCTCATCGAAAGGAGCTTGCAATGTTTCTTTCTCTTGAAATGATAGAGCATTATCGGTAAAAGCTGCTGTATAGAAATGTAGAGCATTGGATTCATCCATTATAATCAATGTATTGCCTGATAATTCCCAAGAATGAAAAGAAGGAAAACCGGTTTGAATGGGATCAAACTCAAGTGCATCTTCGGTAATTTCGGCAGAATAGAAGTTACTATAAACATCTAATGCAAGTAGGTATTCTTTGTTTGTAGCAGGTACATGACAATGCTTTATTCTTGTTAATTGTTTATCAACATTAACAGAGTATTCTTTCACGATTTCATCATCTCGCACAACCTCAATAACAGTCTCTGAATCTACAATGGACAGCGGACGGAATTCAGTTGCTACAAAGATTGCTTTTGTTGAATCTTCTTCTTCAGATTCTTCCATATGGGTTGTTGAGTCTTTGTCAGAGTCAAGACTGGTGGTATTGTCCAAACCTTGGTAGTTAACAAGCTGAACGTCAGTCTCTTCCAAACAAAGAGGTTCTGATTTCTCCGTCAATAAATAGATATCAAAATTTTGGCAATTCATACACATGCTTTGTATTTCACGAGTCTCTAAATTCTCGCAGGGTACCCATGAAGGATTCGAAGCGGGTACATATTCTTCAAATTTCCATATATCCAACAGGTAGAAAATATCCTTTGTAATTGGATGAATGAATTGATGCAGCTTTCTTGAGTTTTCATGAATTGCATAGTAATTTGCATAGGTTGTTACCGTTTGGTTGTTTAATCCCAGAGTAACAACTGCACCTGTGGCTGTAACAACTGCATCTAAAAAAAAGAAATCGCTAGGAACATTCCTCTGATATGCCAGTTGATACTTTACTTCTTCGACTTTTGAAGATTCAGAAGAGTCCCTTGTTTTTTCCAAAGTAGAATATTGATCACAATTCATCATCATAAAAGACAGACACATCATTATAGCAATACTAAAAGAAACCCATCTTTTCATTTCATCACTCCTGTCGCATAGTACTTCAGATATCTTTCATCCTTCAATGATTTTGTAAACTTATCAGCAATATCATTTTAAACAAGAATCTAATAAACATTGTAGTATTAAAAATTAAGAAGTCTTTACAACACTCAAAAAAAATGTTTTCTCGGCGAAACTTTTCACTACTTTAGGCAGTATTATAAATGTAGTCCCTCTTGAAAGTTTGTCCGTCCCATTTCTCCTTTCTTGGGACGGATTTTTTACACAAAGCCCAAATAGAGGCTGAGAAAGTTGAAGACAAGGAAAGCAAAGAATTAATCGAAGCTGACCTACAAGAGATTGAAAACAGATTGAAATAAGCTGCTGAAATCAAAAAACCCGAGGACTTTGATATCCTCGGGCACTTATCAAAACAGAGAAGAAAATGAGTTCCTTCTTCTTTGTATTATATATTCTTGTGTAACATCAGTAAAGAGCTTAATCGTTTATATCGCGTACCGGACCAAAAATTAGAAAACTTCCCTAGATTTCGACTCAATCCCCGTAATTGTCAAATTACGGGGATTGTAATTCCTAGTAATTATGTGATTTGGAGGATTTTAACTATTTTCACCTAATAAAAGTAGCTTCTCTTCCTTTTCTTTACATTTCTCCGTTAGGGTGAACAAACCTCAATTTCTTCTAGAACTTTGATAGCTAGATCATCTGTATCGTCTGCGTGGATTTCAATAGAAGGGTAAAGAAATTTCCAAAGAGATGCTGTTGATCCTTTTGAATACTGCTCAAACAATTCTTTTTCATCACTGGTAAGGTGTTTCAACCATTCTTCCGTTACTTCATAAGAAGACGAAAGCTTTCGAACACTTCCTTCATGCAGTGCACACGAGACAAGTAAATAATGAGACTGGGCATTTTTAGCAAGCCATTTAAGTGCCTTTTGCAAAGCAATCCGATATTTCTTTATGGCACTACTAGAATGAATAAGGCCTAGAATAAATAGTGCGGTTGCTTTTGTTGCATCGGCATCTTTCCCAACAGATCCATCTGCATTTTGCATTAAGGCAGCATTCTGAATCGCTACACCCAAAGGACCCATAGAGTCTGCTATCTGTTGAGAAATTAAATTCGCAGAATGAGTTGAACTTTCAAAAGCATCCACGGGGAGTTTTGCTAAATGACTAAAATCCTCTAACGATTGAAGTTTAGATCCATTTCTCATTCTCCTTGAGGGTGGGGCTGAGCAATCCAATACAGTGCTTCCCAGGTCATAACGCGGAGCTCCCTCGCAAGGCATATCTTTATTCCAGTTTCGGGGAAGACATACCGGAATTTTTACCGACGTAGGCATCCCTTTTAATTTTTCTTCTCGTGGCATCACTGCCACTAAAGAAGTGCATTGAGATAGAACACCATACTGAATGGAAGTTTCAACAATTTCATCTTCAAGAGATCGATTTCCAGAGGGTGAATTATACCGAAGAGTGGATTCAAGAAAACGAATTTTCTCCAGTGCCCACCACGAAGATAATTTCTCTGCTCCTTCAGAAATGACTTTTTCTACAACTGGCATAGAATCAGTTTTGTCCATCAGCTGGTAGTGAAAGTCTACTACATTGGCAGATTTTTCATTGGGATATTGTACCAAAAACTGGTACAATTCTCCGCTAAAAAGTCTTCTGGGAGGAGGAGGAAAGGCTTCAAGCTCTTGTCCAGTATTGTCTACAAACTTCACTTCTTCTAGATATGGACTATGAATGCGAGAAAACTGCCTGAGTACTTTATCATCAATCATTTCTCCAGGATAAATGTACTCTGCGATTCCATTTCCGGTTGTTGCAAGTGCATCTAAAAAAGATTTGTTGACAGCAGTGTCAATACCAAATGGATAAATATGCACTTCTTTTTCGTGTGCTTTCACAAGTTTTAGAATATCATCTTCGTCTATGACTTGCCCATCCGTAAACAAAAGAATAATGTTATCTCTTTTTGTGTGTAATTTTTGAAGAGCATATTCCAAAGGTTTGTAAATTTCTGTTCCACCGCTAGCAAAAATAGTGTCAATCCACTGATCAGCTTTTTCCAGGTTCATATCATGAAAAGGAATTGGTCGGTGTGATAAGAAGGAAAACTGGTCATTGAAAGCTACTAACATAAACCGATCTTTTTCTGATAACTGACGAAGACAAAGCTTTAATGAAACTTTTGCTTGCTCTAACTTGATTCCATCCATAGAACCAGACCGGTCCAATATGAATACATACATTCGTTCTTTGTCTTCTTCAGTCTGGGGCGTGATATCTGGTTTGATTTGGATCAAAGAAAATTTCTTGTCTGGTGAAGTAAGCATAGAAACACTTTCTAAGTTAACACTCTCCAAAAGAGATATCTGGAGTATAATATCGCTATCAGGAATTTCATTGGTTTTCGAGAAAGCAATATGAGCTTTATGGCATTCTGAAGCAGTGTCACTGGAATTGTCAGAGATTAATTTTGATGGTAGAGAAACCGATATGGGATGAGAAGGAGAAGAGATTTGATGAATGGGCGATAACATACACAGATCCAAGTCCATCTGTAGTTTTGTGTTATTTGAAGCGATGTATGGCTGCTTTCGATACTCCTCTGGACCAGGGTCTGAAGAATATCGTGGTGCTATTACAGTGGGAATCAGCCAGCGCAAGGATTGACCCTCGTCTTCCCAAGATAATTCCTGTAAATAATGTATTTCCACCGTAACAGTTTCACCTGGGGCTATATTTCCCGCGGACAATTCGAGCATATCTTTCCCAATTGATTCTACAACAGCAGCAGTGTCACCATTTGCAATACTTTCATCATACACTTCGTATGCATCTTCCGTTTCCATGATTTCACTATAGACAACTTTGTCTCCCATTTTCATGGTAAAACGATACACTTGAGCATCATGAGGAACGGGAAAAGTATAATGAAATTCAACATTTTCCGACGATTGGTTTTGATACTTTTGCATCAACTGAACTTCTGCACGATTGTGCAAAAGTTGGCCTTTAACAAGAATAGAGGACAAACTAAATGGATTCATATTACCCTTCCTTTTTTTGATGAAAAAACCAGGACACGATTTCATCAGCCTGCTTGGCTGCTTGCGTATCATCAGTTTTATAATGAAGTTCCAATCCTTTATTCAACAGTATTCGTTGCCAGCATACTCCCTGAGGAGGTTTTTCTAAAATTGTTTTTTTCATTAGAAAAGGTTCTTCCTCTTCTAAACAAATTTTAACTTCTTCCAGATTTAGCTTTTGGAGTCGTTGGCGTATCTCTTCCAGTGGTAAGAATGCCTTTTGCCATTTTTTAATCAGTAATATACGGTAATAGTGCTCATCGGAATATGTAGTACCTAATCCAGCCCCTTCAGAAGGTGGCAAAAGTCCTCTTGCTAAATAATAATGGATGGTTCGTCTACTTACCTTTAACGAATCAGCCAGTTCTTTGATTCGAAACGTTCGCATGGTTCGCACCCTTCTTTGTAAAAATATTTATTTCAGTATATTACACAACGTATCGGTGTCAAGTTTAAGAGAAAAAAATTGCTGCGTAAATCTGCGATTTGTTTTAAATAGAAATCAATCAAATACAAAAGACAGCGTACAAAGGGATAGATTTGATATTGTTTTCAAAACCAAAATTCTTCGTTGACAGCTTTATCGCATATTTCGGTCCATAGTTATTCATATAGACTTTTAAACTCTTCGCTTGTGGATTGTCTGTACTTTTCACTTCGATAGGAACTACATTTCCCTCTTTTTGAAGAACAAAATCAATCTCTGCTCGATTGCCTGATGTCCAGTAATAACAAATATATCCATTGCTTTTCAATTGCGAAAGAACATAGTTTTCTGTCATTCCTCCTTTAAAATCATCCAGCACATCCGATTCATACAAAATACTCTCTGGTACAACATCTTTCTTTGCACACAAAAGACCCACATCACTGATGTAAATTTTAAAAGCATCAATATCTGTATAGTTTTCTAGTGGCAATCGGGCTTGTTCTATTTTAAAAATTTGTGTTACAATCCCTGCTAGAGAAAGCCATTCTATGGCATTTTCAAATTCTGAAGCCCGTCCTCCTTTTTTCACCAATTTATACTGAAATCGAGTATTCTTTTTTGAAAGCTGGACTGTAACACTACTATAGGTTTGTCTAGTTTTCTTAATCTCATTGCCCACATTGTATTTACTCATATCGTCCAAATAGCCTTGCAGAATCACATTTTGAGTATTACGAATAAGGATAAAGTCCTTTGTATCAATATATTGCTTCACGCATTCGGGCATTCCACCAACTAATAAATACAACCGATAATACTGAAGCAATTGCTTATGAAGAATTGTCGGTATAGGTTGGTCAGAAGAGAAGCATTTTCGTATTGTGTGAACCAAATCTTTTTCGGTAAGAGCTATTAAAAACTCTTCCATATCCATTGGATGCATAGTTTTCATATCTACTTTTCCAACAGGAAATGAATACTTCTTTCTGTTTACAGCTACTCCAAGTAAACTTCCAGAAGCAATGATATGGTAATCATTCGCCTGTTCCTGAAAGTATTTCAAAGCTGTTAAAGCTCTTTCACAAAGCTGTATTTCATCGAATACAATCAATGTTTTTTCTTTCACGATCGTTTGTTTACACGCCCGTGAAAGCAATGGGATCAGGTAAGACGGTTCAATACTTTCAGAAAAGGTTTCACCAATTGCTGGATTTGTTTCAAAATTAAAGTATGCTACGTTTTCATACTCCTCTCTTCCAAATTCCAGAATTGAATATGTTTTCCCAACTTGCCTAGGACCCTGTAATATGAGAGGTTTTCTATATCGATTTACTTTCCATTGTTGCAAAAATAACCGTATTTTTCGTTGCATTGAACACATTCCTTACATGTGGTGTGTTTTATTGTATAATATTATACTATAGTCGTATGTTTTTCATAGCACTTTTTCAAATATTTTACATTGTTCTGCACGACTTTACTTTTCGCTCCTTTTTTTCAGGCTTCAAAGAGTATTTCTTCTGTTTTTCCTTCCAGTATGACGTTAGTTGGAAATGAAAAAGAAAGAAACCGGCAAACGACGTCATGTTCTTTCCTTTCTATAACCCCTTGTATGCGAATGGGCCACTCATAATTGTCACCTTGTGTGACTGCATTAATTCTAGATAGTACATTCAAGAACATTCGATGCAACTTCTCTTGTGGTGATAAACAAGAGTCCAGAATTCTCTGATTCCACTCTAATTCTTTTTGAATGGCTATTTCTTTCGACATAGTTTTACGTACTATACCAGAGGCAATAAACCAAAATAAAGGTTTTTCCCCAAATACCATGATTTGTTCATTTGAACAATAAAGCATCCCCCATTGGGAAGTGAATTCTCTAAGCTCTTTTTCTACATTTTGAGTGCCCGTGGTTGTAACGTGATCAACATTCATCCATTGGGTATCTTCATTGAATATGACAGGTTCACTGCAATCGATTTTTTCTCCTGATAGAGTAGAACAAAGAAACTGTTGCACAATAAAGCTTTGGTGAGAATCAATGAAAGAAGAATATTCGTTCATATAGGACTGGACTTGCTGAGTTGTTTTCTGGTGGATAGCTTCGTAACAATTTCCCGGTACAATTCGTTCGTCTGGATGCAGGGATGTAAGCGGGAATGAAAACATCAGGTGTGCAAATTTCCAGGTATTGTTTACACACGTTGCTATTCCTGATAGCATAAACTTCCAACGTTCTGTTTGCCCTTCGCCACTTAAAAAATGCCCAAGCTCATAGGCCATGGTCGTCATTTTAACAGCATCTGGAACATTACCCATCCAAGAGCGTTCTTCCTCTATATAGGATCGCATATCTGTTAAGAATCGATTCATGGAATCTGGATTTTTTTGAAAATCAAATGCAACTGTACCGGGTGTAGTAAACCAAGCGACGGAAGAAGAAGCACAAACTGAGGTTTGATCGGTATTTAAAAGCACTGGTCCCCAATGCTTCAGATCGTTTAGAAGAAGTTTTTTAGAAGAATCAAAACCCAAACACCATTCACCACCACTTGTACCTACAATGGTAGTCGAAGGAGTATCCCAAAACAAATCGGTGGCGATTGAATCAATCTCAGCAATAGGTTTATCGCGATATACTTTGCTCAATTGGTCAATTAATTGGATGACGTTTTTCTTCATATTAACAGTATACGAAATCTCAAAACCATATCCCTTTTTGCTACTTTTTGACAATTCCAGAGGAAAATGAAAAAGCAGTCTTCCATTTAAACAAAGAAATGCAACGCAGAAAACCCAATACTATTGAAATATTTTTCTACGGCTGTATGATAGATAAATACATTTGATCCAAATCAAATGTATATCCAAACAAGATAGAGTATGCATAAAGAAAAAATTACACAAAAATGGCAAGGTAACGACAATCAATGGTAGACAAAAAGTATCGATCGTACAAACGTGGACACGATTTTGAATTTCCTGCAGAAGCAGAGTTAGGAAAAATCAAAAAAGAAAAACACAATTTCGAAAAGTTAGAGAAGAAGTCAGAAAAGCAAATGTACAGAATTGTGCAAAAAGCCTCTTCCAAATTTGATTTTTTCGAAGAGCTTGAAGAAGAACTGGAAGACTATGAGCTTGCAAGCTACAAAGCTACGAAAGAAAAAAGAAACGCTAAAGTACACAAAAACCGGTACAAAGACTTCAACACATATCCAGATTTTGATTAATTCCTGAAACAAATCATTTGTTTTTTTGAGGAGGAATATGATGAATAAAAAATCATCCATCAAATATCCTACTTCACTTTTGTTTGTGGTCATCACAATAGCACTACTAAGTACTATAGCCACTTTATTGGGAATTTTATCAAGTGGCGGTCCAGGACCCTGGGAGCATACATCTGTTCATGGTCAAACCGTACTTCTATATGGCAAAGGATTATACCAGTGGATGCCAGCTGAAGTTGCTATTCAGGGTATTGCCCAAGATTGGATTACACTTCTGGTAGGGATTCCCCTTCTTATTGGATCCCTATTTGGTACGTTGAAAAGTTCTATCAAAAGTGCATACATTTTAGCGGGAACAAGTTTCTACTTTTTTGTAACCTACTTGTTTTATCTCACCATGGCATTTTTTAGTTCTTTGTTTCTTTTGCATGCTATTTTATTAGCTTTTAGCTTTTTTGCTGTAGCTCTCAGTATGTCTCACATTTTGTCTTCAGAAAAAGCCACACACTTTGTTTCAGAAGGTTGGTTGAAATGGGCAGGGGGCTTTTTATTCTTCAACTCCATCATGGTTGCAGCATTATGGCTCAGTATCGTAATTCCTCCTTTATTAGATGGAACTATCTATCCTCGCGACCTATTTCACTTTACAACATTGGTTGTACAAGGACTGGATTTAGGATTACTCCTTCCCATTGGAATGGTGGTTGGTTTTCTTTCCATGCGTGGAAAATCTTATCTATACCCTTATTTGATCGTATATTTAATCTTTTTATCTTTGATGATGCTAACTTTATGTTCAAAAATCTTCTTCATGGCACGGGCTGGGCAATCCGTCATACCAGTAGTATTCATTATGCCACTGGTATTCCTTATTGCCTCTTTCTTTTCAATCCAAATCCTTCGCAAAACATTGCACAAATCCCAAACAATACCCTAAAGAATTAATTCATCGAGCAGTTCAACCAATTTACAAGCATGATGTTATGTGTCTATGAAATGATATAAAACTCAGTTTGTCGGCTGTCTAAACAAGTAGCACGCTGATTTTCCAACATGATAGTCTGCTCCAAATGAAATGGAATCCGCTGCATATCCCACTGGGGTATACTGCAGATAGCACATAGCTCCATTGCATAACAAGTGTGATCGGGAATCACATAATCACCTCTTCCAGGAACACCGTTTTGCTGATTCCACACTCCAATGGGAGCTCCTGGTCCATGCCCAAATGTTCCAACCGGATGAGCACTAATCAAAGCCTCTATTTGTTCTTTTTTTGCCAATTCATGGATTTGTGAAAGAATCTCATTTCCAGACTTTCCCACGTTGAAAGTTTGTAAAAAAATATTTTGTAGTTGGTTACATGTACGCATCGCATTCGTCAATCCATCAGGAATAACCTTTTCGTCATCTTTTAAAACATATGCTTGTCGTTGTGTATCCGTTAAAAGACCCATATAGTTCAAACCTACATCACAAAAAAGCATATCTCCGGGTTGGATGACTCCTCTCAACTCCATATGTTGCTGGCCTTTTCGATTAATCCCTACCATCGGTTTAAACCACGAACTCAATCCCAGGTCGCGAATACATTGGCGCATCCACCAACCTACATCTTCCGCTGATGTTGTACAAGGAACAACAATTTCATTTGAAAAAGCCTTTGCAATGATAGCATGACCAATTTCAGCAATGTGGGGATAAAAATCTAATTCTTCTGGTATACGTTGTTGTAACCATTTCACTACAAGTTTTTCAGCACTTGTTACGCGATCTGCGTACGATCCAATGGAACGCAAAAGAAGCTTGTATTGATTGAAAGTTAAACCATCAGCATGGGAAAAAGTTTCTGAAACATTGATACCAATCTTCTTGGGATTCTTCTCTTTGATAGTTCTTGAAAGACATTCCCAGTCCGTCTCGGTTCGCTCATCCCAAATGTTCTCATATAAATCACGCAACTTCAATGAAGAAATTAACAGACGTTCAACTTTCCCCTGAGGGAGGAGAGAAAACACAATGATAATCTGATTCCCTACAGGAGGCAATACTACGTTTTCATCGGCAGAAAGACCTTGCGGTAGTAGCGTGGACAATACAGGATCTTGATTATCTTCTTTGCAGGTAACAATCCACATGTCTAATCCTTGCTCTTCCATAAGAGCTGGGAGCAGGTTTATTAATCGTTTCTCTTGCCAGTCATTTCGAATCTTCTGTTGGTCTCGGATAGGCAAGATTTGAATATCGTCAAATGTCATAGGTCATTGAAGATCAAACCGATCTGCATTCATCACTTTATTCCATGCTGCGACAAAATCGTGTAAGAATTTTTCGGTGGCATCGTCAGCAGCATAAACTTCAGCAATAGCTCGAAGCTGAGAGTTGGAACCGAATATTAAATCTACTCTCGTCGCTGTCCATTTGCGTTCATTGGTTTCTCGATCAAGACCTTCAAACAGATTTCCATCATCAGAAATCGGTCTCCACAATGTATTAAGGTCTAGAAGGTGTACAAAAAAATCGGTCGTCAGTGCTTCTGTACGTTTGGTAAACACACCATGTTGAGAATGCCCAACATTGACATCCAGAACCCTCATACCACCAAACAACACAGTCATTTCAGGGGCAGTAAGTGTCAACAATTGAGCTCGATCCACCAAGAATTCCTCAGCAAATATAGAAGAAGTTGTCTCTTGATAATTTCTAAAACCATCTACTTTTGGTTCTAAAACTGAAAAAGCATCTACATCGGTTTGATCTTGCGTAGCATCTGTTCGTCCTGGTTCAAAAGGAACTGTGATTTCATGACCAGCATTTTTGGCAGCTTGTTCAATTCCCACGCACCCACCAAGGATGATCAGATCTGCAATAGACACCTTTTTGTTCTCGTGCTGTGCTTTGTTGAATTCTGACTGGATGGTTTCGTAAACCTTGAGCACTTTTTGCAATTGCTGGGGTTGGTTCACTTTCCAGTCTTTCTGAGGAGAAAGACGTATACGACCCCCGTTGGCTCCACCCCGCTTGTCAGATCCGCGGAAGGTAGATGCGGAGGCCCAAGCAGTGGATACAAGCTGGGAAATAGACAAACCCGATGCTAAGATACTGGTTTTAAGTTCAGCTATATCTTCTTTCTTGATGAAAATGTAATCAGGTTTCGGTATTGGATCTTGCCAAATCAAGTCTTCTTCGGGGACTTCTGGGCCAAGATAACGAGATCGTGGTCCCATATCTCGATGGGTGAGTTTAAACCATGCACGAGCAAAAGCGTCTTTAAATTTCGCTGGATTTTCCAGAAAATTTCGAGCAATCGGTTCATAAATAGGATCGTATCGCAAAGAAAGGTCAGCAGTAGTCATCATCGGGCGATGTTTTTTTGAGGAATCAAAAGCATCTACAACCATATCTTCGGGTTCTACATCTTTAGCAAGCCACTGATGAGCACCAGCAGGGCTTTTGGTTAATTCCCATTCATACTTAAAAAGAACCTTCAGGTATCCCATATCCCACTTTATCGGGTTGGGTTTCCAAGCACCCTCAATTCCACTGCTAATTGTATCCGCGCCTTTTCCACTTTTGTATGTACTCTTCCAGCCAAGGCCTTGTTCTTCGATGCCAGCTGCCTCTGGTTCTGGGCCTACGTGCGTGGCAGGAGCAGCACCATGGCATTTTCCAAACGTATGTCCACCAGCAACCAGCGCAACTGTTTCTTCATCATTCATTGCCATGCGCGCGAATGTTTCACGAACATCATGTCCAGATGCTACAGGATCAGGGTTGCCATTGGGTCCTTCGGGGTTCACATATATAAGTCCCATTTGCACAGCAGCAAGAGGATTTTCCAAGTCTCGTTCGCCACTATACCGTTTGTCTTCAAGCCATTCAGATTCTGATCCCCAATAGACATCTTCCTGTGGTTCCCACACGTCCTCTCTTCCACCCGCAAAACCAAAGGTTTGCAGGCCCATGGATTCCAGGGCACAGTTACCAGCAAGAATCATAAGATCTGCCCAGGATATATGCTTGCCGTATTTCTTTTTTATTGGCCAAAGCAAACGCCTTGCTTTATCAAGGTTGACATTGTCTGGCCAACTGTTGAGGGGGGCAAAACGTTGCGTTCCATCGCTTGCACCACCGCGCCCATCTCCCATACGGTAGGTTCCAGCGCTGTGCCATGCCATACGTATAAAAAGGGGACCGTAATGACCATAATCAGCTGGCCACCACTCCTTTGAATCCGTCATCAAAGCAATCAGATCTTTTTTAATGGCAGTATAATCCAGCTTTTGAAAGGCTTGGGAATACTGAAAATTGTCACTCATTGGGCTACTTAAGTTTGAATTTTGGTGAAGCATTCTGAGATTCAGCTGATGAGGCCACCAATCCTTGTTGGTGGTGCCACCACCAGATAGAGATTTCTTGGTATGACCTGTAACGGGGCATTTTTTTTCTTTCATCGTTTCGCTCTCTTTCTAGATTTTTGGTAAAGAATCAAACAAAACAGTTACTAACAATATACCGTACTTTTCTCAAATTCTATAGCACTAAAGAAGATAAAACAAACTTGAATTTTGGTTTCAGCACAAAACTATGCCAAGGGTGAGTGAAAACTTTAAATACCTTTATCTTGCTTTTATAAGATCGTCCATAGTTTTACCACTGATAACAGACTTCGGTTCTGTACTTACGGGATTTCTTCTGGCATCCGCTTTATCATCTTTCATTTTCATGAATAGCCAGCGATCGTTATTGCTGCTTCGAGTTCGTATAAGGGCATATCCACCTTGTATTTTTTTACCTTGGAGTTGAACAGTAATATGACCTTTTTTAATAGCCTCTTCCATAGACAAAGATTGATCATCCTTTTTTGATGTATTATGATAGGTTCCAGTATCCCACACAATAACCGTTCCAGCACCATACTGATCTTCAGGAATTACCCCTTCAAACGTTGCATAATCAATAGAATGATCTTCTGTCGGGATAGCCAATCTTTTTACATCCGGATCTGTTGACGGGCCTTTGGGTATTGCCCATGACTTTAATACTCCATCCACTTCCAATCGGAAATCATAGTGGATATTGGTAGCATCATGCTTTTGAATTACAAAAATTGGTTCTTCTTCTGAGATACAAAGCCTCCATTCGTTGTTAGAGAAAGAACAAGATCACTTTTACGACATTTTGTTATATCATACGTATCTATGCTAATTATACAGATATTTATCTACTATTCAAGAAATAGCCTGAAGATAACATTCCCTTAAGTTTTTTCAAAACATACGTATTTATTGATCAATCCTATCTAAGTTGCTTTGAACGTTGTCAATTTCATTGTTTTCGGTTCAACAGCAGCCACAGGAAAGGCACCGTATAGCGGTCCTGCAGTAGCAGAACCAAGTATAAGGGCAAAGAGATGTCCTTTCAATCCAGTTTGTGGACCCATGAATTTCATCATAACAGATTTGGGTATCCAAACATCAAGCAAACCAAGTAAAACAAATACAGGAGGGATGATTAGAAGCATCTCAATGGTTGTAGCTGTGCTAATTTGAAAAGCATTCATTCCAATGCTAGGACGAACGAGAAAGAGTACCCCCAATGCAATGAATGACTGCAATGAACTCAGGAGCTATATTAGAAAGGGACTTCCACCCTTTTTGTAACGCTTGTACTGTTTTCTTTTTGTCTGTGAAAAATGAAATCAATAAAAGCACAATCATTATTCCATATAGCCAAATCGATGAGTGCATACTTCCTCCTACGGGATGTCAATCGTTTCTTGAAAGTTTATTATACCATGCACTCTCAGATAAATGGCAAAATACCGTATTGGGAAAGGGTGTACCAGGTACCCACAAGTACAATAGAAAAGGGTATCCAAATCAAAAGATGAGCTTTACGGGTAGCAGTCGTCAAGAACAGAATCAAAAGTGCAAAAAGTGCAAGAATAAAAACAGATACTCCCAGTTTTTGGTTCCAAATATCTTTAAATGGAATCTCATTCCATTGCATTTGTGTTACATAGGCCCACACAGCTTTCGTTTGAGATACTGTTTTCATCCACAAATCGGTAAAATAGAGTTTCCACCATCCCCTTGTATTCGATTCATAGAAGGAATCATTCCACCAACTACTTTCATGGGGAGAATATGGATGTAGTTTTCCCTCAGAAGAAACTTCAAATCCCTTTTTGGAAGGCAAAGGTTGCCCTGTAACCTCTTGGTTGGTCACTTCTGTATTAATCATCACATCACCATGCAAAGAAAAGACATTGATAGAGTCCTGGTTTTTCTCTACCACATAATCGGTATCCAATCCAATGATGTTCTGCCAGTCTCCATTTTTGTGTTGGACATTGACAGAAAAGTGTCCTTTTCCATTCATAGAAAAAGAAGTAAACCGAGCCTTCCCCCAAAGAAGTTTAATTTCCACACTTCGAGGAGAAACATATCCAAGGCGTAATTCGGTGTTAGCATCCAAGTGAATATAACCCCAGGGAATATCATTAACGAATAAGCTAATCATAGCTTTCCCCTGGCGGGTGCCAATATAGTCAAATGAATCTAAAGAAATCGACGAGAATGTTTTCTGAGTTGTGTCCACAGGCGTTTCGGGAATGCCTTGGGAGGTGATAGCATCCAAACGTTTTATATACACCTCACCAGTCCCATGACTAAGTTTGATATGAACGTTACGAAGGGGTGTTCGTCTGATGGGATGTTCAAGCCAATATTGAAGCTTGGAGAAAACTTTCTGACTTTGAGTTATGGAAGTAGCAATTGAAGAAAATGTGCTTGAATGAGTATGATCTATTAATCGATATGTAGACACACCATTGAGATATGCTGAAGCAGCGGAAACAACGATGTCCCCACTAAAAAACCCAGGGAGTGCCGAATAACTGAAAATGTTTCCGTATTCTATTTCTGGAACTAAATGACTCCCTATGGATTCTCCAGAATTGAGATTTTGAATGAAGGGGCTTTGACTGTAAAGCTGTTGGGCAGCAATTTTGTGTTTATCACCCATATAGCTTTGCACTCGTCCCAATTGCAAGTCTGTCCAGCTACAACCATGGTTAGGAGTTCCCACCATCAGAAGCTTGCGAACATCCTTTTGATAATACGAGGCATTGTTGGTATAAAAACGGGACAATAATCCTCCCATACTATGAGCAATGATATCCACACGAGACAATCGAATATGCTGTTGGGCATATTGATCTTTTTTAAATTGAATGTTACCTCGAAGCTCTCTTGCTTGCGCTTGAATAGAATGATCAAGAGCATAATACGAACCGATATGCACATCTACGTGTTGCATGCGTAGTTGTTCTGCAAGCATAGCCCACGTGGTCTGATCTCCCGTAAAACCATGTACAAGCATGACAGGTGGTCGATACAGTGAAAGTTGAATAGAAGGAGTTTGTACTTTCCTTTTGGGTTTATTTTCGTCACTGGATCCTTCAGAATCTTCAAAAGGAGTAAACGTAAAACCAATCATATCAGTAGCAAAATGCGTTGGAATCTTTGGGTTTTGCGTATCAAAAGCAGAAGTTGGCAAATATTCCCTGGGTGTATAGGTGAAAGTAATAGTAGGTTGAGAAAGATCCACAGAACCATTAAAGGAAAGAGCATCCCCAGATAATACACCATATTTTGGTTTTGTTGTCAGTCGCAATTGGTCCTCAGAAGCAACGTTCTGCATTTGTAGCTGCATGGTAATGGTGCTAACTCCATCCAATACAATACCTTCAAACGGTTTTGAGGTAAAGGGATTTTGTTCCCACTGAACAGTAAATACAGCTTCTTCTAAAGAAGGTGGGTCCTCATCAGGAGGTGGATCGTCAGGAGGAGGTTCTTCTTCTTTTGAAGCATCACCACCTTTTGCAAGGCCAGTTTTCACAACTACTTGGTATAGTACTTCGGCTATATCCTTTTCATGCGTACGCTTCGTATTAACATAATAATCCAAGGTGGAAAAAACAAAACGCCCCATTCTCCATTCAAAGGATATTTCTTCAGCATGAACTGCTTGTAATCCATGAAAATCAATGACTGGGTCTTTGTAACCCTGAAAGACTATCTTGCTAGCGGATATTTCCGAATCAAAAGATTTTTTGGCTTGTTCTTCAGTACGGTACGCCAGTATACGAAGTGGTGTATATTCAGCTGGTAGAACATCGCTGCCCGTTGGTGGAACAATATCAATGCCATATCCTGCTAAATTTGGTATGATACCCATACCCTTACCAAAATCATGCATAGCCCGTGGTCCCCATATTTTGGGTTTGTAATGAATAGGCTGATGGTCCTGATAATGATGAGTCCAGGTGAAATCTTTTTCCCAGCCAAACTCCCTCATAACACCACGAATCACCTGCATGATTTTATCTTCTTGCGGATCGCTAGGAGCTGCTTCATAAGAAAAAGCAGAAAAACTTGGTAGAAGGAATAAGATGGCAATAATGAAAACTACTAGTTGGTGAATGAATTTTTTCGCTGCGGTGACTAAAGTAATTTTTCTCATGATAAGCTCCTCTAGATCGATACAAACTCACAAGCTAACAGTAGATAAAAAAGATGTATATCTTCATTATATCAATCTAGAGTCGCTGAAACCATGGACTGTCGATTTTTATTACAATCTAAAACAATCCAAACTCATTAGAGCGAAGGAATCATAATGATTTTTTTAAACGCGCAGTCCTTTTTTCAATGCCTTTGGCATGATCTTCCTCGCTAACATCCGGATCCCGCCAGTCATAATAAATCTCGCAAGGAAGCTCGGGACATTCACCGCAATTCTGATATCCATTTCTCAGAACAGCACATTGGTAGATGGGACATACTTCCTCTTCTTCGTATTGGATGTAAAAAGGTTTTCCCTCGTGTTCATTGCACGATTTCCCGCATTGTTTTAGCTCAGGACAACTACTACAATTAGCTCCACAAACTGTTAGTTTCATACCATCACTCTCCGATAAAAGATCAATATGGCTTGGTCATTTTCTTTACAATCGAACGATTTCCATATAGAGTAGAATGCGAAGATGCATTTTGCAATATCGACATGTAATAAATCTAATATATTCTTCTTAGTAGCTGATATAGTCGATTTGATACGGAATCGTACTACTTGTTTTTATTAACATTTATGTTAATATTTTCTTATGGCTAATTACGAATTGACCCTACAAAATCTTAAAAACAAGAGTCTATTCATGCACACTTCGTTAGAAAATGTTCTTCGAGAAGAACTTCAGAAATGTGTACTATTCCTTCTTGCAGAAGCAGATTTCTTTCATGAGGGTGTGTTTCAGGGAGGCACTGCGCTGCGGATTGTATATGAGAATATCCGCTATTCTGAAGACTTAGATTTTGTGTTTCAAAGCAAGAACACCCGTACATACATACATCTAGAGAATGGGATTGACACGATCCCATCAAAACTTAAAAAATGGTTTCCTTTTCTCCACATTCAAAAAGGGAAATGGCAAAAACAAAATGAAGTATTGAAACGATATCAATTTGTTTCCACACATGAAAGCCTTCTCGCTAAAATCATGCTTCAGCTAGAATTTGCAAACATTCCAAGTTACTCTTCCTCTATCGCAACCATTCAATGGAATATGTTTCCCTTTCCTCTTCGCACAGAAAGTGAAACCGAAATTCTTGTTGACAAATTGGTTGCATTTGGTCTACGTCGCTACCTGAAAGGTCGTGATCTATGGGATCTGTATTTCCTTCTCCATATCCGCAAAATAGAGCTTAATCAAACTGAACTGACACAACTTGTTGAACAAAAAAGCAATGACTATGGATTCTCCCCTATTGGTTTTCATTCGAAGTTTAGACACAATGTGCTGCTTCTAAAAAAAGAAGGATTGTCCATTCTGAATAACGAAATGACAAGATTTATGAGTCAAAACATCTATGCTGCCCATTCACAAAACTTTACATCCATTCACAAACTACTGATTGAAGATCTCACAAGATTTGAAATCTGGTTGTCGTATGAGTATTAAATCATTCCTTGAACTTTTTCAAAGTCACCCTGAAATGAAAATCTTTCATGTCAACGAATTGGCATTGTATCTGGATCAAAAAAAAGAAGTTACTCAAGTAGAGTTGCATCGATTAACAAAAAAAGGAATTTTGCAAAAGTTAGCCAATGGTTACTATGCGAATCCCTTCCATCAACCCAGTCTTGATGAAATCTCTATGATGTTAAAAAAACCAAGTTACATTAGTATGGAAACTGCCTTAAACAAACATGGTATCCTCCCACAAACAGTTTATACCTATACAATGATCACTACCGATCATTCTCATCAATTTAAAGCATTGCATACTATTTTTGAATACCACCAAATTCAACCGCAGTATTTCTTTGGATATCAAACTGCACTTGATAAGGTTTTTATTGCTGACTCAGAAAAAGCATTGCTAGATCTTATCTATCTACGACATTTCAAAAAAAGCAAAGAAAACCGTCATTTAATCTATAGTCAACTTGACAACATGCTCTTAGATGAAATCCAAAAAAACAGACTTCAGCGGTACGCAAAAAAAATGAATCTAACAAACCACCTGAAAAAGCACTTCCCTTTCCTCATTTGAAGCACTAGACCAGCTACACATTAATTAGCTCCACAAACTGTTAGTTTCATACCATCACTCTCCGATAAAAGATCAATATGGCTTGGTCATTTTCTTTACAATCGAACGATTTCCATATAGAGTAGAATGCAAAGATGCATTTTGCAACAACCGTTACAAATATATTGTTATCTTGTAAAAGCCCATCTAGCAAATGTTATTAAAACAAAACTATATACGTGAGGTTGAAAATGGAACAAGAGAAAATTGGTAAGTGTGGCTTGTACTGTGGTGCATGTCCATTCTATTGTGCTACAAAAGATCCAGAAGTACGTAAAAAACTAGAAAAAGATTGGGGTAAATGGGACGAAGATTGGTATTGCCAAGGTTGTGGCGATTTAGATGAAAAATCATGGTGCTATGGTTGCGAATTTCTTTCCTGTCTTCAAGAAAAGGAATTGCAACACTGCGCAGGTTGTACAGAAGAGGATTGCTCGAAACTACAACAATTTGAAACAGACGATTGTGTTCACCACAAAACAGCTCGAATCAATCGAGAACGAATTCAGGAAATTGGACTTGAAGCATGGTATGAAGAACAGGAAAAGCTATGGACATGCCCATCATGCGGTACACCTTTCATGTGGTATTCCCAAACGTGTCTGCAATGCGAAGAAAAAGTGAATGGATTGAAGTTACCAAAAAAGAAAGAACTCTAAAAATGCTTGAGTTACCAGAGTTAACCCACATCAATAAGCAATTTCATAGTGAACTCAAGGGTAAAGTCATCCAAAGAGGGATTTTGGGAAACTCCCCTCACAAATTTGTTTGGTACAATCAATCTCATGAAGATTTTGCACACATCAGCCAAGGAAAAATACTAGGAGAGTCATATGTCAAAGGACGTTGGTTGTTTGTCCCCTTAGAACCAAATTATGTACTCTTGTTTGGAGAATTTGGGGGAAAATTTCACTACCACAACAATCAAAAACCTAAATCAGATAAATACCACATTTGGTTAGATTTCACAGATAACACTTCATTAGGCCTTACAATTCAAATGTGGGGCTTTATTGGACTTTATCCAAAAGGAAAAGAAAATGAGCAACAATATCTGAAAGGACTTCGTCCAGACCCATTAAATAGTGCTTTTACACTCGAATACTTTCAGCAACTTGTCGGAGTACAACAAAGCCTCGGAAAACGAAGCATCAAAGGATTGCTTACGCAAGATCAGTTAATCCCCGGGATTGGCAATTCCACTGCCTTGGAAATCATGTTTTCATCTCATTTGCATCCCAAAAGGAATATTCAAGATTTAAATAATGATGATATTCAGATACTCTATGCAAGCATCCTATCTACAGTAAAAGAAATTACCCAAAAACAAGGAAGAGATGACGAAACAGACCTATTGGGAAACAAGGGTAAATACCACCGAATTATGAGTAGTACAAACGCCGGAAAACCTTGTCCTGTATGCTCTACTCCTATTCAAAAAACTCAATACCTTGGTGGAGCGTGTATTTTTTGTCCAACATGTCAGAGATGATTTGATCACTCTGGCATAAAATATATAGATAAGTTTATTCAACTTATATCTTATTCAAGGAGTCAAAACATGAACCGAGTAGTACATTTTGAAATTAGTGTGGATGATGTAAAGCGAGCAGTGCAGTTTTATCAAGATGTGTTTGATTGGGAAATAAAAAAATGGGGAGATATGGAATATTGGTTGATTACCACAGGAAAAGAAAATACATCTGGTATAGATGGTGCCATTATGAAGCGTTCTTTTCCTGCAGGTTCTGGCACGGTCAATACCATATCGGTAGAGGATATTCAAGTTGCTATAGAGAAAATAATCAAAGCAGGTGGTACAACAATATCGGATATTGAAGAAATACCTACTATTGGACTGTTCTGCTATTGTACCGACACTGAAAAAAATCGGTTTGGTATTCTGCAACCATACCCATGTGACAATTCAGATTGTTTATGATGTAAACTCTTCTATAGTGTTAGTTTGAGGACTTCTTCATCTTCTTCAATTACACCAGTGTCTTCAAATCCATACTTGGTGTAGAAGCCATAAGGTCCATAGGGTTCCATACAACAAGATGTATATAGATATTTATATCCTTCATTGCGGTATTTTTCGCATAGAAGATCCATCGCTTGTCTGGCATATCCTTTTTTTTGCCAGGGTCCACCAATCATAAATCTCCATAGGAATACTGCTGGTTTTTCCCCCGATGGAAAACATTCCATGGTCATGTCCATCATAACAAATCCGATGGGTTCCTCTCCCAAAGCAATAGCTCGTATCCAGGCATTGGGATGAAAATAAGCCTGAGCAATGGAATATGCATTTTGAGCAACACATTTTTTGTGGTCCTCGGAAAGTGTATCAGTTATTCTGCATACTTGGTACCAGTTCTTGGTTGTAATTTCAATCAGTTGTAGTGATCCTGTATTCTTATCCATACTTACAGCTCCTCGTAGGTGTGAGTTTACATTTTTTTATTTTCAACAGTACATTCTATGGTACACTATTTTCGTAACAAATCTATTATAGAAAGATAGCCTATGAAACAATATAAAGGAACAATCTGCATAATAGCAGGTTTTTTAATGATGTTATGTTTGGGTGCTGTATATTCTTGGAGTGTTTTTCGAACTCCCATCGAAAGCCACTTCCAGATTAATTCTTTGTTAAGTGGCTTACCATATATGACATCGCTTGTCTTTTACTCTGTTTTCATGGTTTTAACAGGAGAAAATCGAACCAAACTGCCCTTCAAAACGTGGATGTACATTGGTGCATTCTTAATCAGTGCTGGATGGATTCTGTCTGCTTTCTCCACCCACATTGCCACCCTGACACTTTTGTATGGTTGTATGGTGGGGGCAGGTGTTGGCATCATGTATGGCATACCCATGTTGTTGGTTGCCCAATGGTTTCCAAAGTTAAAAGGAGTAATGGTTGGAGTTGTATTGGCTGGCTTTGGTGTTTCACCCCTGATCAGTGCTCCTGTAGCACGAGCTTTAATTGTCAACAAAGGAATCATGCCTACCTTTCTTTACATCGGTATCGCATTTGCTGTACTATTACCCTTACTGAGTAGCCTGATGGATTCTCCAGATACTGCTTCTACTCCTGTACAAGGGCAACCAGTAGAATTATCCGAAATTCAAGTTCCATCCCGGGATATGCTCAAACTTCCAAGTTTCCGGCAACTATACATATGCTATTTTCTAGGCACAGCGATTGGTCTTACTATGATTGGTCTCAGCTATCCTGTTGGTGTTGAGTATTTACAAGCGTCTCCTCAAAGCATCGCATGGATGATTTCTCTTTTTGCAATATGCAATGGTCTTGGCAGACCTTTCTTTGGATGGTTCACGGATCGCTTCTCCCCTATTTCCAGCATGCGGCTTTCATTTGGTTTGATCGTAAGTGCTTCCTTGCTAATGCTGATTTTTAGAGAAAATAGTTTGGTTGTTTTTGGGTTGAGCTTCTGCGTTTTTTGGTTCAACCTTGGAGGTTGGCTGGCATTAGCTCCAGCAGCTACCCTTCGCTTTTATGGAGTATTGCACTTCAGTCAAAATTATGGCTTTTTATTTACTGCCTACGGAGCTGGCGCATTGTTTGGCGTTTTGGCATCTGGTTTCTTGAAAGACTGGCTTGGACACTACCAGGGAATTTTCTGGTTTGTTTTAGTCTTAGCTTTTCTTGGAATCCTTTTTTCTCGCCGCTTTGCGCAAGATCAAGCATAAATTACAAAAACATTGCCATATACAGAGGAAGAGTTACCTTTTTACCCATAACACCAACATTTCCAGAAATAAATTTAATACCTTTTTCAATCTCACTACGCTTAAGTATTTCATTAAGAGAAAGGGTTGAGCCATTTCTAGCTTTCACTTCTATAGGTATTACTTTTGCCTCCTTGGTCAACAAGAACTCAATTTCTTGCGAATTTCGTTCATTTCGAAAGTAATGCAGATCATATCCCTTTTTAGTTAGCATGTCTGCAATCAAACTCTCATATATCCCACCTTTAACACTTCCTTTAAGCCCATCATCCAGGATGGCGTTTTTCATGTCAAAACCATACATAGCGACCAATAAACCAACATCATTTAGGTATATTTTGTATTGATTTGATTTTTCATATGCATTTAATGGAAAAAATGGAGCAGAAACATTGAAGCAGAAACGAATAAGATTTGCATCTCGTAACCATTCTAAGCTATTCTCATATTTTCTGGCTGTTGATCCCTTTTCTACCACTGAAAATTGAAATTTCTTGTATTCTTTGACCAACTGCTTAGGGATGGCTAAATAACAACTTCTTGCTTTTGGTTTCTCATGGGTAGTAGCATATTTAGCAATGTCATCTAGATAGCTATCTAGAATTCTCTGTTGTTCCAGTTGTACTTCTTGAAAGTTATTGGTTTTCACAAAACGATTTACAACTGATGGCATACCTCCAACAACCATATACTCGCGTAGATACTTTATCATAGCAGAATGTATCGCTTCGGGTACTCTTTTCAAAGTCTCAAAGTATTCTCTCACATATCCTATGGATTCCTCTTGAAATCCAATTGCCCATAAAAATTCTTCAAAATCAAGTGAATGCATTTCTACTTGAGTTTCATACCCGACAGGTATTGAAGAAACCTCCTTATATCGAATACCCAAGAGTGATCCAGAGGCAATTACATCATATCTAGAATCCATTGCCATGAATTTCAAAGCTGTTCTTGCCTGAGGACAAGCTTGTATTTCATCTAAAAAAATGAGAGTTTCCCCCTCTATAATCCGCATATCTGGAATAAGCAGTGACATTTTTTTGATGATTTCTTCGGAAGATAAATCTCCATCAAAAATCTCTCTCATCCTGGGAATCTCTTCGAAATTTATAGAAATATAGCTGGTATAGCATTCTCTTGCAAACCAATCTACAATAAAGGTTTTACCAACTTGTCGTGCTCCTTTAATAAGCAAGCATTCTGTATTCTTGTTATTTTTCCAGTCTAGCAGGTTTTGCATGAATTTACGTTTCAGCATGCATCACTCCTTTACAAGTAAAAAAAGAGGAATGTAAAAGCCATATGTGCATTATTCATTTTACCTTACATAGAAAGCTTTTGCAATTCTCCATGCATATTTTCAGACAATCTTTAATATCGAACATGCATATTTTTGGACCATAGTTACTCTTAGTTTTGCATATTTTTCCATGCATATGTATGTAACTATCAGGATGAAAATGCTGTATACTATATACATCCTACATCCCGTTCGCAGGAGGGCAATTCATGAGATTGAAATGGAGCATTACTCTTCTTTTGATAGCAGTTTTTGCATTGTCAACACTTTCCTCTACTCACTCAATGGATTCTTCACATTTCAGTAGCACCAATCCATCAAAGAAACCCCCTAACTATTTTATAGCTATCCACAACGAACCTTTTCAGCATGAAAACCAAGGAAATATAGAAATCCTCGCTGATATGGTTGCTTATGCAACTGATCGAAATATCCATCTAACCCTTATGTTCACTCCACAATGGATTCCCTTACTGACAGAACCTGAGAATAACCATTTCCTGACACAATGGAAAGAACAAGGGCATGAAATCAGTGCCCATCACCATGGTATAAGGCATGGTGGATGGGATGGCTATACAAATTACTCTCCAGAAGTAGCACAAAAGCAAAGATGGCAAGAAATTCATTTTGGTCGATCTCAAGTGAAACATCCTGAAACCTATCTTGGAACCCTAAAGGATGCCATGAAGTTATGGCAAGCGATCAACCCCGATATACACACGGGATGCATGAATGCTGAATTTGACAAAAATGAAATTCCAACAGGAATCACCATCGACACAAGTTCAGGATTCATGAACACAGGATTAGTAGGCGTTAGAAAACGTAATGATGGTGTTTCTCCACTCATTGGTATCAATGATTACATTTTACAAGGATCTGTAAATGACCAAGAAATGCACTGGCTATCGCATTACTTGCCAGGAAGAAATCCCAGCGTCCTCCCTACCTTGTTTTCTACCTTCTCGGGTTGTTCTGAAAACAGCGTATATGGAATTGTGTTTCATAGTTCTTCGGGTGAGTTGCCAATTTTTCAAAAATGCATCGATTTTCTACACCAAAACGATCTAGAAGGAAATCATAGTTACACACTCCTTGAAGTTGTACAAAAAAATCTTTTACCAATAGAAATTCTCCCCCAGACGTTTTTGCAGAATTCCATGCAAGACACCCAAGCACCACCTATTGGTATTCACCCCGCGAGTATCAATCATCCTCATTATTTAGAAAATGGTTTTGTTCATGCCCACAACATCGGTATCAACATGACTCGTGAATCACTGTATGCATTTTGGACGCTAGTGCAACCAAACATTCAAAGTCCTTTGTATAACTTCCAAAGCTACGATTTGCAATGGTTTTCTATCCCGACCAACATCACCATTCTAGGTAACATTTCACCTCAGCCTTTGATTGAAGATCAAGGACGACTTCTACCAAATTCCTGGATTCCCATCGACATTCCCGCCTATAAAGAATTTGTGAAAGCTGTTGTAGAACGATACGATGGGGATGGTATTGATGACATGCCAGGGCTTATCAACCCTATACAACATTGGCAAATTGGTAACGAACCCAATTTATCCAATCAGCTGCGATCCCTTCGATCCGATTATGCAACCTTCCATCAAATCACATACGAAGCTATCAAAGAAGCCAATCCCAATGCATTCGTACTAATGGCGGGAGTAGCAGGTTTTCCTGAAAGCTATATGCGAGGTTTCGATAAATTCTACCCTTCTGTACTTAAAGAGTTAAACGGAAAATACATCGATGGTTTTGATTTTCACTGGTATGGTAATGCTTTTGGTGAGTACCAGTTTGTGGACACCGTTACAGGGCAAAACGTTCTCACAGAAATTCGGAAAACATTAGCAAATTGCGGTTATTCGGAAAATCTACCTATTTGGATCACAGAAATGGGAACATATGCAGGAGTACTGGAGATGCCTCCTAACTGGGATACCTACCAAACCGAAGATGAGCAGGCGACAGATGTAGTAAAGCGATGTTTTTATTCGTGGGCAAACGGAATCGACCAAGTATTGATGGCATTTGGGTTTATCGAAGGATTCAGACACGACAATGGATATTTTGATAACACTGGATTCATTTACAATGGAGAAGGCTTTCTTGATTACGGTCTGGGAACCAAAAAGCTTGCTTACTATACATTAAAGCTTATTACTCAAGAGTTTCCAGGTCTCCAACCCTCACAGGTTACACTGATGCAAAGCAATGACAACATTTCCCTGTACAAATGGAATACCCCTGATGGAAAACCTGTCTACATTCTTTGGCGAAATGACAATCCCAGTATATTCACAAAACCCTTGGATATCACACTTCAGCTTGAAGATTATTCAGATGTTAGCTCCATCACCACAACCGAGATGGTACCTAATGCATTCACTGCAAGTAGTCAGGAAGGTAAGGATTTTCACTCTATGTTTCGTACTCAAACGCACACTCCCAGCTCTTCTGGAAATTTTGTTATTCCCGTTCAGAGATCTCCATTGCTTATCAAGCCCACCAAATAACCTTCTCTTGCAAATCTGCTACTGAATATTTAAATTTTACACTATTTTTGTGACTCACATATTATGTGTATAATTTCCAGACCACATAATATCGATATTCTTGCGTAAATTCCTCTTTGTAATAAAATAATAGTAGGAATGATTTGGTCAATTGTAGGGATCCCAAGACATAATGAGATTATTGGAGGAATGAATGTCAAAGTCTTTAAAAATGATGATTGTGATGATGGTAACCACTCTTGTATCGCTAAGTCTTTTTTCTTGTACACAAACAAATATCCAACATGAATCAAAAGATTCTTTTACACTGTTCACACCCATTTCTACCGATTACCCCAGTGTGGACAATCCAAAGCTAGCATGGACATACCATTGGCCCGAGAAATACGAATCTGTTCTAGAAGCTATGACCGCCCCTGCAGCTGACGTAGATGGCAATTGCTACTTCATCGGGGAAAACTATTATTTGTACTCTTTGAGCCCTTCTGGAGAAGTTCGATGGAATAAGAAGGACTATTATCACCCTCGATCGGTAGATAAACTCACCATTACCCAGGAAGGCATTTTAGCTAAATCGGGATCTTTGCAACTGATATCTTTTGATGGCGACATTATGTGGAAAAAAGATATCATATGTACGGACTATTATCTTGCACCCAATGGAACTCTTTACTGTTTCACCTTTGATGATGAAGTGCTGGGGATCGATTCAAAGGGCAAAACCATGTGGACAACGAAGGATATCCCACAGAATACATCTCTAGAAGGAGCTTTTTTCGATACTTCCTCCAATGGGTATTTTGTTTTATCCTATCCTGAAGAAGATACCGGAGATTTCTATACTTGTATAATATCCATATCCCCCACCGGTGAAATTCACTGGAACAAAACATTACCCCACAAACGAATTAACTTTATCGATGATTTTCTACCAAACAACACTATTCAAGACACTTTCTTGTTAGCATACACAACTGACCCTGGTCCTGAATCTGAAAATGAAGAGTATAATTATTACACCATGGAGAAGAAAGAAGAAAAAATACTAGAAGCATACAATCTTGACTTCGAGAAAGTGTGGGAAGTAAAAGTACCCAGAATGGGTATATATGAAGATAAGTACGCCGTAAGCAAAGATAACAATTTTGTTATCGTATTCAATGAAGTAGACGTGAATACCCACAATTATCCACTCATTAACAGCTATCTAACGTGTTTCTCCAAGGAAGGCACAAAAATGTGGGAAAGAGCATTTGACTATAGTATTGCAACCTGTCCAACCTTCGATGCACATGAGAACATGTACTTGTGGTTCTATAGCCCAGACTACAGCTTATGTTCTATGAATCCTGACGGGTCTTTCCGTTGGACATACTACCTAGAAGATTCAATTGGATGTAAATTCCCCGTTACCCTTAGCCCAGTCGGCTCTATTTTCACGACATCCAAATACCAAAGCCTTATGTTTTGCGTCAAATAACCACTACTATTAAATTTTACCACTCTGTGATAATAATGGGGGTATTGGTGAGTGGAATAGAATGAGAAGATACGCATTCGCTGTAGGCGTCAAGATCAGTGAAGCCTCGCTGAGTTAGAATGTGGGTCACTTTTGCAATGGAAGGGAATTGTTTTGATACATCAATTCTCATGTCTCCCCAAGATGACCAAGCGATATACAGAGTAGGTCGATCATCAGAAAAATGAACAGCATACACATGCGAAACAGACGTTCCTTCCATCTCTTCTTCAGAAAGTTTCTCAATATGGTTGCACCCACGAAGGTTTTCAATGAGTAGCTTGTACGTATAATACGATGGTTTGTGGTTTCCTTCGCTATCCATAAGCCCCATCATTGCAAAAAACCAATCTACGGGATTTTCTTTTTGGTTCATCATGACAACTTGATTGAAGGATTTCACTCCCTGACTAAACGTAATCATCACCCTTTTCACTAAGTTTTCTGCTTGGTATTTCTCCAAAATGGGACGAGACTCGGGGTTGTCAGACAGAAAGATGGCAAAGTCAATCCACTCTTGTTCTGTAAGTCCTTCTTCCAGAAGTTCTTGCAAATAAGCTTTTACTTCTGGAATGGAAAGAAATTGTTCTACAATGGGCACGGGTGGTACTGAACCATCTACCAAATGTTGAATATGCCTGCCAAACAAACGAAGGTCCAGATCCCCCGCTTCGGTACAAATAAGCTCTTTGTGAATGCCATGTTCCTCCATACCCTGCTTCAGAATACTCACAATTTCTACCACATCACCAGGTTCATAATACTGGTGAAAGTCAATTGCATCAAAATAGTCGCTCTGTTCCAGAAGCTCATTGAAATATTCCAAAGCATCCGAATTGCCAGCTTCTATTTCACGGAATACTTGATTGGCAAATCCTTGGAGAACAATAATAGCATCTTCATCAAGGTTTCGAATGGTAGTCGATGCAATTTGTAAAAGGGAGATGTATTCTTCCACAGAACCGTTCCAAAACCGGTTATAGTCATACACTTCATTTTCAATCTGGTAATACGTAACTTTATCCTTGTAACGCATCACAAAATTGGTTAGGAATGCAATGTAGTCTTGTTCATCAATGGGTGGACTTGATGCTGGTTTAGTAGGATCAGGTGTTTTTGTTCCCCAGGAAGAATCGCACTTTACAGTGACAATGGGTGACATCCCTGCCTGATGCATTTTGTGAAGATTCCAATCGTATAACATGAACTTGAACTGCCCTTTACTTGGTTCAAACAAATTCCAGGAAAGAATAACGCGAGGTTGCGTTATTCCCAAATCAATAGCTGATTGCAATTGATCCACTGAATTCCCAGGAGGAAACACTCCGAATTTGTATTCTTCTTCACTATGGCTTGTTGCAGTCAAATATGTATCTGGTGTGATAGATCTAACAATTGTAATATCACTAAACCAGACAACACTGGCAATGATGAACAGGAGACAAAAACTAATGGAAATAAATCTTTTATTCACTCAATCAAACACTTTCCAAAGCAAGTCCAATAAAACGATCTGCTTGATCGGCCATGAAAAGAGGAATATTCAACATGTCATTGTCTTTGTGTAGATTATTGAGAGAAAAACGAAGTCTTAATGGTGTTTCTTTCGGGTAGTTATTGGCGTATCTTTTCAAACTAACACTAGTGACACTATTTTTGGATTTCACCTCAATAGGCAATACGTCATTTTCTCGCTGAAGAATAAAATCAACTTCATTGCGTGAGTCGTCTTTCCAATAACGAAGAGGCACTTCGTATTGATTTCGCAAGGCTTGAAGAATATAGTTTTCTGTCAAAGCACCCTTAAACTCTTCAAACAACCTATTTCCTTCACTAAATGCTGTTGGAGCTAATAAAGACAGTCTCCTAAGCAATCCAACGTCTGGTAGATACACTTTAAACGCACCAAGATCATCATAAGCAGAAAGTGGCAACCCTGGTTTTAAGCACCTATAAACTTTATGTACTAAACCAGAATCATAAAGCCACTGTAATGCATATTCATATTCTCTAGCTCTAGCTCCACTTTTCAATGTAGAGTAAAGGAATTTTTTATTTTCTCTAGCAAGCTGTGACGGTATACTATTCCACAATAATGAGATTTTTGGGAATTCGCTTGCATCAGGATATTTCGCGAAATCCCTTTCGTAAGCTCCAATAATTGCACTGAGAACTTGCTGTACTGCCTCAATATCTCTTCTTTTAGTCCAAGCACTAACGGATTCTGGCATGCCACCAGTCACAAAAAACATTTTTAGTTTTTCGTATAGAGGATTAAAGAATGCATCGGGGATGGTTTCAATCGTTTCAATGCTTTCTAAATAAAGATAAAGATTCTCATCTCCATTTGCTACCAAAAACTCTGAAAAAGTCATCGGATTAATATCGATGAAGTCAACTTTTCCAACGGGAAAAGAAGCTGGCTTACTCAGTGCAACTCCAAGCAATGATCCAGCGCAAGCTACGTGAAACTGAGGAGCATTTTCATAGAAGTATTTCAGTGTATTTAAAGCCTCGTTACACTCTTGAATCTCATCGAAAACAACAAGAGTAGTTTCTGGTTGTATTTTTTGACCACTTGCCATGATGAGATTTTGTACAATTCGATCAACATCTTTTGTGATCTGAAAAAACTGCTTGTACTCTTTGTTTTCGTCAAAATTGAAATAGGCAACATTCTCATATTCCTTGTTTCCAAACTCTCGGAGAAGCCATGTTTTGCCTACCTGTCTTATTCCGTTCAGAATTAATGGTTTGCGATATGGCGAATTCTTCCACTTATGCAGTTTTTTCATAACAAATCTTTTCACTACATCACCTCATCACACAATATGCATATAATATGTGATTTTAATCACGTTTTTTACATTATATCTGTGATTTCTGGTTTATCAAAGACTTCTAACGAAAAATGCAGGTGATTCATTTCCATTTGATAAGAAGTTCTCCATCTGTATCCTTCATAAAATAGTCCGATCGAAGTTTATTCTTCTCTTCTTCGCTTTTTTTCAAGGATGCATCCCAAAAAGCGGTAGTCACGTTCTTAATCCACGAAACAGTTTCTTCATCAATATCAGCACCAGTTAAAAGACCTGCATAGCTTCCTGTCATTTTTTCAATCCAAAGTAGATACTTGTCTCCTGGTTTTGCAAACTCGTAGGGTTCAGTCCGCCATTCAGATGGATTTGATGTTCTCCGACTTGGATTGTTAGAACCAGCTGCTACAAGCATAGGTACATGAATATCTTCCCAGGATTTCTCAGTTAATCCTTGTCCTCGACCCTGGGGTGAAAGCTGCATCGCTGCCATGATTCTTTCATCAAGAAGATTTTCTTCTTTTTCAGATCCGAAGGCATCAAATCTTTTCATCCCTACTAGCATACTCGAAGCATACGCACCCACCAAGTGTCCACCAACACCAATGAGTTCTTTATTCATTTTTCCATCAATACTATGGGCTTGTTTTTCTATGCTCTCAAGAGAGTCTATGATGCAAACTATATCATTTACTCTATTCTTCCAGCTCTCTTCCATACTTGGTGTATCTGTGCTGTCCATTTGAATCACAATATATCCATTCAAAGACCAGTGTTTTACCAAAGCTTCAAAATTCTCCTTGCACCCTCTTATGCAATGAGAAAAAATAATGATCGGAAATATTCCGTCCTCTATTGGGTAAGTGATTCTAAGTTGAATGTCTACATCTCTCTTTTTATCAGGTAATGTCATTTGTGAAATTACACCAACAGAATAGGTGCTTTCATCCTTATGTTTTTGTTCTTGTCGGCACTCTCCATCTGTTTCATCTTCCAATTTCTCTTTTTGGAGCCAATCACGTGCCTCTTCATCTCCTTTTAAATACGTATCAAAAAATGCTGTGCTAGCTTGTTGAATCCACTGGTGATGACGAGGATCTCTTTCCCTTGCAGGATAATAAGGTTCTGAATCAGTAAAAGCATTGTGCTCAGCATCTTTTATTTCTACAAGGTATTTATTACCTGGCGAGAGACCGTCGTATGCCATTTGCAATAACTTTGGATTCTTTTTCATCGCTGGAATCCAATTGAAATCGGCAGTACCTGTGATTACTAAAGTAGGAGCATGTATATCTTTCCATGAATCTGCGTGAAAAGGTGATTTTGGATTTCCACCACCTGATTGAGGGGACATTGCCAAAGCTACCTTAAAACGATCATCCACAAAAGTTGCACTTTCCTGATTTGGAAGGTTCACGTTCAAACCAACCATGGCAAGTGCGGTTGAAGAACCAGCACACTGCCCTCCCATGCCAATGCGATTAGTATCTACTCGTCCTTTTAACAACGGTTGATTGTGACCATCAGCTACTAACTGATCAACAACAAAAGAAACATCTTCAGGACGAAGATGAAACTTCTCTGGGCCATCCAAAGCAGCCATAAGCTTCAGAGGATTAGTTACTCCTCTTGCTTTTTGTTCATCTATAACTGATCGATCACTTCCGAGATGAGTTAAGAAAATAACAATGTAACCTCGTTCTGCCCAGTAGGTACCCAAAAAAGTAAAAGCTTCGCGAGATTCACCCCCACCATGGGAAAAAACAATAGTTGGAAAAAGTCCTTCTCCATGCTTCAAGTCAGGTGCATAAATTCGTATTGGAACATCACGATCTCTGGCATCGTCATGCCAAGTTGCATCCTCCATTACATATTGAAATGAATCTTTATTTTCATTCTGCTTGTTTGTATTACTGAACAAATATTGAAGAAAAGTGTGATCAACAAAACCGTCTCTGATCGAAACAGTTTCTTCAAGTTTCTGTCCGCGCAGAAGTAAACTTAAAAACTCCATATCGCGGTAGTATTTTTCATTCCCCCATGGTGCTTGACGCACAACAACCAGTTCTAAGGAAGGTATGATATACAAAAGTTGCTTGCCTGCACCAGCTGCCATGAATAAATCTTCAGGAATCCAATCTGAATTGGCAATCTGGCCCATATCCCCCTGGAGAAGAGGGATTTTTTTGATCTGCTCTTTCGACACTGGTTCTTTCAGCCACCAAGTCAATCCATAGGCAGGATTCTCTTCGGATCCTTGCGTGAGAAGATCAAACATATCCGCTTCAATGATTTGTTTGTCATGTAGTAGGCCTTTGTTGCGAACCCATTCGCCAAAGGTAGCCCAGTCGCTAGCAGTCATATAGGCACCACCAGCAAGCTGTGGATTGTCATCGGCGCATCGAGATATCCAATATACTTTTACACCAATAGGATCAAGAATGCGACGTTTCAAGTATTGTTCAAATGTTTCCCCATACAGCTTTTGTGTTTGACGCTGTAAAGCTTCACCAAAAGCAAGGAAATGAGAAGATGCATATTCATATTGTTCACCAGGTCTTCCTGTCATAGGAAGTTGAATGATTTGATTCCATGTAAGATACTTTGCTCTTCCCACTTTTGGTCCCGGATGCAATCCGCTGGTTAACTGAAGAAGGTGTTTGTAGGTAATCTGGGATTTAAGCCCAATGTCTTTCCATTCTGTCAAAGAGCTAGAAACTCTATCGTCTAGCTGGATAATGCCATCCTCAACAGCAGCAAGGGCAGCTACACCAACAAAACTTTTGGATCCACTGGCCAGCATCATCAATTTGTCTTTTCTACCGCCATTGGAATACTCTTCTAGAAGCACATTTCCCTGGTGCATAACCACAAGAGTTTGCCCACCAACATTGCGATTGTATTCAGCAGCAAGTGCTATCATATCGGCAGTTGGTACCTGTACTTTCCCTTCCTCTGCTTCCGCCACCGAAACAGGAGAAAATGTTGTAAGTACAAGAAATAACGAAAGAACAATTCCAAGCATTTGAAACATTTTTTTGTTCATCGCAGCACCTTTTTTTTAAAGTTCGGTATAGTCAAGCTTGTATATAAATAATACATCAAAACACCGAAAACGTTACACTTTGACAACCTTCTTTGTTGAAATATAATTTGGATATGTCCTAAATTTGACTTTGTGAAGCATTAAAGAAGGAGTAAAAATGAAAACAGTGATTTGTATCATCGGGTTAATCATACTTATTGTTACACCCTATAGTTCATGGTTTTTAGTAGACCAGACGAACGATCCCGTAAAAAATCTTACCTCCAAAAATCCCAGTATTACGCGAGAACAAATAGACATCTACAAGAGATTACAGGGACTCGATAAACCCACTATTGTACGTTTTCTTTATTGGTTTAAACATGCTTCAGAAGGAGATTTTGGACTGGATAAAATGGAGAAAAAATATGTTCTTCCGCTCATTCTTTTCATCATAGCTTCTATTCTATCGGGAATTGCAGCTTTATTTTTATTGAAAAAACCACTGATTTCCGCGTTCCTTTTTCTGTCTGCTTCCATTTTGTGTATTCTTTCTGGAGCATACGGTTTATCCACCTATGTGTTTGCGGTCATCTTTCTCATCTTAACTGGTTTCTCCTTTTTTATCTATAAAGAAGAGCAACAAAACGAAACGCAAATAGCATAAAGCTGGCACAGAAACCAATGAGTTAACGGATCAAATAGAATGATATGGCATATATGGGTAAATTTCTTCATTTTTTACCCATTATGAAATTTATATGGAATAGAAATCGTTTATCTAATCACGGTAATACAAATCCCGCGTATAGACTTTCTCCATGACATCTTGCATCTCGTTCGTAATTCGATTTGCAACAATCACATCCGATATCCTTTTGAATTCATCAAGATCTCGTATAACTCTGGAATGGAAGAACTCCTCTTCCTTTAGTTCGGGTTCGTAAACAACCACTTCAATGCCTTTGGCTTTGATACGCTTCATAATGCCTTGAATAGCAGATTGACGGAAATTATCAGAATGGGTCTTCATGGTTAAACGGTATATCCCAACTATAGTAGGATTTCTTTTTAAAATCATTGCCGCGACGTGATCTTTCCTTGTTTTGTTTGCGTCAACAATGGCAGAAATCATGTTTTGAGGAACATCGGTATAATTTGCTAACAGCTGCATTGTATCTTTGGGTAAACAATACCCACCATAGCCAAAAGAAGGGTTGTTATAATGAAGTCCAATGCGAGGATCCAAACCGATGCCTTCAATGATTTGCCTGGTATCCAATGCTCGCAGTTCTGCGTAGGAATCCAATTCATTAAAAAAAGCAATGCGCATTGCAAGATACGTATTGGAAAATAACTTAATGGCTTCTGCCTCAGAAGAATCAACGTACAACGTGGGAACATCCTTTTGAATAGCTCCTTCAATGAGAAGTTCAGCGAATATTGTAGCTCGTTCTGATTTTTCTCCCACTACAATTCTCGATGGATACAAATTATCATATAGTGCGCTTCCTTCACGAAGGAATTCAGGGGAAAAAATAATGGTATCGGTTTCAAATTTATCACGCGCAGAAGCAGTATATCCAACAGGTACAGTTGATTTGATGATCATGATTGCCTCTGGATTGATGGACAAAACATTGGCAATAACAGCATCCACTGTTCTGGTATTAAAATAGTTTTTTTCAGGATCGTAATTAGTAGGTGTACATATAACAACATATTCAGCTGATTGGTAGGCTTTTAAATGATCGGTTGTTGCTGTAAGAGAAAGATTTTTTGTTTGAAGATACTCTTCAACTTCCTTGTCAATGATGGGTGATTCTTTATTGTTAATCAGATCTACTTTTTCTTGCAATATATCCAAAGCAATTACATCATGATACTGTGCTAAAAGGATCGCCATAGAAAGCCCAACATATCCAGCACCTGCTACTGTTATTCTCATATTGGTACTCCATTCATTATCAAAAAGTAGTTCGCTCATCAAATGAAAAAAGCCCCCTCAGAAAATAAGGTAGCTACTACCCGAATAAAAGCAACACAGTCCAGGGTAGTTTTATGTTAAGATATGATTAATTTACTTCACCGTCAGGTAGAGGGTAGAG
>NPIE01000069.1_pt1 | contig 37555 bp, 41 predicted proteins | sample 8637661 | NCBI WGS metagenome assembly NPIE01 (sample SAMN07420842, study PRJNA396082) | bioreactor metagenome | isolation source: sample BA12 brine-fed electro-methanogenic bioreactor BA | place: Japan: Kochi | collected 2016-12-09 | reverse complement strand
TAGAAATTCAAAACCAGAAAAAACTTTTTGACATTTAACCCCCAAGTTTTTGACAGAGCCACCATAGGTTTTAAATATTAGTTAAAAGACTTGTTAAATAATAATATAGGAGGAATCATATTTGCTTCTCTTGATCAGTCCCATAAACACACAAGAAGCACGAGAAGCCATAGCCGGCGGTGCAGACATAATAGATGTTAAAAATCCTAAAGAAGGTTCATTAGGGGCTAATTTCCCCTGGGTCATTAAAAACATACGGGAAATAACTCCCAAGGACATGCAAGTTAGTGCAACTCTGGGGGATGTTCCCTACAAACCAGGAACTGTGTCCCTGGCTGCTGCCGGTGCCGTGGTTTCCGGTGCAGATTACATTAAAGTAGGATTATACGGAACAAAAAATTACTCCGAAGCTCTGGAAGTAATGGAAAACGTGGTAAAAGCAGTTCAGGAGTATAACAATGATGCCACAATTGTGGCCTCAGGTTATGCTGATGCACATCGCGTGGGTGCGGTGGACCCCCTGGAAATTCCCAGGGTAGCTGCCGATAGTGGTGCCGACCTGGCCATGGTGGACACTGCAGTTAAAGATGGAAAAACACTCTTCGACTTTATGGATGAAGAAAAGATCTCCCAGTTCACCACTGAAATACATGATTACGGCCTTAAATCTGCCCTGGCTGGTTCAGTGACCAAAGAACAGTTACCTTTACTGGCTGAGCTGGGCTGTGATGTGGCTGGAATTCGAGGTGCGGCCTGTGTTGGTGGAGACCGGAATTCCGGACATATCCATCATGAAGCTGTTGCCAGCTTAAAACAACTGGTACAGGGCCTTTAACTGAAGGCCTACCCCTTACAATTCCTAAGGTAATTGATTCAAATAGTAGCTTGAATACATAATTAATCAGATAGCTACATAAATAATACAAAACTAATCTCTAATAATTTAGATAGAGAGAGGTGATCCTGAGTTGATCCATTAGGTGATGGATAAAGTCACTGTTGGTTGATTTTAAACTTTCACTTTTAATTTTAATCCACATCATGTGGAATGGAGGAGAAATATTATGTTTTCAGATAAATTAAACAAAGCCCCGGAAGGATACACGTTTGATGACTTTTTACTGGTACCATCCATATCCAATATTGAACCCAAAGATGTAGAAACCAAAACCCGGGTTTCTCGTAATTACAATATAAACATCCCCATTGTGAGTTCAGCCATGGATACAGTAACCGAAGCTGAAATGGCTATTGCAATGGCTCAGGAAGGAGGATTGGGTGTTATCCACCGTAACATGACCATCAAGGAACAAGTGGCTGAGGTTAAAAAGGTCAAACACTCCGAGGATCTGACCATAAAGGATGTAATCACCACTTCTCCAGAAAACTCCATATACGAAGCCAACGTCATCATGGACATGGAAGAAGTCAGCGGTCTTCCCGTGGTGGACAATGGAAAGGTAGTGGGTATTATCAGCCGCCGTGACATTAAACCCATTATGAATTCTGATGCCCAGAAAAAGGTAAGCGAATTCATGACCGAAGAAGTAGTGACCATAGCCGAATCAACCAGCCCGGAAGAAGCCCTGGACATTGCTTACGAAAACAAAGTGGAAAGATTACCCGTGGTTAAAGACGACCGCATAGTGGGTATTGTGACCATAAGGGATATACTGGAACGCAAAATGCATCCCAACGCTGTTAGAGATGAGGATGGTCGCTTCCTGGTTGCTGCCGCCACCGGCCCCTTTGACCTGGAACGGGCCATGGCCCTGGATCAGGCGGGAGCAGATATCATTGCCATTGATGTGGCTCACGCCCACAAGCCCAGTATAATTAAATCAGCCAAAAAAATGAAGGAAAACATCAACGCCGATCTTTTAGTAGGAAACATAGCCACGGGAGAAGCAGCTGAATCCATTATATCTGGTGCAGATATTGATGGTTTCAAGGTAGGTATAGGCCCCGGTTCAATCTGCACCACTAGAATCATAGCTGGTGTTGGAGTCCCACAACTAACTGCCATATCTTCTGTAGCCGATGTGGCCAAAGAACACAAAGTTCCAGTTATTGGAGATGGAGGTTTAAGATATTCTGGAGATGTTGCCAAAGCCATAGCTGTGGGAGCAGATGCCGTTATGGTGGGAAGTTTAATGGCTGGAACCAACGAATCCCCGGGTGAAGTGGTTATAATGAACGGCCGAAAATTCAAACAGTATCGGGGAATGGGTTCACTGGGAGCCATGACTGGTGGCTCTGGAGCAGGGACCGACCGATATTTCCAGGAAGTTAAAGGACCAATGAAACACGCCAAGCTGGTACCTGAAGGTGTTGAAGGAGTCGTACCCTTTAAAGGACCAGTGAATGAAGTAATATTCCAGTTAATGGGTGGTCTTAAAGCATCCATGGGCTACTGCGGTGCATCCAACATATCCCAGATGTGGGAAAAGGCCAAATTCGTCAGGATCACCACCAGTGGAATGACAGAAAGTCACCCCCACGACCTCACTATAACCAATGAGAGCCCCAACTACCCTACCACCCGGCTCATGTAAATGAGTCGGGCCTTATAAACTTTTTTTCCAGATAAAAGGATGGTAAGGCACATATAAATCAATATTTTTATAAATCAATAATATTTCTCAAGTTTTCCACAATTATATTTGTGAAGGTTAGAAAATCCTTAATTTGAGGTTAAAGTTACATGAAATCATGTATAATTCTTTGTGGTGGAAGAAGTCGTCGCATGGGGCAAGATAAAGGATTGATGACTTTAAATAAGGACCCCATGATAATCCAAACCATTAAGATCGTTGAAAGATTAGTGGACGAAATTATACTGGTTTTAAGGGATAAAAAGCAGCTTGACTCCTACCAGAAATACGTAGAAGACTTTAAAATTCAAAACCAAAAAACAGATACCAACATCATCCTGGTAACTGATGTAGAAAAGGATCAGGGACCACTACTGGGGCTGTGTACCGGTTTATCCCATATAAAATCTGAAGGGGCACTAATCTTGCCCTGTGATTCTCCCTTCATTTCATCCTATTTTGTTAATAAAATGTTCGAAAGGGTAAATGAAGTAGAAGTTCAGGCCATGGTTCCAGTGTGGCCCGATGGATTAACCGAACCATTGCATGCTTACTACAGTAAAGAATGCATACCCCAGATTAAAGACAGGTTAAAAAATGGTTTTAGAAATGTTAAATCATTACTGGATAAAATAAATGTGGCCTACATTGAAGTTGGTATTCTAGATCCTGATAAAAAAAGTTTTATTAATTTAAACCGTCCCGAGGATGTTTCCCAGTCCCGGGAAAAATAGGAAAAACTCCGGCTATTACAATTATATTTTGAAATTAAAAATTGACTGGGATTTTATAAGATAGGGTTATTTGTTACTATTTTGGGGGGTTAATTAATTCTGAAAATCTTTAAAAAAAGTTTAATCATGATAATATAGTGAATTATAAGAGATGACCCAATCTAACTAATTAAAAAGGAGATTGCTATTTTTATGGAAGACTATGACGGGATTCAGGTGGGCCAATTATCAGTGAATTAAAACTTTTTCCACCACGGGAACATCATCAATGGGTAAAATGTCCACGCTTCCAGGGTTTCTTCCCATTTGAAGGAAGAATTTGTTAACCCTTTCAATCATGTCTATATATTCTTTTTTATCGATGCGGCAGCCATCTACAACCGCATGATCAGGCAGGTCTCCGTTCAACCTTTTAAACTCTAATACCTTGTTTACCATTCTTCTATACTGCTCGAGAGTTAGACTCTCCATTGCATCGACCTTACATTAGTTTTGTAAATTTATTGGTAACACCCCTTAAAAAGGTTACGGATTTAACTAAACAACTTAGAAAGGTGGTTATCCTGACAGAAAAACTTTAATCTAATATGGAGGGGGTAAAATAAAAAAATTAGGGGATTGATCCCCGGTGCAAAAAGTCCTGTAATTTGATATTAAAGTTCCATACTCTGATAGAAAGTCTTTACTCTAATATTTCTACATGGGAGTTGGGATCGAAAGGATTTGTTCGGATTGCAAGGGAAAACAGATAAGGATAGTTATTTTCCAGGTGTTCCATGTACTGCAGCCACTCCAGGATCAGGAAACTGTATATTCGGACCACATCCCCTGAAAGGTGGTTGTAGTCTAATTTTGGGAGTTTGGATAGATCATCCCGGTTTTCCAGTTCTTCCATAAGGTGGAAAACAGCCCAGAGTAGTTCAGTGAATGTTTCATGTTCCAGAAGGTTGGGGTTCTCCAGTAAAGCCAGGAGGAATTTCCTTTTATCAACCAGGAACTTTTTAGCATCTATTAAAAACTCAACTGATTCAGCATCACCGTTGATGTTCAGGGTGTAATCGAAGTTTTTAATGGTGTTTTTGGCTCTTTTAAATTCCATCTCAGACCAGGAACTGTTGATGAGAAGGTCTTCTTTTATGTGTTCTGTATCGGGGTCAAAACGGGTTATGGACCCCAATAGCTGGGTTCCTACTTCACTGAAAAAGGCACCGATTACCATGTTCAGCTTCTCCATCATCTGCTGTTTTTCTCTGCTACTGATGGCATTTTCTATTACCAAAACCACGAAGAGTATTTCAATGGGCAAAAAGGCGGTGTCAATGCCAATGTAAAACAGTACTTCGTGTAAATCATGGAATATGAGATAATTGGCAAAATAGAGTAATCCTGAGAGAATTACCAGAAATATTCCCAGTTTAACTCTCCATCCAATTTTTTTAGAAATATTCATTTTACAATCACCTGTTAATTGGTTAATTGATTACTATAATAATGCTAACTAAAAATGTTTGTATTTATTAACTCTATTAGATTACACCGTGAAATTTAGAATCTCATTACCGGAAAATCAATACAATTAAGGAGTAAGGGGGGCCTAGGAAACCGGGTATTATATTAATAGACTTATTTAACCAAATAAAAACTAATTAACCTTAACTGCAGAAATAATGGTTATGGGGTTTCTTCCCATCATCATGGTCCCCCTGGGGGTGATTTTACCCTTGGCAATAGTGGCTTCCACTACATCCGGTTCAGTTCCCAATTTTTTAAGTACATCCACTGCTTCCACCCTGGTTTCCATGAGAATTGAAGTTACCACTATTTTCCCATTCGGGGCTAGTTTACTCCATCCCTTAGTTACAATAGAGGATAGATCACCACTGCTTCCACCCACCAGGAGCACCTGGAAGGATTCCAGTTCTTCCAGTATGTTGAGAGCATCTCCCTCCCGGAGGAGGACATTTTCTTGGTAACCATGTTTTTCCAGGTTTTTCCGGGTTAAATTAATTGCTTCTGGATTTTTATCCAGGGCGATTACTTTCCGGGCTCTGCAGGCAGCTTCCAGTGTTAACCCTCCACTACCACATCCCACATCAACCACGGTATCCCCGGGAGATATTCCTGCTTTGCACATGACCAGACACCTTATCTCCTCCTTGGTCGGTCCGGGAACGTCCTTGGATTGTATGAATTTATCATCCGGGATCATGGGACCTCTCCCTGCCATCTCTGGTAAAGGTTGTGGTCAATGTGCATTACATCCAGTATTTTGCCCACTAAGAAGTCCACCAGATCATCCATGTTCTGGGGTTGGTGGTAAAAGGCAGGCATGGCTGGGAGGATAATACCCCCTTCCCGGCTGATTCTGAGCATATTTTCCAGGTGCACCGAGCGGAGAGGTGTTTCCCTTGGCACCAGTAACAGTTGCCTTCTCTCCTTTAAGGCCACATCAGCAGCCCGGGTAACTGCATTGCTGGCAAATCCCATGGATATGGCCGAGAGGGTTTTCATGGTACAGGGGACGATGATCATGGACTCAAAGCGGCAAGACCCACTGTTTATGGCACTGGTCAGATCTCCGGGTTCGTAGAAACGGTGGGCTAAGTTTTTCAGTTCATCTTCATCCATTCCCATTTCATGTTGTAGGATGATGCGTGCTGGTTTTGTGGCCACCACCGCTGTCTTTTTACCCATTTCTTTCAAAACTTCCAGGAGCCTGACACCGTAAATAACTCCGCTAGCTCCAGTAATAGCTACCACTATCATTTTTATCACTGCTTTTATAAGTTTAAAGTCTAATTTTTATTCTGTTTTATTATTTAAAACTCTAAAATATGTTCATTATAGAGGGAATAATTAGTGGGAAATATCCAGGTAATCCAGGAAATTGATCTTCAAAGCTTGCTCTGCATATTCTTCAGGGAGGTAAATACAGAGATCGGCATGGTTAAATCGAGCATCCTTCAGTGCCCGTACCAGGTTAGAAACATCCCCCAGCATTACTGTGTCCCCATTAACTGATACCGGGGTGGTCATCTCATGAAAGGTGGGATACTCAGGGACATCGACCAGTATAAAGTCCTTATCAACATCCAGTTCCTGGGCGATTTCTGCTTCTGATTTTCCAATTGAATCAGGACTCATCTGGAAAATTTCCTCTGGATGTTCCACTTCATCAAGTTTCAGGGAATATACCCGCTTGTACAACTGTCGGTTGTCCAATCTTTCCATAACCTCCCCCACATAATTTTTTTCTGCCCGGGCAGCAGCAATTACATCGATATCATCGTAACGGTATATCTCCTGAGGATTGATAACTCCCTTTTCCAGGAGCTTAGCCAGGCAGCGGCGAAACATGGAGTTTACAATCCGGGTAGTGTGATGCTGATAAACACTGGGATACATGAAATATCGGGCCAGAAGCATAGATTCTGCCGCCTGAACTCCTTTACCATGTAATATGAGCCCATTTTCCAGTTTCATGTTGGATAAAAGGCGTTCCACATCAATAATACCATAGGCAACCCCGGTGTAGTATGAATCCCTTAAGAGATAATCCATACGGTCCACGTCCAGTTCCCCGGAGATTATATCTCCGAGAGGTCCCTGACCATTGATGACCCTTAGAACCTCCTTCACTGAAAATTTTTCCGATAAAATATCCCCCAGTTGTGATTCTTTAATGAGTTTAGAGGTGAGTTCCTCGTGGGAATTGTCAATACCTCCCTCGGATACATGGGAGAAGGGTCCATGACCGGCATCGTGGATAATGGCAGAACAACGAACTAGAGAATGGGTTTCTTCGTCCAGTTCAAGGTTACGAGCCAGTCGGGAGGCCAGGTACATGGTGCCTATGGAGTGTTCGAAACGGGTGTGATTGGCTCCCGGGTACACCAGGTAGGTAAATCCAAGCTGCTTTATCCTTCGAAGACGCTGAATTTCTGGAGTATCCGCCAATCTAACTTCAAAATCGTCTAACTGGAGGTCACCGTGAACACTATCCCTTACAAACTTCATGGATGCACCTCACTGTACCTAAGAATCGTTACCATCCCCATTATCAGCAATGATTAACCCCCTATTTAAGAAATCTTTTATGGAAATTGGATTCTTTTTAGAACTTTATATTAAGTTTAAAAATTTTTTATGGGATTTAATTTTTATTTAGATTATTTAACCACCAGACATGATGATATTACTGCCGGCACTGCCTTTTTCTTCTTTTTTAAAGTCCAGCTCGTATTTGACCCTTTCTATTATTTCCTCCAGTGCGGCTCTGGTTTCGTGGCGGTGCCCTCCCGAGACTGCCACCAGAAACAGGGGGTCTCCGGGTTGGAACTGGCCCAAATAATGGACCACAGCAATGTCCTTAACACCGTGCTTCTCCTGCACCTGGAGGAGGATGTCTTCCAGTTCCTTTTCAGTTTTACTGGTGTCAGGGGTGGTGAGGACGAGTTCATCTGTGGTTAGGGCTTCATCCTTTCCCCTTACAATTCCTTCAAAGGTGAAAATAGCCCCACATTCACCAATAGCGGGGCTTTCTTTGATCTTTTTGGTTAAATCATCCAGGGTGATGACTTGACTGTAATCTGAAATAATCCGGGCAATTATCATACTTCACTTTCCTCCTTGCGGTCCAGCTGTTTAATTCTGGAAATTCCATCAATTTCATGGATAACCTTAACCACTGATTCTGGTAGAAGTTCTTCCCATTTACCGTTAGACAGCATCCTACGGCGTACTTCTGTTCCAGAATAAGTTTTGCGATTGAATAATGGTGGTTCAGTTACTTCATAACCCTTTTCCTGGAAAAGCCTCTGTACCAGGGGGTTTCCAGAATATACGTGGGCAAAGGGTGGTGTTAACATTTCCAGGTGGGCTACCCACAGGGAATTACATTCAATATCCTGTACTGGTATGATATAGTAGCGTGAGGGATTCACACCATTTTCAGTGAGGGCCTTGGTAATCATCATCACCCTCTCACCAGCAGTGAAGGGATCAGTGGTGGTATGACTGGTCTGGGCACTACCCACACCAATAATCACTTCATCCACTTCATTTAGTATTCTTTCTATCACCTGGAGATGCCCCTTATGTACCGGCTGCATCCTCCCCACCAGAAGTCCTCTCATAATGAAACACCAAATATAGTTTTATATCCTTGGATTGGAATTAATTTGATAATTTAATATTTCTCTTTTTCTACCCTCATAAATAATTAACCAAACTGACTTCATTAATGGGGCTAATTTAATGGGTTTTCCCTGATCCCTGGACTGGAAATCAGGGAAAAAGGCTAAAAATGGTTATTCCATTTGAAAAGTATATGATAATTTATATATCCCGCAAAGTTAACAAGTGATTATGTTTAATTTCCAATAGAAATTCATTAGTGAAGGAAGGTTCTTTATTGTTATAGAATTACATGGGAAAGTGGTGACGCCGATGATTAAGATTGAAAATCTATCAAAAACTTATCAAATAGAAGATGGTCCCGAGATCAAGGCCCTGGATAATGTTAACCTGGAAGTAAAGAAGGGAGAGATTGTAGGTATTATTGGAACCAGTGGATCAGGTAAAACCAGCCTGTTGCGGGTCCTTAGGGGTGTGGAACCATTCGATGATGGAAAAATCACCATTGACGACATCACGGTAACTCCCGAATCCACCACTTACTATTCCCGTAAACTGCGTAAGGCTACCGCCATCCACTTGCAACGCTCCTTTGGATTATGGTCAGAAACAGCTTTAAATAATGTGATAAGGAAACTTTACGGAACTAAATATGGGGACGAAGCCTTAACTGATTTTGACTTTGCTTACAGTGAGTTTGAAGAAGAAGCCATGGAAATACTGAAGGTGGTGGGCCTGGAGCATAAGGCCACTCATTTTGCACCGGTACTCAGTGGCGGTGAAAAACAACGCCTTATAATGGCTCGACAGTTAGCTAAAAAGCCTAAAGTCCTCTTACTGGATGAACCTGCTACCATGTCCTGTCCTAAAACCAAACAGGAAATTTTGGATGCTATCCGTAACATCAATGAAGATCTGGGAGTGACCGTCATCCTGGTATCCCACCTCCCGGAAGTCCACCATTACCTGTCCCATAGATTGGTGCTAATGGAAAATGGCCATGTGAAAGACGAAGGAACGCCGGATAAAATAATTAAAGAATTCCTCCAGAATATGGAGGAAGAAGTACCCAAACGTGATATGGAAGATGTTGGTGAGGATATAATCAAAGCCCTGGATCTTAAAAAGAGCTTCTACCTGCTTAAGGCAGGTAATGTACTGGAACTTAAAGATGTTAGCTTTGATGTAAAGGAGGGAGAAATTGTTTCCCTTATTGGGCCCAGTGGTGCTGGTAAAACTGTCCTGCTGCGTATGATCGGTGGTCTGGACCTTCCTGACGGAGGCAATGTCCAGTTTAAACTGAATAATGAATGGGTGGACATGCACCAGCCCGGGATCGACCGGATGAAAATTCGCCGGCAGATGGGATTCATGCACCAGGAGTTTGCACTGGTACACCACGCCACTATCCGGGATCAGATAGGGGGAAGGCTGGGAATTAAAGGCATTAACGTGGTGGATGAAGCCAAGAAAAAGGCTGAAGAAATGGGCATAAGTGATCTGGCCCTGGATGTTCTATACCAGCTAACTGATCTACCGGAAAGCGAAGCAAAACAGCGTCTGGAACAGTTAGGGTTATCTGGAAGTATTTTAGATACACTTTTCCCCAGTTTCCCTGACAATGAAGTTAGAAAGTACTCAGAGCCCATATTTAAAGCATTAGACCTCCCAATGGATATTTTAAACCGCCGTTCCTATGAATTATCCGGTGGTCAGAAAGTACGGGCTACTCTGGCCCTGGTACTGGCCTCCCAGCCCAAAGTCCTAATTTTAGATGAACCATTTGGAGATTTGGATCCCATAACCCTGCGTACTGTTTCCAACTCCCTGAAACGCATAAACCAGGAATTTAATACCACCATAATCATGGTCAGCCACCATATAGACTTTATTGAAGAACTGGCCACCCGAGCCCTTCGTATGGATGAAGGTAAACTCATTGGCGATGGGAAAGCGGAAGATGAATGTGATGAATTCATAGAAAGCTGTGGAGCAGACTATCTAAAGGATATTGCCCAGTGGAAGGAAAAGTTGCTGGGGGATTAAGGTAGTTCTCAGGATTTTTAAATATTGGAAATTAAGCTCGGAGGATGGTAAAGATGGAATTTGTAGATCTAGATGTGGAAAGCTTTTACCGGGTGCTGGCACCCCGACCCACCATTATAGTAACTACGGTTAACCCTGATGGGGAGGTGAATGCTGCTCCTTTCTCTTTTACCATGCCAGTTTCAGTCAATCCGCCCCTAATTGCCGTGGCCTCAGTTCCACGGCACCACACCTATCAGAACCTGGAGAAAACCAGGGAAATGGTGGTTAACATCCCCTCAGTAGATATCCTCAAGGAACTCTGGGTCACCGGGAAAAAGTTCCCTCAGGGCGTGAGTGAAATTGAAAAAGCAGGATTAACAGCAATGGAGTCTGATATGGTTAAACCACCCTGGATAAAGGAGTGTCTGGCCCATATGGAATGCGAAATTGAATTCACCCGGGAATGTGGTGACCACCAACTGGTGGTGGGCCGAGTTAAGAAGGTGGGTGTAAGTGAAGACTCCCTGAAGGATGGGCTTCTCAATGCCGAAGAAATGAAACCCATACTCCACCTCGGTGGTGAAGACTTCATAGTCGGTGATCATCGTATAACAGTTCCCAAATAAGGCTAATACTCCATATAATTTATTTAAACCAATTATTCAAAGCCGGTTTAATATAAGGTTGTCCACTTAGGATAAATGCATAAGATAAGTGGACCAATAGTAAACCTATGAATAAACAGGAAGGCAACAACATGTTCAATACCATAATGGTCCCCACTGATGGGTCAGAATATTCCCAAAAAGCTGAAGACACCGCACTAGCCCTGGCAAAAAAACTGGATTCCACTGTGGTTGCTGTTCACATAATAGATGAAAAACTCATATACCCCTACGAAGTCCTGGAGGAAGAAGGTAAAAGCATCCTCCATAAAGTACAGGAAAAGGGCAAAAAAATAGGGGTTAAAGTAGATGAGATACTCATTGTAGGAAGCCCTACCAATGACATGGCCAAGATAACCGAGAAAGCAGGGGCTGACCTGGTGGTAATGAGCACCCATGGTAAAACCGGACTGGAAAGACTCATCATGGGCAGCGTAGCTGAAAGCGCCCTCAAGAAGATTCCAGTGCCCGTTTTGTTGGTTAAAAAGGGATAATACATTCATTTATTTTTTTTGAGTGATCTTAGGAGCACGGCACTTAAAAAAGGTGCATAACACTTTCAAAAAAAGGAGCATTAATACATGCGACTCTGGAGTCTACATCCAATGTATCTGGATGTTAAAGGCCTGGTAGCACTCTGGAGAGAAGGTTTACTGGCCAGGGCTGTGTTGAAAGGTAATACTAAGGGTTATACCAACCATCCACAACTTATTCGTTTTAAAAATCAAAAAAATCCGCTTCTTTTCCTGGATACCTTTTTAAACCAAGTATATCTGGAATCAAAACACCGGGGATACAAGTTTAACCTCGAGAAAATAGGAACTGAACAAACCAGGGAACAGATAACAGTTACCCGGGGACAGCTATCCTATGAAATGGAACACTTGCTGGGGAAACTCCAACAACGCGACCAGGAGAAGTACCAACAAACAAAAAAGATGCTTAAAGAGGACAAATTTCCTCTCCCTAATCCTGTTTTTAAGATTGTGCCAGGAGATATAGAGTTATGGGAGAAAGTAAAGCATTAAAGTTCTCTTTTAATCATACCACATACTATATTAACCATTGCGGCCCATAAATACCAGTACTTCCATGTAAATGGTTTAATTCACCCACTTGAATTAATGGTTGAATAGAATTGCCCACGAAATAATGGCATTGGAATAAAAGAGGTAGTTAAATGAGAAGATACAAATGTAAAGTCTGTAACTACATTTACGACCCGGAAAATGGAGAACCAAGAACCAACACCCCACCAGGAACCGCCTTTGAGGATCTACCGGATAACTGGAACTGTCCCAAATGTGGTGCTGGTAAATTCCGCTTTATACCCATTTAATGATTCTTGCCTATCTAAACAAGATTAATACCCCCTCTAAATAATTTTTTTAAAAAATACTTAAATAAAAACCGTGCTTTGAATTAAAATGGTTAACCGACAGTATGAATTTCATGAATCTTCATGAACTTAATAAAAAAAGAGGTGGAATACATGCAAAAATACTTGTGTAAACCATGTGGATACATCTACGACCCTGAACAAGGAGATGACATGTCTGGAATTGAACCGGGAACCGCTTTTGAGGACTTACCCGATGACTGGGTCTGTCCAATGTGTGGTGCCGGTAAAGACCTGTTTGAACCGGTTGATTAATTTTTACAATTCGAATTCCAAATTTTTTTTAATCCCCTATAAGTGGATTTTTAATGTATAAGTGGATGGATGTGAAGATATGTTAGATAAAAAAATGGAAGAGGCCCTTAACTACCAGTTGAACCGGGAACTCTACTCTGGTTATCTGTACCTGGCCATGGCGGCCTACTTTGAGGATCAAGATCTGCCTGGTTTTGGTAACTGGATGAGGGTCCAGGCCCAGGAAGAGTTAAGCCATGCCATGAAATTCTACGACTACCTGGTGCAGAGGGGTAGCCGGGTGCTCATGGCTGAGATTGAAAAACCACAAAGTGAATGGGAGTCTCCAGTAGCTGCCTTTGAACATGTTTATGAACACGAGCAGATGGTCACCGGACTCATCAACGACCTGGTGGATCTGGCCCTGGAACTCTCGGACCACGCCACCAACAACTTCCTCCAGTGGTTTGTGGCGGAACAGGTGGAAGAAGAAGAATCCGCCAGTGGAGTGCTGCAGAAAGTCAAACTTACTGGCGAATCTGGCAGTGGATTGTACATGTTAGACCAGGAACTGGGACAGAGAGTGTTCAACCCCCCGACTGCAACTGAGTGAGAATTGAGTTAAATCTTTTTATTATATTTTTTTGTGAAATAGACTTTTTTTGTAAAAATAGAGAATATCCTATAAATCAGGAGGTATTCTGCATATTTACGCCCTTATTCTGATTACTTTCCATTTTAAAAAAAAATAATTAAAATTTTTTTGCATGGAAAAACACCTTTATCCCATTGTAGGGGTGTGAAAGCATATTAATAAATAAAAAATGGAACAAAAATAACACATACTTATTCTTTGAGGGTGAATGACAATGGGTGAAAAAATCTACGAAGTTAGAAAGATCAAGAAAAAAGGGAAAAGAATGCCTTTAATTGGGGATAAATTCCCAAAAATGGAAGTTCAAACCACGCAGGGGATGATGAAACTACCTAAAGCCTTTAAAGGCAAATGGTTCATTCTGTTCAGTCATCCCGGAGATTTCACACCGGTGTGTACCACGGAATTTGTTTCCTTCCAGCTACGCTACGACCAGTTCCGTGATCTTGACTGTGAACTCATTGGCCTCTCTGTGGATCAGGTTCACTCCCACCTGAAATGGATCGAATGGATATGGGAAAATTTCGATGTGGATATTGAATTTCCGGTCATTGCTGACACTGGTAAAGTGGCCGATACCCTGGGATTAATACACCCTAATAAAGGCACCAATACAGTTAGGGCGGTGTTCATAGTGGACCCTGAGGGTATTATCCGGGCCATACTTTACTACCCCCAGGAACTGGGAAGAAACATGGACGAAATCCTGAGGATGGTGGAAGGATTCCAGACCGCAGAGGAGAAGAATGTGGCCATACCTGCCAACTGGCCCTGCAATGAAATCATTGGCAAAGGACTGATTATTCCCCCGGCCTCTGACATTGAAACTGCTATTAAAAGACCAGAAAAATATAAATGCTTTGATTGGTGGCTGTGTTACCGAAATTACTATAAATGGTAGCTGAACTTCTTACTAGGTTAATGACTGGACTATTCAATTAATAAAAAAAAGGTGATATAAAATGGCAAATAAGAAATATGAACTTCCCCCACTTCCCTACGGATACAAGGATCTGGAACCCTACATGTCTGAAGAACAACTCCAGATACACCACGATAAACATCATCAGGCCTACGTGGATGGAGCCAATGCCCTGCTGGATAAATTTGACAGCCGTCCCGGAGTGGAATTTGATGTGAAAGCCGTGGCCAAGGAACTTTCCTTCCATGTGGGTGGATTTGTACTGCACAAAATGTTCTGGGAGAACCTGGCACCGGCACCCAAGGGTGGAGGTGAACCCACTGGAACCCTGGCCAAATACATTGAAAAGGATTTTGGCAGTTTAGAAAGGTTTAAACAGGAGTTTTCACAGGCAGCCATTAGCACTGAAGGATCAGGATGGGCTGCTCTGACCATATGCCGCAGAACCGACCGTTTATTCATCACCCAGATTGAAAAACACAATGTTAATGTCATACCACACTTCCGGGTTCTGATGGTCCTGGATGTATGGGAACACGCCTACTACCTGGACTACAAGAATGTCCGACCGGATTATGTGGCTGCCTTCTGGAACCTGGTAAACTGGGAGGAAGTTAACCGTCGCCTGGAAATAGAACTCCTTTCTAACAGTTTAAACCTGGTAGACAACCGAAGAGTACTGGACATGAAAATCGAAGAGTTTAGGGAAAACTTCGATGACTGGATAGCCTCCTTTGATAAGAAATAAATTTTTCCTTTCTTTTTTTTAAATAAAAATTTTTAAACATTTTTTTACACATATGCTCCATTTTCTTTTACTATATTACAGTATAAGTACAGTTCATTCGGTTATTGTACCCATTTTTACCTGGCCCCATCACACCCCTATTATTAGGAATAGATAAATACCATTTCCAGTATAATGGAGTATGATAGTGCGGATTGATCCTGCGGGTTAATTATAAATCTGCATAAACTGGAAAATTCCAAATATTTACCTATCAAGGTGTTAAATCTTAAAATAATAAAGAAATTCATAAGTAGCCATTATAATTCATTGTTTGATAGAGGTGTGATTAGATGATCTACAATGAGAAGGCTGAGTGCATGTCAGCCCCTGAAAAGGAAGGATTACAGCTAAAAAGATTACAGGACGTTGTTAAAAGGGCCTATGAAAACGTGCCCTACTATCGGAAGAAGTTAGATGCTGCCGGGATAACACCTGCCGATATACAATCCCTGGAAGACATTGAAAAGATACCATTCACCACTAAAAGTGACCTGAGGGATGCCTATCCCTTTGGAATGTTCGCCGTGAGCACCGACGACATTGTAGAAGTTCACACCACCTCGGGAACCACTGGGAAACCAACTGTATCTGGTTACACAGCTAAAGACCTGGACATATGGGGTGAAGTTGTGGCTCGTGCCCTTTCCATGGCCGGTGCCACCAGAAAGGACATAGTGCAGAACTGTTATGGTTACGGTCTTTTCACCGGAGGTTTGGGAGTGCACCACGGTGGTCAGAAGGTAGGTTGCACCGTGATACCCATCAGTGCCGGTAACACCCAGCGCCAGATCGAGATCATCCAGGACTTTAAAAGCACCATCCTCACCTGTACCCCTAGCTACGCCATGTACATAGCCGAAGTACTGGAAAGGGAAGGAGTCCTCCCGGAAGATATAAAACTTAAAGCCGGGGTTTTCGGTGCTGAAATGTGGACGGAAGAGATGAGAAATGAGATTGAAAGAAGGCTCAATCTGGATGCCCTGAATATCTACGGACTAACCGAGATCATTGGTCCGGGAGTGGCCAACGAGTGCATGGAAAAGAATGGACTGCACATCTTCGATGACCACTTCTACCCGGAGATCATCGACCCCCAGACCCTGGAGACACTACCTGAAGGAGAGAAAGGGGAGCTGGTGCTGACCACTCTAACCAGGGAGGGTATGCCTGTCCTGCGTTTTAGAACCAGGGATATCACTGCCCTGCGTAAGGGGGAATGTGGCTGTGGAAGAACCCATGTTAAGATGGACCGTATAACCGGAAGATCCGACGACATGCTCAAAATAAGGGGAGTTATTGTATTCCCATCCCAGATTGAAAGGGCACTACTTAAAATACCGGGAATGGAACCCAACTACCAAATCATCGCCACCCGACCAGAACACCTGGATGAACTGGAAGTACAGGTGGAAGCATCACCGGCCCTGTTCTCTGATGAAGTGAAACACGTGGAACAGGTAACCCGATCCATAGAAAAGCAGATACACGATGAAATTGGACTCCGGGTTACAGTGAGTCTGGTTGAACCCCAGAGTCTGCCCCGTAGTGAAGGTAAAGCCGTCCGGGTTATTGATAAAAGAGATATGAGTTAACTAACCAGTAATTAAAGATTAATTTGTTATTAAATTTACAGGGGATGAAATGGATGTCAGAAGATAAAAGAAGGAAGCTAAAACAGATATCAGTGTTTCTGGAAAACAGGAAAGGAAGACTATGGAAAGCAATGAACGTTCTTTCCGGTGCAAAAATTAATATAAGGGCTCTTTCCATAGCCGACACCTCAGGATTTGGCATACTGCGCATGATAGTCCACAATCCAAAAGAAGCAAAGAAGGCCCTGGAAGCAGACAACTTCGTGGTAAAAGTCAATGAAGTGATTGCCGTGGAAGTCATGGACGAACCCGGAGGACTGGACGAACTTCTCGGTGTTTTAAACCAGGCTGATATTAACGTGGAATACCTTTACGCCTTTGTAGAGAAAAAAAGTGACAAGGCCATTGTAGTGCTGCGTACTGAAGATGTGGATGCTGGTATCGCTGCACTGGAAGCCAGTAATATCAATATATTAAATGCGGATGATGTTAACCTCCTTTAGGGAAGTTAACATACACAATTTTTCCAGGTTAGTTATTTTCACAAAAGTAGTTTTTCCATTTTTTATATGGTCTTGTTTGAAAACTGCCCTATTTTTGAAATATAACCAGATAATGAGACTTACAACCCTGTTCCAGGTCTTCTCCCACTTCTGTATCTAACCGGACCATTTTTAAGTCGTGTTTTTGGAACATCTTCTCCACATCTTCTGGATTTCTTTTGAATTTAAATGGAGGTCCGTATCCCGTATCCATCTTCTTGTAGTCCATCACCGCTATCTGACCACCAGGCTTGGTGATTCTCTTGAGTTCGGCTATGGCTTCGTCAGTGTTTTCCCGGGCCACAAATCCATGAAACACATTGAGCAATAGAGTGATATCCACGGTGTTATCTTCCAGGGCAATATCCCCTGCTATATCCGATTGGAGGGGAATAACATTGGTTATGCCATTTTGTTGGATATCTTCCTCTAAATCTTCTATTGCTGGCCCGTAAACATCCAGGGCATAAATGGTTGCATCCTCACCCATTAAACTATATGCTTCCATGGCCACATGACCATCACCACAACCGGCATCCATAAATACTTCATTTCCATCCAGATTCAACCTGGAAATTACTTCCCGGGCATCTATAAAGGATTCACTTGATCTTCCCTTTATGCGGTGGCCGTTGGATGGGTTTAATCCCGTAGTATTTGACATTCTCTCACTATTCCCGTTATAATCTGTTAAAAATAAGAAAAAAATCTGTAAAAAAAAATAGTTGTGTCCATTATTGGTTTAATTTGTAGATCTCTTATATTAACTCCAGATACTTATTTTTAATCCGGTCAAATTCTTCCGGGGTTATGGCACCAATATCCAGAAGCTCCTTGGCTTTTTTAATTTTTACAACGGGATCTTCAGCGGGTTCTGTTGATACCTTTTCATCGGCACTTGTTGCTTCTTTTAGAGAAGTTTCCTCGGCAGGAGCAGCTTCGGAGGTAACCTCTTCCCTGGGAGTTTCTTCTTGTTGATACTGTTTTGGTACCTTGATTTCAGGAATAACCGGTTCTTCAGGTGATTCTTTTTCAGCCACCTGAACTTCTGACTCCGGAACTTCCAAAGTCTCAACAGTGGGAGTTTCAGGTTCAGGAACTTCTACAACTTCATCTACTGGAATCTCGGGCTCAGGAACTTTTTCCGACTCAACAGTCACAGATTCCGTCTCAGCAGCTTCACTGGATACTGTCTCTGTTACTGGAGTTTCAGGCTCAGCAACTTCTACTGTTTCAGTTACTGGTGTTTCAGCTTTAGGAGCATCAGTGACCACTGTTTCCTCTTCACTTACCACATCCATCAGTGATTCCATGGGTTTTTCCTCGCTTTCTGTGGTGAATTTATGTCCGCAGATAATGCAGAACTTGGCATCTGGTTTGTTTTTCTGATTACAGGAAGGGCATATTTTGTAATCTGGTTCACTGGGAGCTTCCGTGGTTGAAATAGGAGTTTCTGAGGGTATTTCCTGGGGAGCTTCCTCTTTAATCAGGGGTGCACCGCAACCCACACAGAATTTGGCAGTGGCTGGGTTTTCAGTTTGACACTCTGAACAAACCACATTAGATGGTGATTGTGGTGCTTTTTTTACTTCAGAGTCAGTTTTACCACGTTTTTTAGCTTCTAATCTTCTGCTTATCTCTTCACTGGAGACCATTAACACATCCTCCTCTATGATCATCTACTGTTTTATTCTATGGATTTCAAGTAACATTAAAATTTAGGATTAACATGTATCCGGCTGAGATGGAATTCTGGTGTTTTTTAATTTTCTATGATATAATCAGATAGTCAGCCCATTATAATGATAGTTGTCATGATTTCTTTTATTTAACTACTTGATTAATTCCCTAAACTATTATTAAATAAGTATTCGATTAAGGGTGTAAATATTTTACTTTCCGATAAGATCGATTCCGTGATTATGGGGTTATGGTTATTACGTGATTTATTTATGGTTATAAATTATTGATATTAGAGGCTGTGCTGCCACATTTGATTCAAAGTACCATATCCACCGTGTTTTATAGCTTTTTTGGTGAAATCCGATGCCTTCCGAATGGATTCCAGGAGGTCCATTCCCTGAGCCAGATAGGCAGTGATGGCTGCCGAGTAGGTACATCCTGAACCATGGGTGTTGGTGCTTTTTATGATTTCACCTTCAATGAAGTTTAATGAATCTTTATAGAAAATATCCCTTCCCTTTAGGTGTCCACCAGTAACCACTGTGGGGCATATTTTTCCCAGCTTAATGGCTGCTTCACAGGCATCATCTTCATTAACTATTTCCACACCGGTGAGGGCTTCTGCTTCGTGAACATTGGGTGTGGTTAACTCAGCCACCGGCAAAAGATATTTCCTCAGGGATTCAACCAGGTCGTCCTGAGATAGGACACCACCAGAACCGGCTACCAGAACCGGGTCCACCACCAGTTTTAACTGGTACTTCTGTACCTGGCGAGCCACCATTTCCACCATCTCTGCCGAGTACAGCATACCAGTCTTGGCGTGCTGTATTTCTGCTCCTTCCATTATCATATCTATCTGTTTGGAAACGAAGGGGGTGTTTACTGGTTCCACACCAGCCACACTATTAACATTCTGGGCAGTAAGGGCGGTGATAACGGCCGTTGGATAAATCCCCAGGGAATGGAAGGTTTTCACATCAGCCAGGATCCCGGCACCTCCCGAGGGGTCGAAGCCAGCAATGGAAAGTGCTATCATTTCCTTTCCACCCGCAAACGTTCAGTTCCATGGTTGGATCGAACCACTAAACCAATACTTTTGAGGAATTTGCGGGTTTCTGTCCCGAAACCATGCATCATAATTTCCCCCAGGTCTTCAGCAGTGTTCACGTCCAGTGAAAGATAAAAGGAGTCATAGATGTACCAGGGGACCCCGGCATTTTCAGCCTCCTTTAAATGCTCGAAGAAACTCCAATCTCCAAATTTCATCTGTACATCCTTGGTGGGACACAGGAGGGCATTGGTACCTCCACCCTTGGCCGGGGCAATTACCACTGGCCATTTTTGGGATAGTTCCACCATTTCCTGAACCTGGTCCGGGTGGATGAGGGGTACATCCGAAGGGACAATGAGTACCTGGCTGGCCTTCTGGGAACACCACTCCACTGCCTGGGTGAGCGCACCATTTAAATCGGTTTCACCCTCCTCTGAGAGACAGGTAACATATAAATCATTAACAAAATTAAGTACATCTTTATCAGAGCTTATCACCACAACATCATCCACATTATTTTTTATAGCAGTGATAACATCTATTAACATTGATTTAAGGAGATTTTCTCTTTCTAATGGTGATAAAGTAGGGGACAGGCGGGTTTTTGCCTGTGAAAATCTGGAAACCGGGATTATGGCCAATGTTTTTTTCATGTTTAATTCCCCAGTTCATACACCGACCGTGTTCTTAAACCACTGCCTTAAATCGGCAACCCATGTATTGGCACTGTTATCTGATTCCACTGAAAATGACATGTTCTTTACCCCCTCGGAGGTTAGGTTGAAACGACTCATCACATTCTTCTTGGCAGTTTCCACCTTTTCCTGGAGCTGGTAATACTTGGTTTTCTGGTTCTGCACCACGGCCATTGCTTCGCCACTGTAAACATTCACATTACCTTTGGTTACAATGACCCATATCTGCAGCTGGGCCTGTGTGGCGTTCTGGAGGTCGGCAGGGTTAGAACTATCTATGATGTCTTTAACCTGAGTGGATGCTGTGCCTGAAGGGTAAAGTGAGGACCCAGTAACTGCCTTTTGATCAGGTTCTATACAGTAAGCCAGGACCGTGTCATTGCTATTGGTGTTGATCTTTTTATCAGTGATGATAACCACATCCTGTGATTCTTTACTTTTCAGGATGGTTCCCTTATCCACCACCAGTGGTTTGGTTCCATTGTTTTTTACGGTGATGTTATGGGGTATGCTTCCGGCAGCAGTGTTTTGTATAATATCTACTTGCTGATTGTCATAGGCCTGTTCCAATGTAACTCCACCGCCAGAAAGGAAGCTCATAGCCCCACTACCGGCGGCGAAGACCACCACCACTGCTATTAATAAGATCAACCGCATATTCATAGGCTATCCCCTTTAAACATCCAGGATTCTAGATATATTACAATCTGTATTCTCATTTATTTACAGGTGTACTTCAATAAGTCTTGGCAAGTAAAGCAAGGTACCGGGATTCTTTACCACATCTTATGCACTTGCTCTCAGTGGATTCTTCTTTAACACCCAGTATATCCACATTAACGTTTTCCTCGATTTCCTTACCACATTCTTCATCCCCACACCAGGAGAAAGACACTATGCCTTTTTGATTAGTAACAATGTCCCGGGCTTCCTCCACTGTCCCTGCAGGGCGGATGTTATTCTGGAAATCTTCCCTGGCCTCAGCCCGGAGATTTTCCTTAATATCATCCAGTACCGTATTAAGGTCAGTGATAAGGGTTTCTTCATTGTAGTCCACTATCTCCTTTTCCATGGTATCCCGGCGTACTATGACCATTTTTTTATTGGCAATGTCCCGTGGACCTATTTCCAGGCGGATAGGAACTCCCCTCATCTCCCATTCATAGTATTTCTTACCGGCACGCAGGTCCCGGTCATCTAAGTGTACCCTTATTCCTGATTTTTTGATCCTATCCTTTAACTGGTCACAGAAGTCCAGAACTTCCTGGGCACCTTTTTTAAAGAGTACCGGTACAATAACCACCTGGTAAGGTGCCACTCCCGGAGGCAATTTCAGTCCCGAGGAGTCACCGTGAATACCAATGATGGATGCTATGACCCGGTCAGATAATCCGTAGCAGGTCTGGTAAACATATTCATGTTCCCCTTCTGCTGTTTCATAGGTTATGTCAAAGGTGCGGGCAAAGGTCTGGCCTAGGTTGTGCACTGTACCGATCTGGAGTGTTTTACCATCAGGCAGAAGGGTGTCGAAAGCCATGGTGTAGTCTGCACCGGGGAATTTATCCCACTCTGGTCGGCGGGTGACTACGTAGGGTATTCCCAGCTGGTCAAAGAAGCTGCTGTAGATTTCGAGGGCCCGTTCCACCTGTTTCTGCGCACCTTCAGCATCAGCATGGACAGTGTGAGCCTCTTTAAAGGTGGTTATCTCCCTGACCCGGATAAGAGGCCGGGTATGTTTGGTTTCATAACGGAAGGTGTTAACTATCTGGTAAAACTTCAGGGGAAGGTCAGAATGGGAGCGAACCCACAGGGCGAACATAGGGTACATGGCAGTTTCACTGGTGGGACGGAGGGCCAGTTTCTTGTTAAGAGGGGTTAAACCTCCGTGGGTTATCCAGTAAACCTCTTCTTCAAATCCCTTAACATGTATGGCCTCCTTAGCCAGTTCATCCTCGGGTATGAGGAGGGGAAAGAGAACTTCCTCATGATCTTCATCTAAAATTTCTCTAAGCATTGCCAGGGCGTATTTTCTTATTTTAAAGCCCTGTGGCTGCCATACATGCATCCCCTTGATAGGGTAGCGTGTGTCGATGATCTCTGCTTCTTCCAGGATATTGTGGAACCATTCACTGAATTTGGTCATTTCTTCACCATAAATTAGTTAGTTGGAATCTTTAGTTAAATTTCCTACGGTTACGCGCATAAAAGAGTAACTTATCTTAAATTACAACCCTATTATTGTTTTATTTCACTATATTATAGTTCACAAAGGTATTTTAAAGTTAAGGTTATCTTTAAAGTTTTAAGATTAGGCCATAATAAATGTTTGGAATAGGATATAAAGAAAAAAATATCAGGCCACAGAATTTAGAGAGACCATACTTCTATTTCCCTGCATTTTTACTATTAACCCTATCGTTATCCAGTTTACCTGTGAATAAAATCAAAAATTATTTTATCTGTTCAGTCCAAAGATTACTATGGATTTATCTTTTAACAAGAAAAGAATGAAAACATAGTTTATCCCAAGATTTTATCATAAATTTTTTCATTAAAATGAGTATGCATGGATTTAAAAGGAGATATGCATGGATTTCAATCGAGTTAAGTTGCCCCGGGAGATCCACAGTGGCCCGGGAGTGATCAAGGAAACAGGGTCTATTTGCAAAGAATTAAAGCTCAATGGTAGGGTACTGATTGCCAGCGGACCCCGAACAATGAAGGTCGCTGGAGAAAAGGTTATCAACAGCCTTCAGGAACATGATTTCGATGTGGAAACCATAATCATTGATGCACCATCCACCGATGCAGTTGAAGCCGTTCAGGACCGTATGAAAAATATGAGTGCTGTTCTGGGGGTTGGTGGGGGTAAAGTGATTGATGTGGCTAAAATGGCAGCCACACAGTCCGGATCCCATTCAGTGAGTGTTCCCACCGCAGCCTCACACGATGGTATTTCATCTCCCCGTGCTTCCATTAAAAATGAAGGAGGAAGCATATCTTTAAAAGCTGAGCCACCCATGGGAGTTATAGCCGATACCCAGATTATCAGCCAAGCCCCCTTCCGGCTTTTAGCCTCTGGTTGCGGAGATATTATCTCTAACTACACCGCGGTCCTGGACTGGAAGCTGGCCTACCGCCTGCTTAATGAGGATTATAGTGACTCTGCCTCGGCTTTATCACTGGTTACTGCCGAAATGTTAATTAAATCTGCAGGGGATATTAAAGAAGGTCTTATTGAAAGTGCGGCTATTGTGGTTAAGGCCCTTATATCCAGTGGAATGGCCATCAGTATTGCTGGTAACAGCAGACCTGCCAGTGGGGCTGAACACAAATTCAGCCACGCTCTGGACATTATAGCACCAAAACCTGCCCTTCACGGCGAACAATGTGGAGTAGGTACTATTATGATGATGTATTTGCATGGAGGGGATTGGGAGTTCATCCGTGAAACTCTGAAAACCATTAAGGCTCCAGTTAATGCCCGTGAACTGGGAATAGAACCTGAATATATCATAAAAGCCCTGACCAAAGCCCACACTATCCGCAAGGAACGCTACACCATCCTTGGTGACCGAGGCCTCACTGAAGCTGCAGCCACTAAACTAGCTCGTAAAACAGGAGTTATAGATTAACCAATGAAATAATTTAGATATGAATCAGGCAAAACTTAGTATAATAACTTAAAGGATTATAATACAAGGCGGAATTAAATATATTCCTACTGGAGAGGATAAAATGATAACCCTCATTGGAAATAATTTGGCAGAAAAAGGACTCAAATTTATGAATTATGGGGCAGCCAATCAATGCGAAAGTTGCCGTTTTAAGGCGACCTGCATTGAATCCCTGGAAATGGGCAGAATATACCAGGTTAGAGAGGTTAAAAACACCGAGCACCCCTGCCTGATCCATGAGGGTGGAAAGGTGAAGGTGGTTGATGTGGATAAAGCCACCATAAAAGCTGCCATTGATTCTAAAAGAGCCTTTGAAGGTTCTAACATTGTTTATATTCCGCCAGAATGTGATGAAGAATGTTCAATGCGTGAAATCTGCTTTCCTGAGGGCTTATACAGTGAAGACAAATGTAAGATAATTAAAAAAGTGGGTAAACCACTGGATAAATGTCCTAAAGGAAGGGACCTCACTGTGGTCTTGCTCCAGTACTAAAATAAGCTTATTAAAATTAATAAAATAATTCAATTGGAGATAACTTATGCATCCGAAAAAAGAAGTGAAATGGGAAGCAACCCAGCTGGTTGATGAGGCTAAAAGGGAAGTAGCCCACGAAGCAGCAATGATGGTCACTGACGGGCAGGTTCTGGGACTGGGAACAGGATCAACTGCCCATTACTTTATTGAAAAACTGGGAGAACGAATCAAGGAAGAGGGAATCGAGCTTATGGGAATACCAACCTCTTACCAATCCTTTTTCCTGGCCAGGGACTGTGGAATACCCCTGACCACCCTGGATGAACACCTACCTGATCTAGCTGTTGATGGTGCGGATGAGGTGGATCCACAGTTAAATCTTATCAAAGGAGGCGGTGCAGCCCACACCCTAGAAAAGATTGTGGATTCAGCAGCCGATAAATTCTTGGTCATTGTTGATGAATCCAAAGAGGTTCAAAAGCTGGGAGACTTCCCGGTGCCACTGGAAGTAATTCCTTCTGCTTACCGACCGGTTACTGAATGGGTTAAAGCTGCTGGTGGAGTACCTTCCCTGAGGATGGCCCAGATGAAGGATGGTCCGGTTATAACTGATAACAATAACTTCGTGGTGGATGTTCAGTTCAAAAGCATACCTAACCCCTATGAACTGGAGATAGCACTTAACAGTATCCCGGGTGTGGTGGAAAACGGCATTTTTGCAGGTATAGCTGACCAGGTCCTTATTGCCACATCTAACGGTGTTAAATCACTGGAAAAGAAGTGAATTAAGCATTATACATTATTTTTTAATCATATTTTTTTAAAATAAATAAGTATAATCCTTATTTAATATCCCGAATTTGGCATTGTAACTTTTTTTAATATTCAGATCCCTATAATCCTTTTTAAGGCCCAATAGGTTACTAAACTCCTTTTAAGGTTTATAATTATTATAATCCTTTTTTGGAGTTAATTACAATGAATATTTTAAAAAAAAAGAAAAAAATTAATTGTTTTAATGATTTTTTACTGTTGTTTAGAATAAATAAGTCCGGTAGATACCAGGCCAAAGGCCAAGGCCAGTAAGGCTAGTGGAGTTCCGGTTTCCTGCATGGGTACAGTAGATCCAGTACTGGAACCAGAGGCTGCTATTGTAGATGCTCCCTGAGCTGTAGCTGGTTCAGTGACTGTGAGAGTGGCTACTGATGAATCCATGACTGTTTCACCATCGTATACAGTGGCAGTTAAAGTTTCAACACCGGCATTGAGCATTGTACCATGGAAATTTAGGATAGCAAGCTGATCCGCGGCAAGGGTACCAATATCCCAGGTGATGACATCACCCACTCGGGTTACAGATGATGGGTCTTCAGTCCAGGTTGTTCCCCCATCCAGTGATTCGTATGCAGCATAATTACCCCAGTAGATATTTGAGTTTACATCGATCTGCACAGTGGCATCATCAACTGGAGTTCCATCGTTTTGAACTTCAGCCAGATATTCAATGTTGTCATTAACCTGGGCTGTGGTAATTTCATCGCCATCTTCATTGATGTAGTAAGTGTCGATGGTTGCTTCAGCCGATACTGTTCCACTAAAGGCTATGGCTATCAAAAACAAAAAAATTGCCGGTAACAAATACTTTTTCATTAAATCCCTCCCCTTTTTTTAAAAACAGACTTTTCTAGCAATATCCCGGGCAATTCCCACGGGACAGTCTCGGGTATTCCTAGGGTAAGTTCTGTGATAAATTATATGTGAGTACTAGCTTAAAATTTTTACTATTGCTATACTGATCAGAAATCAGTGAAATTATTCTAGAAATAATGCTATTTTTATCTTATAATTGTAACTAATTTATTAATATCAAATAAATTTATAAACTTTCTAAACAGAACTAAGTAAAAAGAAATGAATTTAAAGAAAATGAATTCAACGAAAATCCTCCCCTAATTTAAAAGGAAGAATCCCACCAAGAAAGTACATACATTGGCAGTTAGGGACATGGCCAGTGCTTGAGTATAGGTTGTCTCCAGTAAAAATTTGAGGAATACCAACTCAACCATAATTACCAGAGCCTCGATTAACAAAAGATTAGGGTAGAGGTATATGTAGCTGTAAGTGGCCAGGGGCAGGGTAAGGGAATTAATTAACAGGGAATAAAATAATAGTTTTCCCGGTTCTTTTCGAATAAACAACCATATTACGACAAATTCAATAAATACAGTTAATATCCAGGGCAGGAGGATATGGAACATTGTTTCTTGATTCAACATTTATATTGTTCTGTTTTACATTCGACGTGATTTAAATTAAGAAGTGATTTACTAATGGAGCAAAGGATTAAAATCAAAGGATTAACCTGTTCTTCTTCTGATCAATAAGAAAAGGATAACTACCAGGGCTAGGATGGGTAACACCACAAAGTAAAGATAAAAATCCCATGATTGTCCCATAGCTGGAGGTTCTGGTGTCTGGTTTTGGTTCTGGAATGGTTTTTCAATCCTTTGTCCGTTGGTATAGGTGTAGATGATTTTCTCCTTCTGGATGTCCAGGATGTTGCCCTGTATGGACCGGATTTTGAGTATGATAAGGGCACTTTCCAGGGAGTTTCCCTCGTTTACTGTGTCATAGAGTCCCTCTAGATTTAGATCAGAACGGGCCACCCGGCTATCGTTTTTGAGAAATTCAGAAATCTGAGTATCATTCATCTGGTTCACTTGCACCTCATTATAAACACTGAAAGGGACGGCATAGATGGAGCAGGTGCTTAACTTGTAAAAACTGAATTCTGATGAGTTTAAAACTTCCAGGGATGGATTGGGAGTGCCATGAAGAATGAAAACGTAACCAGGATAATCTTGAATGTTAGATAACTGATAACTGTAGGTTATGGTCTTTTCTCCAGGATTAACCACATCCGCATAGGATGCTCCGGTGATAGATACCAGGACAAACAGTACAGCCATGAGTCCTGTGCAACCTACCTTGATTTTATCTTTTCGTACCATTTAAACCACTGCCCCTGCATTACCTTAGTACGGTATCATATCTAAGATTATTAGCTTATCCTATCATTACGTGATTTATAATATCATTTCTACCATTCGGTTAAAATTTATTTCTATTTAGCAGGTTTCTAGGATTTTTAGAGTGTTAATATAATTATTGCAAAGATTTATATAATTAAACTTTTACATTAAAAGTTAAATTAGGTGATAACTGGGTTTTACAGAAGAGTAAGATCATCCCCCCACCTAATTAAAATCATTTTATTACTAACTTTTAAAGAATTTCTAAACTTTTATGATGGATAAAAGCTATGAATGGATTGAAAAGAGTGATTTCATGAGTTACAAGGGAATCTCCAATGAATTTTTAGAATTTGCAAGTATTTCTATTGGTGACAGCATTAAAATATTCAAGAATGATATTATTTATGAAGGAATGGTGTTAGACAAGGAAACGAGTCCCGAAGGAGGACATATGGTCTTGAAACTTAAAAATGGACATAATATTGGTTCAAGTATTAATGAAACTAAGATAAAATTAGTTGAAAGAGGTTTAAAAACTAATTTAAACCATGAAGATAACTTAACCTCCATTAACGTTAATAATTCCATTAAAAAAGATGTGTCGATTATATCCACTGGAGGAACTGTTGCATCAGTTGTTGATGATGAAACCGGAGCAGTTCATCCCGCATTTACTGCAGAAGATATTATAAGAACAAATCCTGAGCTAATGGATCAGGCCAATATCAAAGGAAAAACAGTTTTAAAGATTTTAAGTGAAAATATCAGGCCAAAACACTGGATCAAATCAGCCCGTGCTGTAAGAGATGAGATAGATGAGGGGGCTTATGGTGTGGTAGTTGCTCACGGAACAGACACCATGCACTACACTGCATCGGCACTGAGTTTTATTTTAGATACTCCTGTTCCCGTAGTCCTAACTGGAGCACAGCTAAGTTTAGATAAGCCTTCTTCTGACGCTTTTATGAATTTAGTGAACTCTGTAACTGCCGCGGAGTCTGATCTGGCAGAGGTAATGGTCTGTATGCACGCCACAGAAAACGATTCATACTGCTTCCTACATCGAGGTACCAGAGTAAGAAAGATGCATTCAACCCGGAAGGATGCTTTTAAAAGTATAAACGTTTCACCAATGGCCAAAGTTCAAAATGGTAATGTAACCCTAACGGATAGAAAGATGCACTGCAAAAAAAGGCATGATGGTGAAGTTGAGATTAAAGATTCATTAGAAGAAAAAGTAGCGTTTATTAAGAGCCATCCTGGAATTTCTGGAGAATTAATAGATTACCATATTGATAAAGACTATAAAGGAATCATCATAGAAGGAACTGGATTAGGACATTGCCCCGTTGATATTACTCCCTCACTTCAACGTGCCCGGGACAGTAACATACCAGTAGTGATGACCTCCCAGTGTCTTTACGGAGAGATAGATATGGGGGTTTACAGTTCAGGAAGAAAACTTACTGCTGCCGGAGTAATACCTGCCCGGGATATGTTACCGGAAACAGCCTTGGTAAAACTTATGTGGACTCTGGGACAAACCGATGACTTAAAAGAAGTGCAAAGAATTATGCACACTAACATTGCCGGTGAAATTGAAAATAAACCCAGTTAACTTCGAAAAATATAAAAATAACTTTAAAAATGAGGATTATAATTTAGATAATCCTTCTGCCACTAAATTATCAATCTTTTAGCAATCTCTGGATAATCACCGAAATCAAGAATCCCAATCCCAGAACCAGGACAATAGTGGCACCGGAAGCCAGGTTGAAAAGATAAGATAAATAAAGGCCACAAGTGGTCAGTATCATTCCCAGTATCACCGCCAGTACCATCATCCGCCCCATATTGTAGGTGTACTGTTTGGCAATAGCTGCAGGGATGGTTAAAAGGGCAATGACCAGTATTATACCCACAACTTTTATCATGACCACCACGGAGAGGGCAACCAGGGATAAGAGGAGCAGATAAATGGCGGTGGTGGGCATACCCATGACCTGGCTAAATTCTTCATCAAAGGATATTCCCTGGAATTCATTCTGGAATAAAATAACAGTGATAATGATGATAATATCCAGAACAAGCATTATCAACAGATCACTGAAGGGTACGGTGAGAATGCTCCCAAAGAGGTAACTCATGAGATCCGGAACATATCCCGGGGTTAAATTTATAAATATAATACCAACAGCCATTCCCAGACTCCACAGAATTCCAATGGCTGTATCTTCACTAATCTTTACCTTTTTACTGGTAAATCCCATGATTAGAGCAGAGGCTAGGCTGAAGGGTATGGCCGAGAGTATGGGATTCACTCCCAGGAAGTATCCCAAACCAATTCCCCCAAAGGCTGCATGAGATATACCCCCACTAATAAAGACTATGCGTTTAACCACTACGTAGGTTCCCACCACTCCACAAGCCACGCTCACCAGGATAGCGGCCAGGAAAGCATTCTGCATGAAGGTGTACTCCAGAATTCCAGTCAATATATCATTTCCCTTCCTATTTTATTCGTTGTCTATTATTTCTACTTTATTTACGAAATTTGAACTCATATAACATTAATGGTCTTTTAATATTCGGTGGGGGATTCCATGGCTTATGTATCCAATGGGGCACTGATAGACTGCTTCTAATCCCTTTTCTGAACCCTCAACTGGCCCGTGGTAGTAAAGTTTCTGGTTTAAACAGGCGATGTTATCCACCTGGGTGGACACCGCTCCCACATCGTGGCTGACCAGTACTATGGCCATTCTTTCCCTTAACCGGGCGAGGAGCTGGTAGAATGAGTTCTGCATTTTAGGGTCAATACTGGCCATGGGTTCATCCAGGAGCAGTAATTTAGGCTGGCGCACCAGTGCCCGGGCAATGAAAACCCGTTGCATCTGACCCCCAGAAAGTCTACTAATCTGGCGGTGGGAAAAATCACCCATCTCCACTTCCTCCAGGGCCTTTAACACCATTTCTTTATCCTCCTGAGAATAATCCTTGAAAACACCGTGGTACCGGCCAGATAATACGGTGTCAAAGACGTTAATGGGAAAGTCCGGATCGAAGGATACGTGTTGAGGGAGGTAGCCAATGGGGTTATGGGGATTTCCGGGTTGGTTGCCAAACACGGTTACCCGTCCGTTATCTGGCTTTAAAAGTCCTAATATAATCTTGAGGAGGGTGCTTTTACCACCCCCGTTGGGGCCTATTATGGCCAGGAAATCATCACCACTAATGTTGAGGTTAACTTCCTGGAGAATGGATTGCCGGTTAAAGCTCACAGATACATTCTCCATTTCAACAATGTTTGTCACCATTACACCATAACCTGTCTATTTATCATTACCTTTAGGAAATCGTTTGAAAAATGATATAAATTTTTTTTAAGAACTGGCAAATGCTTCTGCCACCTTTTTCATGTTTTCCAGATAGTTCGGGCTGAGGGGATCTACAGAGACCACCTTGGCGCCAATTTCACTGGCAATTGTCTGGGCATTGGCCGTGGAAAACTCGGGAGAGGTGAATATTACCATGATACCTTCTTTACGGGCCGTGTCCACCAGGTTAACAATGTCCTGGGATGTGGGTTCCTTTCCTTCCTTTTCAATGGCTAGCTGCTGCAGATTATAATCTTTGCAGAAGTAGGCCCATGAGGGGTGGTAAACCATTATGGGGGTATTGTTTTTACCAGATAGTGTTTTTGTGATGTTTTTATCCAGCTGGTCCAGTTCACTTAAATATTCATCCCTATTTTTAGTGTAATAATCTCTGTTTTGTGGGTCCGTTTCTACCAGTGCCTGGTAAATGTTTTCCACCATTATCTTGGCGTTTTTGGGTGAAACCCATACATGGGGGTCACTGCCTTCTTCCGATTCTGCGGTGTTGGGGATGAGCTGGATGCCGGCAGAAGTGTTAACCACCTTCATCTGGCGGTTCATGCTCCGCAGTTTATCCAGCCAGGTTAATTCAAATTCCACATCGGATCCCACCTGGAAATATATCCGGGCATTCTGGACCTGTTTCATTTGCTCTGCCAGGGGTTCGTAGGTATGGGGGTCTGACCCGGGTGGTACCATGACTGTTACATTCACCCGGTCGCCACCTACCCGTTTTACAAATTCTTCCTGGGGCCCCACCGTAACCACGACCCCTATTTTGTCACTGGAAGAGGGGGTAGAGTTCCCGGCGGAGGTGTAAAAATAAAGAGTTATTGAAATGGCCAGAAGTAATATTAGTAGGATTATAATTAGAATTTTTTTCCTTTCCATCATGGTACCAGAATAATAATTTATGACTTAATATCTGGTTTTATTAATATTTATAAATTTTCTTAATAAAATTTAGCAAGGTTTTTATATGATTTTATTAATATCCACAGTTATGGCCATTATCAGTGTGTCACTCGGTGATAAACTCCTGGAGGAGATAGATGCCCTGAAGGATGAAATCGGATTCTCAGGCCGATCTGAAATATTCAGAGCCAGTACCCGGCTTTTGATCGCTGATAATGATGAAAAAAAGAATTTAAAAGGCCATATTCATTCCATACTCATTTTGATCCATCCCAAAAAGTCAGAGGATAAGGTCACCCAGATCAAGCACAATTTTGAAGATATTATCAACACCCAGATACACAGCCACCTGCAGGAAAACCAGTGTCTGGAGCTTTTTATCCTGCAGGGTGATGCTGGCCGGATGAGGGAGCTTTCTCGTCTTTTAAACCGTAACATCAAATTTTTATACTCCAAACTGGTTCCCCTTCCCCAAGAATAATTAATGGGAATCTAAGAATAATAATTCCCATTGGAATAGTCAAGGGGCATATTTTAGAAGATTTACTCCTATTTTAAAAGATTTATTAATTCTTTGGGGGTGTTGACTGGTGCTTGGCAGGTGCCATTCCCACAGACATAGGCTGTGGCCTGGTTGTCTACCTTGGCTTTATTCTCCAGAGAAGGTATGAGCTCTTTTATTAGAACATCACTGGATGATTGGAGTACCAAAACCACATGGGGCAAATATTCTTTCTGTAGAGCCTTTAACATCCCCTGAGTATCCAGGCCGTCTTTTTCCCCCAGGATGGTGACTTCAAAAGAGGGACCAGTCTGGAACATGGTGGCCGAAAGGAACATGGTGAAAGCAGCTGGTGTTTGGTTCATGGTAGGGGAGAAATACTTTTCCAGTGACTCCGAGGTTTCTCTGAAGTTAGTCTCTCCGGTTAAAAGGTACAATCTTTCCAGGTTCATCTGTTGCACTGAATTTCCAGAGGGTAGTGCCGTGTCGTAGGCTTCTTTCTGCCTTACCAGGATTTGGGGTGCATAGTCTGGGGTGAAATAGTATCCACCTTCCTCGGTGTCCCAGAAGTGTTTGTTAAGGGTCTGGTTAAGTTTTAGGGCGGCTTTTAAGTATTCTGCCTGGAATGTGGCCTGGTAAAGTTCCAGTAACCCCCAGATGAGATAGGCGTAGTCATCAAGGTTTCCCTCGATTGCCGATTCACCTTCACGCCAGCGATGCTGTAACCGGCCCTGACTGTGAAGATGAGTCATTATGAAGTCAACTGCCTCTCCAGCAGCCACCAGATAATCTTCCCTGCCAAATACTCTTCCCGCAAGGGATAAAGCGGCGATAACCAGTCCGTTCCAGTCGGTGAGTATCTTGTCATCCTTACCAGGATGTATCCGTGCTTCACGTGCCGGGAAGAGTACTTCCCTGGCATTTTCCATCTTCCACCACAGCTGGTCTGAAGGTATTTCCAGTTCAGCTGAAAGTTCATCCCAGGTTTTAGTTCGGTGTAGTATGTTTTTCCCGGTTTTAATACCTTTGGTCTCATCCTTAAAGTTTCCATCGGTGGAAATTGAGTAGACCGTCTGGAAAAGGGCTCCATCTTCAGGACCCAGTAGGTCCTGGATTTCTTCAGCTGTCCACAGATAGAACTTACCTTCTTCCCCTTCACTGTCCGCGTCCTCAGCAGAGTAGAAACCACCCTCCGGTGATCTCATATCTCGTAAGAGATACTCCAGGACTTCTTCGGCAGTTTCCCGATATTCAGTTTCACTGGTGGCCTGGTAGGCTTCGGTGTAAGCCATGACCAGTAGGGCCTGGTCGTAGAGCATCTTTTCAAAGTGAGGAATGATCCACTGCTGGTCCACAGTGTAACGGTGAAATCCAAAACCGACGTGGTCGTATATTCCACCTTTGCGCATGGCTTTTAATGTTTCCTGCACCATGTTTAATGCTTCAGTTTCACCGGTCTGTTTCCAGTACCTTAAAAGGAAGAGGAGGTGGTGTGGTGTGGGGAATTTCTGGTTGGTTCCAAAGCCAGCGTATTGCTGGTCGAAGTTTTCCTGGAGTGAGTGATAGGTCTGGGTTATTATTTCCGGGGGTAAAGAGTCACCGGACTTTCCCTGGGAGATTTTTTCCAGGGACACAGTAAGTTCTTCGGCGGATTTTACAAGTTCATCCTCCTGGTTTTCCCACAGTTCATGGACGTTGAGTATGAGGTCTCTGAGGCCGGTTCCCCGGGGTCCGGTGTCTTTGGGGAAGTAAGTACCAGCGAAGAAGGGTTTCAAGTCAGGGGTCATGATAATGGTGAGGGGCCAGCCCCCATTGCCGGTGATCATCTGGCATACCGTCATGTATATGCTGTCAATGTCTGGTCTCTCCTCTCGGTCTACTTTAACCGGTACAAAGACCTGGTTAATGAGCTGGCCTATTTCCTGGTCCTGGAATGATTCCCTGCTCATTACATGGCACCAGTGACAGGTAGAGTAACCAATGGAAAGGAATATTGGTTTATTCTCACCTTTAGCTTTTTGAAATGCCTTATCACCCCAGGGGTACCAGTCCACAGGGTTGTCTCTGTGTTGGAGCAGATAGGGGCTTTTTTCATCTTTAAGGTGGTTCAGGGTATTTCCAGATTCTTGAGAAGTGTCTTCAGACATTTTTATCGCCGTCACATCTAGGGGGTGTTTCTAATGGGAGGTGTTTCTATCTAATTTAATGTTTAGCTGTTTTTTAATATCAGGGAGTATTTAATGAGGGATATCACAAAGCAGGTTATCTCCCACCCCTACATTCTCTGCTTCCACTTCCCGTATTATGGTCACAATGGACTGGACTGGAAGTCCCAGTATTTCACTGGCAGTCTGGGCAAATTTATTTACCATCTCTTTTTTCTGTTCCTTACTCATGGGAGGAACATCTATGGTTATAACTGGCATATTTTTTTTACCTCCAAAAAAATCTTAGATTACTCTATGTTTTTCCAGAATCATAAATTTATTTGATAAGAAAACATGAAATGGGTAAAAACATGCCAAATACACAAAAATATGAAAGATGAAAAATACACAAAACATATTTGGGAGAAAATTTTTAAGAAAAAGTACCCATTTTAGTATTTTGGTATACATCTAACAAGGCATATTACGATAATTTAACAGTATTCAAAAAGTTATAAGGAATTATTATTCTTTAATCCCTTGATAATTTAAATTTTTTAAATATCACCCTTGATTTAATAAGTTTTGTAGTATTAATATAACAAGTTATATTGGTACAACAAAAATCGTTATTAATTTATCAAATTAAAATTAAATCCTATTTTTAACTTGAATATAGAATAATAATTTTTTCTATATGGATTTCCACGATATATGATCTTTAACTACGGGCATAATAATGCAATTATAAATGGAATATTAATATACAGATAAAATTAAGACAAATTATAGGAAATATATAATTCTATTTAAGATTATATAAGGGATATTAAGCAGCATTTCCAAGGAGGTTTCCATGAAAGATAATCCCGTGCAGGAGACAACATCAACTGATGATAAAAAACGGATCAAAGAGTTGGAGGCAAAGTTAGCTAAAAAAGAATCGGAGATCGAGTTTTTTAAAGACAAGATCAACACCAACCAGGAGATCGTTCTGGATGTAATTGCAGAGAAAAAGCTGCTTAAAAAACAGATCGATGAATTTGAGCGCAAAGAACTGGATGTGAAACTCAACAACTACCTGGAACTACAGCGTAAACATCACAAAGTTGAACACCGTCTCTTTGTTACCAAAAACCTTCTGGATGAAGCCCAGACTGAACTGGAGTTTCGGGCCAAGATAATAGAGGAACTGGAAAACCAGGGAATAATGGATCTGGTCCTGGGGAGGTATCCAGATAACTATCTGGAATACAAAAAGAGGGGTGAATAATTTTTTTATTTATTTTTATTAATTTTTACCATACCTATTTTACGTAAATAATTTGTCTATAGCCAAGATTCAAATTAACATTCTAATTTATTTCAAAATCCTACAATTTTTTTGATTCGCAATTTATTTTTGATCGAATAAGAAAATCACATGATAGACTTGATGGTAGAATAAAATTTTTTGTCACCTAAATTAAAAACAAGAAAGTGGTGTAAAATGATCTTCACATATAGCCCAATTAGTCTAAATACTACTATTTTCATTCAGTTTAGTAAATCATTATAAAATAATAGTCTCCTGGGAAAAATGATTACTTACTCCTGATTTTACTTCGTTAAATTACACTATAACGAAGTCGTTAAAAAACTTGGTAAACGGGTTATCTAAAATATTTTTTTCTCACCAATAAATATCCCTTGCCAGTTTATTTTAATCAAGTGGCTGTTACGAATTTGGTCAAAATAAACGGAAGTTAATAGCAATGAAAATGTAAATGAAAAATTATAGGAAGGACCATTTAATGCGTTAACATGTCTTATTAAGAAGATTAAAACTATCCACTGGAGTAAAAATAAAAAAGACATGGTTAAAAAATAATTACGTGTTATATTTAATTTTTTATTTTCACGATAATATCCATATACAATCAGCAACATGCCCACAGAGCTACCGTATAAATATATGGGTGAGAGGGACAGTGCAAATCCTATTAAACATATGATCAAAATTGTAATCCCTACAAATATCAAGATCCACTTTATCCTGTCTGTCATTATCGCATCCTTATTTTGATTCTTTTCAAGGTATTTTAAGTCGCTTTTGAGGATTTGGTTAATTAAATATATAGTTACCATTGGAACAACAGCCAAAACAAAAAGTGTATAAATCGTTAACGGAATTTTGCTGATAAGTAGGATATTAATCACAAGTAACCATTGGAATAAGTTAATACCAAACATAACCCCAAAATAAATAATTTTCTCAAGAAATTTTTCATTTCGACTCGAAACTCCGGGGATGAATACTATTATCCCCATAGTAATGAATAATAGGTCCAAAGGTGAATTAGACTGTGAAAAAGATGCTGAAAACAAAAGTATAACTATAATACCAAGAATGATTGGTATAAATTTTATATTGTTATTTTTCTGCACAGTTTCAATCCTCTTCATTTTCAAAAATCCCCCGGACATAGAATGTCTTAGAAGGCCTAAATCCCAATAACATTATTAATACCATTATTTTTAAATTACCTACTTTATTTCTATCATAAAGACCATTATAAATAGATTTATTATAATCATGGTAAAAAAAACTAGAATTTGACGTAATTAGTAAGAAAATAGAATTAAAAAAAGAATGTTGAATCACTGCTAATAAAATACAATAAAATGATTCATCCTATGTTAGGAACCAGAAACTCCGCTATAC
>NPIE01002335.1_pt1 | contig 37618 bp, 33 predicted proteins | sample 8637661 | NCBI WGS metagenome assembly NPIE01 (sample SAMN07420842, study PRJNA396082) | bioreactor metagenome | isolation source: sample BA12 brine-fed electro-methanogenic bioreactor BA | place: Japan: Kochi | collected 2016-12-09 | reverse complement strand
ACCTACAAACACGCAGTGCACCCAGCCGATTGGGCAGCGTGGGGGATTCGTTGCGTTTCGTAAGGGGGTGTGGTATAAGGGGTTGCTGGATCGTGGGTTTGTGCTTCGTGGGGCGCGCCGTGAACGAGTATGCCCTTACGGGCACACTACAAACAGGTATGCTCTTACGAGCACACTACGAACGGGTACGCTCGTTTGTAGTGGCGTCGTGAGACGCTATGAAGAAGTAGGCTCTTACGGGCACACGACGAACGGGTATGCCTGTTGGCTTTGCTCAGGACAAGGCCTCGGGAGTGCATTGCGAACTGGACTTCTGTGAAAATGGCCATTTTTGCAGAAGTCTGCTATGAATCTGGAATAAGCCATTGGAGGTTTTATGGAAGTTGCGGAACTGAAGGGACTGATTGGGGAACTTGAGGCCCGGGTGATAAAGATCCGGGACTGGCTTTGACTTGCCGGGCAAGCGGGCGCAACTGGATCAAGTCGAGCAGCAGATGTCGCGGGAGGGCTTCTGGGACAACGCGGAGGCGGCGCAGCAGGTGACGACCCGGCTCAGCGCGTTGAAGGCGGTGGTCGAGCCGGTGGAGGAGCTGCAGCGGGAGGTGGCGGACCTGGTCGAGCTGTATCAGATGGCGGCCGAGGAGGGCGACGACGACGAGCTGGAGCAGTTGGAGGAGGACGTCGAGTCGCTGGTGCGCCGGTGCGAGCGGATTGAATTGCAGGGTCTGCTGTCGCGGCCCGAGGATACGAAGAACTGCTTTATCAGCATTCATGCGGGCGCCGGGGGCACGGAGAGCTGCGACTGGGCGAACATGCTGCTGCGGATGTACACGCGGTTTTTCGATGCGAACAAGTTCAAGTATGAAGAGCTGGACATCACGCCGGGCGAAGAGGCGGGCATCCGCTCGATTACGCTGCGGGTGATCGGCCCGTTCGCGTTCGGCAAGCTCTCGTGTGAGGTGGGGGTGCATCGGCTCGTGCGGATCAGTCCGTTCGATTCGCAGAAGCGCAGGCACACGAGCTTTGCGGCGGTGGATTGCACGCCGGAGTTCGATGAGGATATCGAGATCGAGATCGACGAGGACGATATTCGCATCGACACCTATCGCGCCGGCGGCGCGGGCGGCCAGCACGTCAACAAGGTCAGCTCGGCGGTGCGCATCACGCACGAGCCGTCCGGCCTGGTGGTGCAGTGCCAGAACGAGCGGAGCCAGCACAAGAACAAGGCGCAGGCGATGAAGGTGCTCAAGAGCCGGTTGTACATGCTCGAGCAGCAGAAGCGGGATGCGGAGGTGGCGAAGCTGTACGGGGACAAGGGCGAGATCGCCTGGGGCAACCAGATCCGCAGCTACGTGTTGCAGCCGTATCAGATGGTCAAGGACCATCGGACGAATTTCCAGACAGGCAACGTGGAGGCGGTGCTGGACGGGGACCTCGACGCGTTCATCGAGAGCTTCCTGCGGCATCGCGCCAAGGACAAGGCGAAAAGCACGTAGAGGGACCGGAGGATGGTCTCCTCGAATGGCATTCGACAAAGGACATGGTGAAAATACGATGAAACAGATCATTAACGTGGATATAAGGACGCGCAAGGTCGCGTGGGCGCAGTGCAAGACGGATATGCTCGTGCTGGGGCGCGTCAGTGACGAATCGCGGCTGAGCGGGGCGGCCCAGGCGCTGGACGAGAAGCTGGGCGGGGCGATCGCGCGGCTGATCAAGCTGGGCGATTGCAGCGGCAAGGCGGGGACGAGTGCGATCGTCTACGGCGAGGACAAGATCGCGGCCAGGCGCGTGATGCTGATCGGGCTGGGCGAGCGGAAGAAGGTCACGCTGGAGACGATTCGCAAGGCGGCGGCGACGGCAGCGAACCAGGCGGTGAACATGAAGCTTCAGACGCTGTCGCTGGCGCTGCACGAAGGGGCGGGTGAGACGCTCGACCTGGCGGCGATGGGCCAGGCGATGGCGGAAGGGGCGTATTTCGGGAGCTATCGGTACGACGAGTTCGTGACCGATACGTCGAACGGGCGTCGCGGCTCGCTGAAGGTCGAGGTCGTGGACGCTGCCGCGAGTCGGGTCAAGGCGCTGGATCGGGGGCTGTGCGACGGCGCGGTGATCGGGCGGGCCCAGAGCTACGCGCGGACGATCGCGAACCGTCCGGGCAATGTGATCAACCCTCCGACGCTGGCCAAGGCGGCGGTCGAGATGGCGCGCGGGATCAAGGGGCTGAGCTGCACCGTCTTCGACGGGCGGCAGCTCAAGACCCAGAAGATGGGCGGCATCCTGGCGGTGGGGTCAGGGTCCAGGAGCGAACCGCGCTTGATTATCCTGAAGTACAACCCTGCGAAGAAGCCCAAGAAGGGCACCCCTCGCGTGGCGCTGGTGGGTAAGGCGGTGACGTTCGATTCGGGCGGCATCAGCATCAAGCCCTCGACGGACATGGACCAGATGAAGCTGGACAAGAGCGGGGGCATCGCGGTGCTGGCGGCGATGAAGGCGGTGGCGGAGCTGGAACTGCCGATCCAGGTGTGGGGGCTAATCCCGTCGGCGGAGAACCTGCCCGACGGGTCGAGCTACCGACCGGGGGACATCGTGACGACCTACAGCGGCAAGACGGTCGAGATCCTCAACACGGACGCAGAGGGTCGGATGATCCTGTGCGATGCGCTGGCGTATGCGGCCAAACAGAAGTTCGAGACGATCGTCGACATCGCGACGCTGACGGGCGCGTGCATGGTGGCGCTGGGCCAGCACAAAGCGGGGTTGATGAGCAACGACGACGAACTGATCGACCGGCTCGAGAAGGCGGCGGATGCGAGCGGCGAGAACGTCTGGCACCTGCCGAGCGGGGAGGAGTACGCGGAGGATATGAAGAGCAAGATCGCCGACCTGCGCAACACCGGTCCGCGGTGGGGCGGGGCCTCGACCGCGGCGGCCTTCCTGCGGCAGTTCGTGGGCGAGGCGAAGTGGGCGCATCTCGATATTGCAGGCATGGATATTATGCAGAAGGGGGCCGAGTATGCGGCGCCGGGCTCGACCGGGTTCGGCGTGCGCCTGCTGGTGACGTATTTGATGAATCTGACCCGGTAAGGGCGAAGGATTTTTCGCCCCTGCGATTTGGATGAAAGTGGATGACCAAGAAAGCGAAGAAGGTCGATCAGGAGAAAATTCGCAACGCGGTCCGGGAGATCCTGCTGGCGGTGGGCGAGGACGTGGACCGCGAAGGGCTCCAGAAGACGCCCGATCGCGTGGCGCGGATGTATGCCGAGCTGCTGGGCGGGATGTTCGAGGACCCGAGCGTGCATTTGCGCAGCGTCTTTACGGAGGAGTACGACGAGATCGTCCTGCTGCGTGACATTCCCTTCTATTCGCTGTGTGAGCACCATCTGCTGCCATTCATCGGGCGGGCTCACGTGGCGTACCTGCCAACGGGCAAGGTGCTGGGCGTCAGCAAGCTGGCGCGGATCGTCGACTGCTACGCGCACCGGCTGCACACGCAGGAGCGGCTCACCGGTCAGATCGCGGATTTCCTGATGCAGAACCTGAAACCCCAGGGGGTGGCGGTGGTGCTCCAGGCGTCACACAGTTGCATGACGATTCGCGGGATTCGCAAGCCCGGCTCGCTGATGGTGACTTCGGCGCTGCGCGGGATCTTCAAGCGGGACGCCCGCAGCCGGAACGAAGTGCTGAGTCTGATGCACCAGGGCACGGTGTGAAGGAGCCACGTATGGTGCGCCTGGCCCGACAGGTCCGATTCTCGATCGATCCGTTTCGCGATCCGGACCGTCCCGGCGCCAATGCCTATGCTTCCAAGCCGATGGCGGAGGGGCTGGGCGTGTTTCTGGAACTGACCATCGAACTCGTTGGACCGGTGGCGCCCGAGACGGGGTTCATTGTCAACGTCGTCGAGATGGATCGCGTCGCGCGCGAGGTCGCGGTGCCCGTCCTGGCACGCGGCGTTCGCGAGCGTTATCGCGCGGGCTCGCCCGTCGGGTTCGATCTGGTCGCGCAGTGGCTGGCGGAGTCGCAGCGGCACCTGGCGGGCAGGTTCGGGGAGGCGAAGGTCGATCGGCTGATTCTCAATCTCAATCCTTACAGGAGGCTGGCGATGGATGCGAACGATTCGCACGTGCTGCGTTTCAGCGAGAAGTTCGAGTTCGCGGCGATGCACAAGCTCTGGAACGACGCCTTCAGCGAGGAGCGCAATTTCGAGGTGTTCGGCAAGTGCGCCCACCCGACGGGGCATGGGCACAATTACATCGTGGATGTCACGGTATCGATGCCCGCGGGGGCGAACGGGTTTGAGGCGGGGCGATTCCAGCAGACGGTGGACGCCGAGCTGATCTCGCTGCTCGATCACAAGAACCTCAACGCCGATCTCGAGGCATTTCGTGAGGCAATTCCGACGGTCGAGAACCTGGCGGCGTTTGCCTGGGAGCGGCTGGTGGGCAAGTTCGATCCCGCGAAGCTGCACAGTGTTACCGTTTGGGAGTCGGATCGGACGTATTGCACGTACTGCGGGTGATCGGGGGCGGACGTTTGGAGAGGGGACGTCTCATTCGAAGGGGAGATCCTTCACTGCGCTGCGCTCCGTTCAGGATGGCAAGAGGAGAGCAGGGAGTGAGGGGGGCTGTCGTGGTCGAGGGGGAGGTTCTTCGCCTTCGGCTCCTGAGAACATGGGTTCGACGGGCGCTGACGCACGAGCCCATAGGGTGGGTGGACTTCTGCAAAAATGGCCAGTAGGCCTGTATTCTTCAAGGAAATCGGGTTTCCGATTTCTTTGGAGAACGGTGGGGGTCGGCTACAGCCAGGTCGTGGGGTTTGAGAAGGAAAAGTCCCGGCGCGCCGGGACTCTTCCTTCCCAAAGCAGGCCTACTGGCCATTTTTGCAGAAGTCCGGCAGTGAGAGAGATCGCGGCGGTGAGCAACGCACGTGACACATTGATGTCCTTTCCCACAATCGCGGCGCCGCCGCTGATCAACTCGGGATGGCAGGGGGGCGAAGCAGGACCGTGTTGCTGACGCTGGCAGACAAAATGGTCAGCGTTCGAGGCGGAGGAGGTACCAGCAGGTGGCGGGTTGGCCGAGGGGCAAGCGCAGTGCGGTGGCGGTGGCGTCGACGTTCAAAGGCTGGCCCATGGGTCGGGCGCCGCTGGTCAGGGGGAGGACTTTCGCCTGTTGGAAGGCTCTCAGATTTCTGATCGTGATCTGTCCCTGGACGGGTTCGATGACCGTCGGTTCAGCGCCCCAGTCGAGCAGGGTGGTGCGCGGGTCGTTCCATTTCATGCCCTGATTGGCGACGCGGGCGGTGGTGACCAGGAGCAGTTTCTTCGCTTCGGAGATCGGCGCGTCGTCCAGTGAGGTCAGGACGATGGAGCAGAATTCGTTTTCGATATCGGCTGCCAGGTGGGAGGTGGTGACACCAGCTTTTTTCACGAAGCCGATGAGGGCCTGGGAGGCATCCGTGTCGATAGTGACGAGTCCCTCGCGGGGCCGGCCATGGTGCCAGCGAAGCTGACCGGTATCGGAGACGATGGGGTTCGTCGCACTGGCTTCGGGATAAGGGCCATGAGCCTCGGTGAAGCTGGTGATCTCGGTGGCGTGGGTCAGCGGGATAGAGGGATCGAATCCCGGCGTGAACAGCGGACGCTGCGAGGACGAAGCGCGGATGCCTTCGCGGACCTGCTCGGCGGAGTAGGATCGCGAGACGGTCTCCCGCGCGCGGGCGACGTCGCCGCGCAGGAACAGGCACGCGCCGATGGCGGCGTTGGTCATCTTGACGGGGTCGGGTCGGATCTCGAAGTGCCTGGGCATGCGCGTGCCCCAGTCGTCGGGCGCCTGGTGCTCGAGGGTGTAGAGGAAGACGCCATCCCAGTCGAGGAAGGCGGCGTAGGCGGCGAGGATCGGAATCCCCTCGCAGGCGTATTCGTTCGGGAAGGGATGATTGGTCTCGGAGACGGTGTAGGGCTTGCCGGCGACGACGGAGCGCGAGAGTTGCACGACGGTCGAATGCAACGGGTCGTCGACCATGGGCGTGTTCGGAATGGTGAAGGTCTGTCGTCCCGTGTCGGGATCGGTCCCATAGCGGGGGTGCTGCCAGTAGACGTGCCCATCGATGACGTCGCATGCGGAGGCGGACGCCAGCAGCGGATAGCCCGTTCGCCAGTGGTTGTGGTCGCTGGTGGCGACGACCAGGGCCTTCGTGCCCAGGACGTCCTTGAGGTAGGTGTGCATGCCCTGGAAGTAGGCGCGTTCGAGGTGCATGTAGAACGAGGCCTCGGTGTGGAAGCGCTTCGCAGGGGCGTCGGCGAACTCCTTCTGGGTCAGGCGGGGCACCGCCTGGCTGGGGCCCACGCGCGCCAGCCTGCGCAGCTCGAGCAGCTCGTCGGGCGTCCGCGTCTCCGCGAGCCACTGGTTGTACTTATTCGTAAGCTGGTTGGCGTACCAGGCGGTGATATCGGCCCAGGTGCCCGGGCGTTTCTGCGTATTTTGGCCCAGCAGACGGTCGCTGAACCAGGCTTCGACGATGGAGTTCTCGTTGACGAGTTCGACGATGGCGACGGCGGGCTCGTGGCGATACTCGCTCTGCGTGTACGGATTGCGGTGCGTCAGCAGTTGGTGGGCGTATTCGCGGTGGAGCATCTGGACGCGGTCGTCGAAGTAGTTGATGACCTTGGCCAGGCCGAGGTATTCGTAGTCGCGGACGCCATCGCCTTTACGGTAGTTGCGGCCCACGTTGAGGTTTAGATTCGTGTAGATGCCGCGCTGCTTGAGGGTCGCGATGAAGAAGTCCAGGCGGTCCAGCATCTGCGGATCGAGCGCACGCGTGCTGTCGCTGCCTTTGATGAAGAGGCTGCCCGACCAGTTCGAATCGAGGAAGTGAAAGCGGACGCAGTTGATGCCGAAGCGGGCGAGGTGGTCGGCGACGGTGGGGGCGTTCTCCTTGGAGGGGAAACAGGCGGAGCCGGTGACGTTGACGCCCCAGATGCGGAAGCGTCTGCCATCGGGGGTGGCGAGATGGCCGTCTGCGATGCGGATGTGGCCCTCCTTTCCTGCGGGGGCGTCGAGCAGCGAAGACAGATCGACCAGCGCGCCGGCGTTGTCGCGCCAATCCATGACGAACGGTCTCATTTCAGGTTGCGACGCGGACGCGACGAGTGCGATCAGCCCAACGAGGAACCAGGCCAGCGACAGATGCTTCACGAGTTGCCTCCTGACAAAGCTGCCACCCAGATGCTCTTGCGTCGAGCTACGAACATGACGTCCGTGGGAAGGGCGAGGCATGCCTCGGCCCTACAGCTCGGTTATGCTCGGACGGGCGGGTCCGACAAACGTTGACAGGGCCGCCCGGGACCGATACTGTTTCGTATCACACGGTCCTATTTACCGGAAGGGGCAGAGCTATGTCAAACCTATGTGCGGCTGTGGTGGGCGCGGGGTTCATCGGCCCGGTTCACGCCGAGGCGCTGAAGCGCATTGGCGTCCAGATCGCGGGGATTCTGGGGGTCTCGGACGAAGAGTCGAAAACGGCGGCTGCCAGGCTCGGGCTGCCGAAGGCGTATCGCAGTTTCGAGGAGGTGCTGGCGGACGGTGGGGTGCAGGTGGTACATATCGCCACGCCCAATCGCCTGCACTACCCGATGGCGAAGGTGGCGCTGGAGGCGGGCAAGCACGTGCTGTGCGAGAAGCCCCTGGCGATGAACTCGGGCGAGTCGCGCGAGCTGGTGGAGCTGGCGCGCAAGAGCGGGCTGGTGGCGGGCGTCAACTACAACATCCGCTATTATCCGCTGTGCCTGGAGGCGGCGGACCTGATCCGACAAGGCGAGCTGGGCGAGGTCTATTCCGTCTGCGGCAGCTATGTCCAGGACTGGCTGCTCTATCCGACCGACTACAACTGGCGCGTGCTGGCGGACGAAGGAGGCGAACTGCGGGCGATCGCGGACATCGGCACGCACTGGCTCGACCTGGTCCACGCGATCAGCGGTCTGGAGGTCGAGGCGGTCTGTGCGGATCTGTCTACCGTCCATCCGGTGCGGCAGCGTCCGCTGGGCGAGGTCGAGACGTTCAAGGGCAAGGAGAAGGGCGGAACCGCCAAGACCGAGCCGGTGGAGATTACGACGGAGGACTACGGCGCGGTGCTGATTCGCTTTGCGGGCGGGGCGCGAGGGTGCATGGACGTCTCGCAGGTGACCGCGGGAAGGAAGAACTGTCTGCGGTACGAGATCGCGGGCTCGAAGGGCTCGCTGGCGTGGTGTAGCGAGCGGCCCAACGAGTTGTGGATGGGCCATCGGGAAAGGGCCAACGAGAACCTGATCCGCGATCCGGCGCTGCTGGGCGAGCGAGCACGGCACTTCGCCAACTATCCGGGTGGGCACTGCGAAGGGTTTCCCGATACGTTCAAGCAGTGCTTCCGCGCATTCTATGAGTACATCGAGGCGGCCGACTCCTCGGCGCCGCCGACGTTTCCGACGTTTGCCGACGGCCATCGCGAGATCGTGCTGTGCGAGGCCATTCTGAAGAGCCATCGGCAGCGGGGCTGGGTCGAACTGAAAGGAGAGCGTTTATGAAGCTGGGATTCGTCAGTGCCATTTTGCCCGATCTGCCGCTGGAAGAGGTGGTGGCGTTTGCGTCGGAGACGGGCTATTCGTGCGTCGAGCTGATGTGCTGGCCCAAGGGCAAGGCGGAGCGGAGGTATGCGGGCGTGACGCACGTCGATGTGACGGGGTTCAAGCCTGCGGATGCCGAGAAGGTGCGCTCGCTGATGAAGGATGCGGGCGTGAGCATCAGCGCGCTGGGGTATTATCCGAATTACCTGACGCCCCATGCGGACGAGGCGAAGGCGGTGAGGGCGCATTTCAAGAAGGTGATCGCGGCGTCGGCGCTGCTGGGCGTCGGGCGGGTGACGACGTTCATCGGGCGGGACTGGACGAAGTCGGTCGAGCAGAACTGGGGTCGCTTCAGGAAGGTGTGGGTTCCGCTGGTGCAGTTCGCGAAAGAGCATGGAGTGCGGATCTGCATCGAGAACTGCCCGATGCTGTTTACGGACGACGAGTGGCCCGGCGGCAAGAACCTGGCGCACAGCCCTCAGATCTGGCGGCGGATGTTCGAGGAGATCCCGTCGGAGTATTTCGGGCTCAACTACGACCCGTCGCATATGGTCTGGCAGCAGATGGATTACATCAAACCCTTGTGGGAGTTCAAGGATCGCATCTTCCACGTGCACGCCAAGGACGTAAGGCTCGACCGCGATCGGCTCGACGACGTCGGCATTCTCGCGACGCCCCTGCAATATCACAGTCCCAAGCTGCCTGGGTTGGGCGAGGTCGACTGGGGACGGTTCTGCTCGGTGCTGGGCGAGACGGGGTACGAGGGGCCCGTCTGCGTCGAGGTGGAGGATCGGGCGTACGAGGGATCGCTGGAGATGCGGAAGGCGGCGCTGCGGCAGAGCGCGCGATTCCTTCGGCAGTTCATGCCCTGAGGACGACGGCAGGTCGTGCGTCCCCGCTCGCTCTGCCGACATCGAAACAATGACAGTCAGGAGTTGCCATGGATTATACGTATTCCGATATTGCGAAGATGATCGACCATTCGCTGCTGAACCCGACGCTGACGGATCGCGACCTGGAGAAGGGGTGCCGACTGGCGCTCGAGTACGACGTTGCCAGCGTGTGCATTCTGCCGTACTACCTCGCGCGGTGCGCCGAGATCCTGGCGGGCAGCACGGTGATGGCGAGCACGACGATCGGCTTTCCCCATGGAGGGCACACGACCGCGATCAAGGTGGCGGAGGCGGAGCGGGCGCTGGCCGATGGGGGGCAGGAGCTGGACATGGTCGTCAATATCAGCAAGGTCCTCAGCGGCGATTGGGACTACGTCCGCAGTGACCTGGCGGCGGTGATCGAGGTGACGCACTCGCAGGGGCAGAAGGTCAAGGTGATCTTCGAGAACTGCTATCTCAGCGATGAGCAGAAGATCAGGCTCTGCGAGATCGGTTCGTCGCTGGGGGCCGACTGGGTCAAGACCTCGACCGGTTACGGGACAGGCGGCGCGACGATCGAGGACCTCAAGCTCATGCGGGCCCATTGCCCTGAGCACGTGCAGGTCAAAGCGGCGGGGGGCGTCCGCGATCTGGACAAGCTGCTGGAGGTTCGTAGCATCGGCGTGACCCGCTGCGGCGCGACGCGCACCGCGGAGATGCTCGACGAGTGCAAACGCCGGATCGCGGCCGGCGGTTGACGCAGCTCGCGCGTCCCCGCACGACCGCTGCACAGGCGCTGGCGTGGCAGCCTCAAACGCGCCAGCGTTTGGGGATGGCGGACGCATCTGTCGCATCGACATGAAATGGATTGTGCAATGGGAATCATCCCCAAGCTCCGCTTGAGCCTGCCACCCACCGCCCGTCGACTGCGGTCGTGCATATGCATTCACCATCGGCAGGCGTTGCTTGCCGCTGCCACCCGTCTCGCTACGGATTAGGGCGAGGCATGCCTCGTCCCTACGAAACGTATGGCCGAGGGGCACAGGCGATCTTGTCTGGCTCGCATGATTTTGCTTGATTGGGGCGGCGCGAGGCGGGTAGAGTCTGGGTGGGGAGAGGGCGAAGGACAGGATGGTGGTTGGGGTGTCAGGGAGGATGCCGATGTGGAGGATGGCGGTCGTTTTTCTGGTGGTGGCTTCGGCAGCGGGTGGGGTCCGCGCGGAGTTGTGCGCGGTGGCGGTCGACGAGGTCGAGCGGGCGGAGAGGGCTGTGCCCTGTGAGCGGATGGGCGGCACTTCGGATGACTTCGTGTATCACTGGCGCGCGGCCTGGTTGGGGTGGTCTGGCGCAGCGATGTTTACCGGTATGCAGGAGGCGGCGCCGGTTTGTTACCGCAGGACGGTAAGCGGCGGTGCGTGTTCGGCGTTTGACGGGATCGATTCGGCGGGCGAGGCGATCGACCGGTGGTGGTACGTCTACCTGGACGAGCAGCGGTATCGCTTTCTGGATCGGACGCAGTACCTGCTTCTGGGCGGGCCATCGGACTGGCGCTGGCGCTATGGTCGTTGGCCCGATGTATATTGGCCGGCGGCGCCGATTCGATATGGTCACGCGGAGGTCCGGTCGCTTCCGGAACCCTGGACTGCTACCCTGCTGGTGCTGGGCGCACCGATCCTGTTGCGGCTGCGCCCGGCAGCGAAGGGACACCAGACAACCTGGTCCGATCGCTAATACGTGATGCGCATGTCCACGTCGCGGGCGGTGGTGGGCGACTGCTTGACCCAGGCGAGGTAGGACCGCGCTTCGGTTACTTCCGCTTCGACCGTCAGTTGGGGCTCGCCCACGTCGACGATGTCGAGCGTCCAGTACATCTCCTCGGGCCCGTTCAGGGCGTTCGTGGCGGCCGGGGCGACGTCGATCTGGCCTTCGGGCACGGCGCCTGCGTATTCGCGGTAGACTGCGACGTACTCATGCTCGGCCAGGAACTCGTGCTCGACCGTCAGGGGCTCGCCATGGACGTCGGCGAGGACGCCCCCTTCGGGGACCGAGTAACGGAAGGCGGCGGTGATGGTGTGCCAGCCAGGAAGGAGGTGGTACTCCTCGACGCCCACCTCGCTGACGCAGGTCGGATACGGCTCGTGACCGTCGATGGAGACGATCCGCAGCTCTTCCCGGTTGACCAGCAGCAGCGAGCGGGTGACCTGGATGGTCGGCGACTGCCAGGGGCTTCGCGGCGTGCACTTGGCGCCCTCGCAGGGCTCGCCCGAACGGCAACCGATCAGCAGAGAGACCGCCAGCAGCGCAGAAAACAACAACGGCTTGACGAAATGACGCGACGGAACGCACATAACCCTACCTCCTTATAGAGTTATTCGGTTCTTGGATGGTCCACACCGGCACACGTACGGCCTCCGAGCCGGAACACCGGTGCAGCTATGGTTTCCCTGATACTATAGGACCTTGCCCCCATTTGTCCAGCTTTTTCTCAGCGGATTGCGAAAATCGCGAATCGGGTCGCAGGCACACCGGCAGGTAGTTCGTCCGCAGAGACCTCTCGTGCCATGGCGGAGACACTGCGAACGGCGTGTTTGCGGTGCTGGGGTGCGACTGGGAAGCTGCGGACAGGCCGCACCATCGTGGGGATCAGTCGGGGGAGGTCTTCCTGCCGTTGTCGTCGAGCGAGACGACCATGAGCGGCCCGACGACAGACCAGGAATCGTCGGGCTGGACGACGATGATTCGGCGCTTGCCCACTGCGACCATTTCCGGATGGCGGACGGGCAGCGACCGGCCGTCCGCCAGACGCATGGCGAAGGGCTCAAACGGCTGATGCTGTAAGGCTTCACGGATTCCCAGCAGGTCCATACGCTGCTCCTTCCCGTGCCATCTTCGATACGCACAGTATAGCCCATGGGTGCGCCTACTGTCAAATGCAGGGCGCACGCGATTACCCGTTTTAGCCTGGGGTCAAGGTCTAGTTCGTAGTGACGCCGTAAGGCGTTACCTTGTTTGTAGTGGCGTCGTCAGACGCTATTTCGTTTGGCTTCGTGTCAGACTTCCTATATGCCCCTTCGGCAGGCTCAGGGCAGGCTCTTACGGGCACACTACGAACAGGCGACGCATGCGTCGGGCACGAGGCACGAACGACGGTTCAGTAGTCCTTGAACTTTCGCATCCATTCGGGCCAGTCGTCGGGTTGGACCCCACCGGCCTTGGTCCAGGGGCCGGTCGTGAGAGCATGGCGATGCCATTTCAGTGTCCAGAGTTCTTTGAGTCCGACCTTGCGCACCGAGCCGTCCATGAAAGCCATATTGATGCCGCCCTGGTGGCGATTGATGCAGACCGTCCATGTCGTGAAGGGGGTCCAAGCGCCTTCGTACTCCGGTGGTCCTTCCGTGTGTGGTGGATGCGCACCGCACATTGCACAGTCGAAGAACGCAGGGACGCGGCTGGCGTACCTGGCACGCCAACTGATCCAATGGCCCGGCCCGAAGGTCTTCTGCGCGTCGCGTTCGATGATGTTCTCGACGAAGATGACGCCGTTCAAGCCATAGCTGCCGTGAAGATCAGGACGGCCCATCAGATACGAATAGGCATGAAACGTATCGCCCACCGCACTCGGCGGACCGGGCAGAGGCCTGCTGGCTGAGGGGCACAAGGCCACGTCGGGATCCTCGCGTGCGCTGGATTCAGTCACGTACCGCCAGATCGTGTCGAAACCGCCCCAGGCGGAGCGCATGTCGCCCTCGTTCATCCACATGGACAAACCCAAACCCAACTGGCGCAATCGCCCTTGGCAGGCAACCGCCTGTGCCTGCCTGCGCGCCCGCGACAGCGCAGGCAGCAGCAAGGCAACCAGCAGTGCGATGATCGAGATCACCACCAGCAATTCGATCAAGGTGAAGCCGGGTTTTCGCATCGTCTGAACCTCTTCAATCTGCACGCCCGCAGGGGCGCTGTTTCGTTTGTAGTGACGCCGTAAGGCGTTACCTCGTTTGTAGTGGCGTCGTCAGACGCTATTTCGTTTGGCTTAGTGGCAGACTTCCTATATGCCCCTTCGGCAGGCTCAGGGCAGGCTCTTACGGGCACACTACGAACAGGCGACGCATGCGTCGGGCACGAGGCACGAGCGACGGTTCAGTAGTCCTTGAACTTTCGCATCCATTCGGGCCAGTCTTCGGGCTCCACACCGCCCGCCCTTGTCCACGGGCCACCAGTGTCGAACTGACGGTGCCACTTGAACGTCCAGTGTTCTTTCAGCCCCACCTTCCGCACGGACCAGTCCATGAGGAGCATGTTGGTCCCGCCGTTGTGGCGGTTGATGCAGAGATCGCTCATCATGGGACAGGTCTGGCGGTCCTCTCCCTCGTACTTTGGCGGTTAGAGGAAGTGCGTGGGCCTCACAGTATCGACACCACAGTCGAAAAACACCGGGACATGGCTGGCCTGCTTGACGTCGCATGTGCCCCAGTGGATAGGCTTTGCATCGACGGTCGCCGGCAGCATGATCCCATCGACAGCAACTGTTCTTCCATATATCCAGTAGTTGAACGCGTAGCTGCCGTAAAAGTCGGGGCGCCCCATCAGCCAGCGATAGGCGTGGAACGTGTCGCCGGTACCCAAAGGTCCGTGTCCTCCATCAGAGACAGGCTTCGACGCGGAAGGACACAGCGCCAGTTTGGCGTACGGCGGGTTGCCATTCCGAGTGATGAGGCGCCAGACGTCGTCGAGATTCCGCGACGGTACTCGCCCATCGTTCTCCCCGAGGTACGTGGAGAAGGTCAGGCCCAGTTGTCGTAGGTTGGCCTGGCAACCGACCGCCTGCGCCTGCTTCCTGGCCTTCTGGATCGCTGGTAGCAGCAGGGCGATTAGCATCACGACGATGGAGATGACCACCAGCAGTTCGATCAGGGTGAAGGCGCGTTTCTTCTTGTCACCTTGCGCGGAGCGCAGCGCAGTCGAAAAGCCTGCCCTGAGCCTGCCGAAGGGGTCTGGCCATCGACCGAGGGAGTTTTCCGTTCGCAGGCAGATCCCTCGACGCAGCCTGCTCTGAGGAATGCGAATGGGCTCGGGATAACAATGTCGTGGTCGAGCGCGATTCTCAGTCGAAGTGCTCATCGGGCTGTCAACCATCGCCTCTGCCCCTGCGAGATACGAGCGACCAGATACGAGATACGGTCAGTAGTCCTTGAACTTGCGCATCCACTGCGGCCAGTCTTCGGGTCGGACGCCGCCGGCTTTGGTCCAGGGGCCGGCGGTGTCGTACGTCGGGTACCATTTGAGGGTCCAGAGTTCCTTGAGGTCGACCTTGCGTGTCGAGAAGTCCATGAAGAGCATGTTGATGCCTCCGTGGTGGCGGTCGATGCAGGCGGGGCACTTCCGGTTGTCGGGAAAGACGCCGCGTGGGGGAGGGGCTGCGAAGGCGTCCATCTGCGCTCGCTCGTTCGTGCAGTCGCACAGGACGGGAACGTTGGCGGCCCCTCGCACGTCGCAGTGACCCCAGTAGTAGCTCCGTGGGTCCGATGTCGATTCCGGGTCCTTCGGCTTTGGCGCCGAGACGCTGTAGTTGAATCCGTAACTGACGGTGGTGTAGACCATCTGGCCGGCGGGAGTATAGGCGATCGCGCCTCGTTCGCGCGGCCACCAGGCGTCGAAGGGGCCGCATTCGGTGCGTCCGTCCCAGGCTCTGGTCGCCATGGGGCAGGCAGCGAAGTCCGGCGTGTTGGAGAAGAACGGCGCGACCAGACCCAGCCAGTTCTGAGGGCCGGTCCGCCCGTCGTCGCCCGCCCCCTCAGTGAACCACTTGCCGTCATTGCCGTCGGTGTACATCTTGAACGCCAGACCCCACTGGTGCAGCCTGGACCGGCAGACGGTCGCCTGCGCACTGTGCCGCGCCCGGCGCAGCGATGGAAACAGCAGCGCCATCAGCAGCACGATGACGGAGATGACCACCAGCAGTTCGATCAGGGTGAAGCCGGGTTTTCGCATCGTCTGAACCTCTGCCATCTATACGCTTGCAGGGGCGCTGTTTCGTTTGTAGTGACGCCGTAAGGCGTTACCTTGTTTGTAGTGGCGTCGTCAGACGCTATTTCGTTTGGCTTCGTGTCAGACTTCCTATATGCCCCTTCGGCAGGCTCAGGGCAGGCTCTTACGGGCACACTACGAACAGGCGACGCATGCCTCGCCCTGGCCCCGGCCAGGTCCGAGCCCCGGAGGGGGAATTCTAGATCCGCGCGCTCGGGCGCCTCGATGCTCTCCAACGCGCCGCTTGAGAACCGACCCTGTGCCCATGACGTCAGGGCGAGGCATGCCTCGCCCCTACCCACACGCATTTCCGTTGCAAGGCGGGTCCTTGACCCACGCGTTCATTCGCGCTCGATGTCCCCAAGACGCCACGCATCGAGATACGAAAAACGAGATACGAGATACGGTCAGTAGTCCTTGAACTTCCGCATCCATTCGGGCCAGTCGCTGGGCTGGACGCCGCCGGCTCTGGTCCAGGGGTTAGCGGTGTCGTAGGTGGGCCACCAGTTGAGCGTCCAGAGCTCCTTGAGGCCCACTTTGCGCACCGATCCATCGAAGAACAGGCAGTTGACCCCGCCGTCGTGGCGGTTGATGCACGAATTCCACCGCCTTTCCCAGTCGGCCGCCGGGATCGCATCGGACTCGGGCGGAGGCTCGGCCTCGAAGGCGCCGGGCCATGTCGCAGACCGTGTGCTGTCGAGCATGACGGGAACACGGCTTGCGTTGCGGATGAAGGTGATTGCCCCTCGCCGGAGTGGCCCTGGGGTGAAGATCCGACCGATGTGGGTATCCATGAGCGCCGAATTCGTTCCGTAGCTGCCGCAGATGGCCGTATCGGATTGCTGGAAGATACACCCCCAAGCCCGGAAGGTACCGCCATAGCCTTCGATCAGTTCACCCGGCGACTCTTGGCTCTCATGCATCACCAGCGTGCTGGCCATTGGACAGAAGCGGATGTCCCGGGACCGACTCCTCGGGCCCGGGATATCGCCCTCGAAAGACCAGGCTTCATGAATGTTGCCATAAGCGTTCTTGTTCCATATCCGGGTGCTGACGTCGTCGTCGCCAGCGCCCATGGCCACGCGCAACCCCCACTGGTGCAGGTGGGTCTGGCAGACCACGGTCCGTGCCTGCCGCCGTGCCCGTGAGAGCGCCGGCACCAGCAGGGCGATCAGCAGGGCGAGGATCGAGATCACCACCAGCAGCTCGATCAACGTAAACGCCGTTCTCTTCATGGCCTCGACCTCACTTGTAGGGGCGACGCATGCGTCGCCCTGGCCCCGGCCAGGTCCGAGCCCCGGAGGGGGAATCCTTGATCCGCGCGCTCGGGCGCCTCGATGCTCTCCAACGCGTAGCTTGAGAGCCGACCCTGTGCCCATGACGTCAGGGCGAGGCATGCCTCGCCCCTACCCACACGCATTTCCGCTGCAAGGTGGGTCCTTGACCCACGCGTTCATTCGCGCTCGATGTCCCCAAGACGCTACACGCCGAGACACGAACAACGAGATACGAGATACGGTCAATAATCTTTGAACTTTCGCATCCATTCGGGCCAATCGTCGGGCTGGACGCCGCCGGCTTTGGTCCAGGGGCCGGACGTGTTGAATTCGCGGTGCCATTGGAGCGTCCAGAGTTCCTTGAGTCCCACCTTACGTGTCGAGAAGTCCATGAAGAGCATGTTGATTGCGCCGTGGTGGCGGTCGATGCAGGCGGTGCACTTCCGGTTGTCGGGAAAGACGCCGCGTGGGGGAGGCGCTGCGAAGGCGTCCATCTGCGCTCGCTCGTTTGTACAGTCGCACAGGACGGGAACGTTGGTGGCCCCTCGCACGTCACAGTGGCCCCAGTAGTAGCTCCGTGGGTCCGATGTCGATTGCGGGTCCTTCGGCTTTGGCACCGAGACGCTGTAGTTGAATCCGTAACTGACGGTGGTATAGAGCATCTGACCGGCGGGAGTATAGGCAATCGCGCCTCGTTCGCGAGGCCACCATGCGTCAAAGGGGCTGCATTCGGAGCGTCCGTCCCAGGCTTTGGTCGCCATGGGGCAGGCGGCGAAGTCCGGCGTGTTGGAGAAGAACGGCGCGACCAGGCCCAGCCAGTTCTGGGGGCCGTAGCGGTCGTCATCCTCTTGGGCCGCCGTGAACCACTTGCCGTCGTTGCCGTCGGTGTACATCCTGAACGCCAGACCCCACTGGTGCAGCCTGGACCGGCAGACGGTCGCCAGCGCACTGTGCCGCGCCCGGCGCAACGATGGAAACAACAACGCCATCAGCAGCACGATGACGCTGATCACCACCAGCAACTCGATCAGGGTGAAGCCATGCTTTCGCATCGTCTGCACCTCTGCCATCTGTACGCCCGCAGGGGCGCTGTTTCGTTTGTAGTGACGCCGTAAAGCGTTACCTCGTTTGTAGTGGCGTCGTCAGACACTATTTCGTTTGGCTTCGTGCCGAACTTCGTATATGCCCTTACGGGCACACTACGAACGGGCCAGCCGCACCTCGCCCACGAGATACGAGCGACCAGCGACGAGCGACAGTTTAATAGTCCTTGAACTTCCGCATCCATTCGGGCCAGTCGCTGGGCTGAACGCCGCCGGCTTTGGTCCAAGGCCCCTGCGTATCGAATTCCCGGCCCCACTTGAACGTCCACATCTCCTTGATCCCCGCCCGACGTACAGAGCAGTCCAGGAACAACACGTTGGTGCCAGCGTTGTGTCGATTGAGACACAGAGCGCCGAAGTGATTCGGGTACTCCGCTTCGTACGCGGGCGGGCCCAAGTGATCCAGTACGACCGGACTAATGTACGCCGAGTCAGAGAAGACCGGAATGCTGGCCGCGCCTGGCACGTCGGACGTGCCCCAGTGTTGCTGCGGAAAATCGTCGCCGGGGGCGGTCACCCAGCCGTTGAGCCCGTAACTCATGCGTACCCACCACGTACGTCCTTCGCGCGTACTCGCCTGATGGCTCCAAGCCGTAACCCGGTCACCCCAGATTCCTCCCACTTTGATGGCCGTCGGGCAGAAACACAGATCACCGCGTTCATACCAGTAGGCGTTCCGCACAAAGCCCGAGTAAGGTCGAGATTCACCACCGAAGAACCGCTGGTCGTGGTCGTCCAAGTAGAGTTTGAAAAGCAGTCCCCACTGCCGCAGCTTACTCTGGCAGACCACCGCGCGGGCCTGGTTTCTCGCACGCTGCACCGCTGGCAGCAGCAGCGCGATTAGCATCACGACGATGGAGATGACCACCAGCAGTTCGATCAGGGTGAAGGCGCGTTTCTTCTTGTCACCTTGCGCGGAGCGCAGCGCAGTCGAAAAGCCTGCCCTGAGCCTGCCGAAGGGGTCTGGCCATCGACCAAGCGGGCTTTCCGTTCGCAGGCAGATCCCTCGACTTCGCTCGGGATAACAATGTCGTGGTCGAGCGCGATTCTCAGTCGAAGTGCTCATCGGGCTGTCAACCATCGCCTCTGCTCCTGCGAGATACGAACAACGAGATACGAGATACGGTCAATAATCCTTGAACTTGCGCATCCATTCGGGCCAATCGCTGGGCTGGACGCCGCCGGCCTTGGTCCATGGGCCGGCGGTGTCGAACTGGCGATGCCATTTGAGTGTCCAGAGTTCCTTGAGGCCCACCTTGCGGACCGAGAAGTCCATGAACAGGGCATTGACCCCGCCCTCATGGCGGTCGATGCAGACCGTGGACATCGGCTGGTCGCGCACGTGACCTTCGCTCTCGGGCGGCGCATCATCGTTGTCAGGGAGAGCGCCGTGCCAGGTGGAGTCGAGGAGTACGGGCACGCGAGGCGCCCCTCGGACGTCACATACGTTCCAGTGGACAGCATAGGTGACTGGCTTGCGCATTCCTTTTACGCGTTCGTAGGCGTTATACGTCCAGAGATTCAGACCGAAACTGCCATAGATGATGTTGAGGTGATCCGGCCAATTTCCATGCTCGTGGTCCGCGTAGGTCACGGGCCATGCATAGGGCGAAAACGGCCCTCCCCAGGGAACATGCTCTCTTGACGAGCGTTTGGCTGCCGAGGGGCAGGTTGTCACCTCCGGATAGAGCTTGAAGGACGGTTGTGTTACCGAGAACCAAGCGTTCAGGCCCCAATCGGGGAATCGACCCCCGTGGTCCTGGGCGTACATCGAGAGGAGGGTTCCAGCTTGACGCAGGCGCATCTGGCAGCCGACCGCCCGTGCCTGCCGCCGCGCGCGCGATAGCGCCGGCAGCAGCAGCGCCATCAGCAAGACGACGATGGAAATGACGACGAGCAGTTCGATCAGGGTGAAGGCTTTGGGATTGATTAGGGATGATTGATTATTGATTATTGTGAGGGTGGGGAGGGGGTGGGTCCGGGGGGCCGGTGGGTGTTCGATCTGGCATTTTCCGCTTTTGGTCTCCATGCCATGTCTCCCGCCGGGGTTATTGTACCATGAAAGCGAGCGGGGAGGGTGCGATGTGGGTGCGATTCTTTAAAAAATGGCGAAAAAGGCGATTTGCGCCTGGTCAGGAGGCTTTGGCCTCGGGTTCGGCGTTGCGCTGGGCCTTGTGCATGAGGCGGTAGACCCAGTCTTCGAAGTGGAGGGGATAGAGGTTGATCTTCTCGGTGGCGAGCTGGAGGCCCTTGCGGCTCATCCAGGCGCGGATCTGCTCCTCGCGCCCAGGGAGGCGCTGGCTGATCTGCTTGCGGTAGAGCCGGCGGAGGGTCCTCGCCCGTTTGTGGCGGATCTCCTCGGGTTTCTCGACGGCGCGGAAGTACCTGCGGACGGCGCCGACGGTCATATCGTCCTTGCGGAAGTAGGGGGCCAGTCTTTGCGGCACGTCGTCACGGATGGCGAATTCCTCGTCGATGGCGCCGAGCTGGGCCTCGCTGGGCTCGTAGTGCAGCAGCGGGTCGTAGAAAAAGACCGCGGGGTGATAATCGACGCGGTGGGCGCCGAGATAGATGGTGAAGACGTCCAGCCCTCGACCGTTCTGGTAGAGCATGGGCGGGCCATCGCCGATCAGGACGCTGAAGCAGAGCTTGTTGAAGTCCTTGCGGTTGAAGCCGACGATATCGCGGTGGACCTTGCGCAGCTTGGGCAGCGTCGCCCGGCGGACGTCGAAGATCAGGAGCCTGGCGTGCGTGGTGTCCTGGGCGGCGCGCTCCATCGTCTCGACCGCGTCGCGGATCGTCGGCGCGCCCGGTCGGACCACCTGGAAGCCCTTGAGCCGATCGTCGGTGCCGATCCGCGCGGTGATATCGATGCCCAGGACCGGGTCGAGCGTGAGGACGTAGATCACGTTCCGGCGGCCCGGGTGGGTGAGGATATCGTGTTTTTCGTCGACTAATTCTTCGCGTTCGATCATATTCGTATCGGGAAGGGCGAATGGTGATTCGCCCCTACTAGGTTATGTTCGGAAACCACCCCTCGTTTGTACGACTTTGCGTTCGGCTCTGTTCATAGCCTCCGCTCCGGCCTCGCGCAGGCCTCTGGGCGGGTTTGGACGGGTCTTTCATCGTCAGGCTGATCCGCTGCTTGGCCAGGTCGACGTCGAGCACGGTGACCATCACCTTCTGGTGGACCTTGACGACCTCGTTCGGGTCCTTGACGAAGCGGTCGGCGAGCTGGCTGACGTGGACGAGGCCATCCTGGTGGACGCCGATATCGACGAAGGCGCCGAAGGCGGTGACATTGGTGACGATGCCGGGGATGCGCATGCCCTTCTGTACGTCCTCGATCTTGTTGATCCCTTCAGCGAAGCGGAAGATCTCGAACTGCTGACGGGGGTCGCGGCCGGGCTTGGCCAGCTCCTGCAGGATGTCGTTGAGCGTCGGCAGACCCACCGTCTCGGTTACGTAGTTCTGAAGGCGGATCTTCCTGCGGAGGGCGTCGTCCTTCATCAGGGTCGCCACCGAGCAGCCTGCGTCCGAGGCCATCGCGTCGACGACGTTGTAGCTTTCGGGGTGGACGGCGCTGGCGTCGAGCGGGTTGGCGGCATCGCGGATGCGCAGGAAGCCTGCCGCCTGTTCGAAGGCCTTCTCGCCCAGACGCGGCACCTTCATCAGGGCGCGGCGCGAGTCGAAGGGGCCATTCTCGTTGCGGTAGCTGACGATGTTCTGGGCCAGTTGGGGTCCGAGACCCGAGACGTACTGGAGCAGTTGCTTGCTGGCGGTGTTGACCTCGACGCCGACGTTGTTGACGCAACTGACGACCACGTCGTCGAGGCCCTGCTTGAGCAGGGGTTGGTCCACATCGTGCTGATACTGGCCCACGCCGATCGATTTCGGGTCGATCTTGACCAGCTCGGCCAGCGGGTCCATCAGCCTTCGCCCGATGGAGACCGCGCCGCGGACGGTGAGGTCCTCGTTGGGGAATTCCTCGCGGGCGACCTCGGAGGCCGAGTAGATCGATGCGCCGCTCTCGTTGACCATGACGACGGGCGTGTTGCAGGCGAGCGGGATGTTGCGGACGTAGGCTTCGGTCTCGCGACTGGCGGTGCCGTTGCCGATGGCGATGATCTCGATGTCGAATTTCTCGCAGAGGGCAGCGAACCTGGTCGCATCGGCAGCGGCGCGGGCGTCGCCTGTGTGGGGGTAGATCACGTCGGAGTGCTTCAACTGGCCCTGGCGGTCGAGGCAGACGACCTTGCAACCGGTGCGGAAGCCTGGATCGATTGCCAGGACGTTCTTCTGACCCAGGGGCGCCGCCAGCAGCAACTGGCGGAGGTTCTCGGCGAAGACGCGGATCGCCTCCTGGTCGGCGCGCATCTTGGCGGAGGCGAGGATTTCCGTCTCCATCGAAGGCGCGAGAAGGCGTTTGTAACTGTCGACGATGGCTTCTCTTACGACTTCGGAACTCTTCGAGTGGCCTTCGACGAACAGGTCCTCCAGGATGCGGTGGGCCTGCTCTTCGGGGGCGACGACCTGGAGCCTGAGGAAGCCCTCGCGCCGACCTCGGCGCATGGCGAGGATGCGGTGCGACGGCGCCTTGGCGACGGGTTCTTCCCACTCGAAATAGTCCTCGTACTTGCGACCCTCTTCCTCCTTGCCGGTGACGACCTGCGATTTGAGCACGCCCTTGGTGCTGAACAGCTCGCGCATCTTCGCGCGGGTCTGCGGGTCCTCGTTGATCCACTCGGCGATGATGTCCCTGGCGCCCGCCAGGGCGTCTTCGACCGTTTCGACGCCTTTTTCCGCATCGACGAACGCCTCGGCCTCCACGACGGGGTCGAGGGCGGGGTCCTGGGCGTAGATCTTCTCGGCCAGAGGTTCGAGGCCCTTCTCTTTGGCGATGGTCGCCCTCGTCCGTCGCTTGGGTTTGAAGGGCAGATAGATGTCTTCCAGCGAGGCCATGGTCTCGGCGGCCTGGACGTCCTTCTTGAGGTCCTCGGTGAGCAAACCCCGCTCGGAAAGAGACTTAAGGATGGCTTCCCTTCGGGCGTCGAGGTCCTTGAGCTGGCTGAGCCGGTCTCGGATCGCGGTGACCGCGACCTCGTCCAGACTGCCGGTGGCCTCCTTGCGGTAGCGGGAAATGAACGGGACGGTGGACCCTTCCTCCAACAGGCCGACGGTGGCAGCCACCTGGCCCGGCCTCAGATTCAGCTCCGAGGCGATGCGTGCGATATGTTCCTGACTCAACGATCGATCCTTCTCATGCGATTTCCAAACACCCTGCGCCCCGACGGCGCAACGCCCCGAGACTATATCGGCTCGGCGCCGCTGTTTCAAGGACGCTTGCGGAGAGCGGGCGTTACAGGCGCCCCCGGATCGGGCTCGCTGCGATTCGTCCCGCTCATTCGCAGGGGAGATGGTTCGCTGGCGCTCACCATGACAAGGGGGCGGTATGCAAATTCAGGCCCCCCGCCTTCCTGGGTCGTTCAGGAGAGCGTGGGAGGTATGCCCTTACGGGCACACTACGAACCGGATCAGACCTCGGGGCTGGTGAGGCCTTCCTGGATGGCGTATTTGGTCAGTTGGGCGACGTTGTCGATGTCGAGCTTGTTCATCACGCGGAGTCGATGGGCCTCGACGGTCTTGGGGCTGATGTAGAGTCGCAGGGCGATCTGGCGGGTGGTGTTGCCCTCGGCCATGAGCTGAAGCACCTCGCGTTCTCTCGGGGTCAGGACAGAGAATGCCGAGGGGGTTTCGCCGGATTTGCCCTGGATCAGGTCGTCGACGATCACGTCGCCGATGGACGGGCTGATATAGGTGCGGTCGCCGGCGACGGCGTGGATCGCCTTGATCAACTCGTCGTAATCGCAATCCTTGAGAAGGTAGCCCATCGCTCCGGCCTTGAACATCTCCATGACGAACTGGCGGGAGGAGTGCATCGAAAGGGCGATCACCCTGACGTCGGGCGATTCGCGGAGCACCTGACGGGTGGCTTCGACGCCGTTGAGGTCGGGCATGCTGATGTCGGTGATGAGAACGTCGGGAGACAACTGGCGAACCACGTCGATCGTATCGCGCCCGTTGGAGGCCTGGCCGACCACCTCCATGTCGTCTTCCTGCTCGATGGCCCGGCTGAGCCCTTGTCGGACGATCGCGTGGTCGTCCGCCAATACAATGCGAATACTCATTGCCTGCCGCTCCTTAGTGCTTTTTCCGTCCTTACGCTCTTTTTCGCTCTTTCGTCGCGGCTCGCACTCCCTCGATCCCATGCTAAGCCTGCAGGCTGGTCTTGTCAAACCCCAAGGCGCCTTCGCCCCCTTACGTACGCGGGTTCTCTTCGGTGCTTCCCGAATTGCCTATTCTGCGGCGATTGAAATGAACGATGTCTATCTTGGGTCCTGGCGGTGAGACAGCGGGCTTGGGTCAGAGAACTCCGACGCGCGTCGGCACGTAGTCCCGGTGGGCATTTTCCCGTCGGTCGCGACGATTCCCTGCGTCAGCGGAGGATTGCGGGAGGGGACGGCAGGTGCAACGGCCCGACAACACGGATACGGGAGGCAAGGCGACATGGACATCCTGATGATGACGAACACCTTTACCCCTTTCGTCGGCGGGGTGTCGCGGTCGGTGACGGCGTTCAGCGACCAGTTGCGGGACCTGGGCCATCACGTGGTGATCGTCGCGCCGGAATTCGAGAACATGCCCGAGTCGGAGGAGGATGTGATTCGCGTGCCGGCGATTCAGCACTTCAACGGGAGCGATTTCTCGCTGGTTCTTCCGGTTCCGGGCTATCTGTCGGCGCACCTGGAAGAATTCAAGCCGGATATCGTCCATTCCCACCATCCCTATCTTCTTGGGGGGACTGCGGTGCGGATCGCCAGCGGATTCGGCTGTCCCCTGGTGTTCACCTACCACACGATGTACGAGCATTATCTGCACTACGTTCCGGCGCACGCCAAACGCATGCGGCAGTTCGTGATCAACCTCGTCCGCGGATACTGCAACCTCTGCGACCACGTCGTGGCGCCGAGCGAGTCGGTGGCCAAGATGATTCGCGAGCGGGGTGTCGAGGTGCCGATGGACGTGGTGCCGACGGGGGTGTACGTGGACCGATTCGAGCAGGGTGACGGAAAGGCATTTCGACGATCCCATCGGATTCCAGAGCGGGCGTTCGTGGCAGGATATGTGGGGAGACTGGCTCCCGAGAAGAACCTCTCTTTTCTGGCGGAAGCGGTCGAGCGGTTCGTCGCACGGGTCCCTGAGGCGCATTTTCTGGTGGTGGGATCCGGACCCTCCGAGGACCAACTGCGGGAGGTCTTCGTCGAGCAGGACAGCGCCGACCGATTGCACCTGGTCGGTTCGCAGGAAGGCGAGGAGTTGATCGACGCCTATCATGCGATCGATGCGTTCGTCTTCGCCTCGCGAACGGAGACGCAGGGGATGGTGTTGACCGAGGCTATGGCGGCGGGCACGCCGGTGGTGGCGATCGACGCGCCGGGCGTTCGCGAGGTGGTGCGGGATCGGCACAACGGACGACTCATCGATTTGCCGGACGCGGTGGCGTTTGCGGAAGCCCTGCGAGAGATCGCGCGGGCGAGCCCCGAGCAGAGGCGGGCGTATTCGCAGGCGGCCCGAGCGACAGCGGCGGAGTTCTCCATGCAGAAGTCTGCCCGACGACTGGTCGAGGTGTATGGGAAGGTACTGGACCGGGAGCCCCTCGGGGCGAAGGACGACAGCAGTTGGACGCAGGCGATCGAGGAGATCAAGGCCGAGTGGGGGCTGATCCGGAATATTGCGGAGGCGGCCAGCGACACGTTCAGCTAGGGGGTCAGTGGCAGGACATCGCATGTTGAATTTTGTGGAGACGTATATCCGGAGACTGCGGGGGCGACTGAGTCGGAGCGAATGGCTGATCCGACTGCTGGGCCTGCCGAAATCCCCCGATGAGCCCTCCGCGCCGGGGCTGGTGCTGATCCAGATCGATGGATTATCCCGTCACCAGTTGGAGCGGGCCATGGCACGGGGCAACATGCCCTTTCTCCGGCAGTTGCTGGCGCGGCACCGGTACCGGCTCCACTCGCTCTACAGCGGGATGCCGTCGAGCACGCCGGCGGTGACGGCCGAGGTGTTCTACGGGGTCAAGACTGCGGTTCCGGCGTTCAGTTTCTTCGATCGGCAGACGAGTCGGGTGTTTCGGATGTATTCGCCCGAGGCCGCCAAGGACATCGAGGGACGCCTCGAGCAGCAGGGCGAGCCCTTGCTGAGCGGGGGCAGCACCTACGCGTCGATTTATACCGGTGGTGCTGCGGAAAGCCACCTATGCGCCGCTTCGGTCGAGTGGAGCGATCTGTTCAAGGTGGGCCGGCCCCTGCGTATGGCCCTGCTGTTTCTGTTAAACTTCTACAGCGCAATTCGGACGCTGGTCCTGTTGGTAGTGGAGCTCGTCCTGGCGCTGTGGGATTGCGTGGGAGGGACGATTGCCGGGCGCGAGTTGTGGAAGGAGATCAAGTTCATTCCTTCGCGGGTGGGCGTGTCGATTGGGATGCGCGAACTGGCGACGATCGGCGCCAAGATGGACGTGACGCGAGGGCTGCCGATTGTGTACCTCGACTTCGTCGGCTATGACGAGCAGAGTCACCGTCGCGGACCGACCTCGCGTTTCGCGCATTGGTCGCTGGAGGGGATCGACGACGCGATCAGCCGGGTATGGAAGGCGGCGCAGCGCTCGGGGCGGCGCGACTATGACGTGTGGATCTTCTCCGATCACGGCAACGAGGACACGCCCTCCTACGTTCACGAACACGGACGCACGATCCAGGAGGTGGTGGCCGAGCTGTTCGATGCCGTGGTGGCGAGGCTTCCTGACCATCGAGGGGTTCAGTCGAAGCGCATGAGCGCGTATATGAGCCGCCGGTTTCGGGAGGCGAAGCCCGTCGAAAGCGGACACGTGGTCGTCACGTCGATGGGACCGACCGGGAGCGTGTATCTCGACAAGCCCATCGACGCCGAGCAGCGGATTCGGATGGCGCGGATGCTGGTGGATCAGGCGCAGATTCCGCTGGTGCTGATTCCCGACGGTCCGCGTCGGGCGCGGGCGTGGACGAAGGAGCGGTCGTTCGTGCTGCCGGAAGAGGGCGAGGCGCTGTTCGGGCCCGACCATCCGTTTCGAGAGGAGATGGTGGAGGATCTGGTGGGCCTGTGTCACCATCCGAACGCGGGGGATTTCGTCATTTCGGGCTGGAGCCGAACGGGTCCGTGCATCACGTTTCCCGTCGAAGGCGGTTCGCACGCCGGACCAGGGGCGGAAGAGATCCACGCCTTTCTCCTGGCGCCGGACGATGCGCCGTTGCCGGATCGGGAGCAGGGTTACCCGCGTCCGTTGAGTTTGCGCGAGGCGGCGATGGCGCATCTCGGGCGCGGCGCCGCCCAGAGACCGGTGCCGGCACCGCTAGCCAAGGACGGAATCCTGCGCGTGATGACGTACAACGTGCACACATGCGTCGGCATCGACGGCAAGCTGTCTCCTCGTCGCATCGCGCGGGTCATCGCGCGGTATCAGCCCGACGTCGTGGCCCTCCAGGAGGTGGACGTGGGCCGACTGCGGACCGGCGGCGCCGACCAGGCGGAACTGATCGCGCAGCTCCTGGAGATGCAGTACCATTTTCATCCTGCGATCCATCTGGAGGAAGAGCGGTACGGCGACTGCATTCTGAGTCGGCTGCCGATGCGTCTGATCAAGGCGGGCGCGCTTCCGAGCCCGGTCACGGGTCGCTTCGTCGAGCCGCGCGGCGCCCTGTGGGTGGCCCTCGACGTGGGGGGCAAGACCGTTCACGTGGTCAATACGCATCTCGGGTTGACTGGGAGCGAGAAGCAGATGCAGATCGAGGTGTTGCTCGGGCCGGACTGGATCGGGGGCAACGGACAGGCCGAGCCGTTCGTCTTCTGCGGAGATTTCAACTCGTCGCCCCGCTCGCGCATCTGGAAGCTGTGCACCGAGCGGTTGCGGGATGCGCAGACCAAAGCGGCCAGCCACGTGCCGCGCGGCACCTGGTTCGGCCATATCCCGTTCGCGCGAATCGATCACGTCTTCGTGAGCCCCGAGATCGAGGTCGTTCGCGTCGAGGTGGGCGACGATCACCTCTCGCGGGCGGCGTCGGACCACCGCCCGCTCTTCGTCGAACTGCGCATCGCGCCGCGCCGGGAGACATGAACTCACCAGCACCTCTCTCCTTTGCGATGGCCAGATCCTTCGCCTTGGGCTCAGGATGACAAGACACGGGCGAACTTAGAATCTTTGCGAATCCGTGTCGTCCATGCGGTCCTGCATCGGGTCCGTGACGTTCGTTCGTCAGCTCACCTGGATCGGTTTGCTCGATTCCCAGAGGCCGTGAATGTTGCAGTAGGCCATCGCGTGCAGGACGCCCGACTTGGCGATGCGAAGGTTGGCCACTGCCTCATGATGCGTGTAGACCGGGCCCTGATTCGGACCTTCGACGGATTCTCCGTGGGCGCTGAATTCGATGTGCGCGACTTCGTGGGCGAACTTGCCGCCCTCGTCGTGATAATAGAGGCTGATCCAGCGGATGTGATGCTCCGTGGTATTGGGATGGGCGACTTCTTTTCCCAGTGTCACTTTGACCTGGAAGATGTCGTCGGCCTTGACCGTTTCCGGGCATTCGATCGCGGGGACGTGCTTCTCCTTCTTCCAGTCGGCTCTTTGCACGTGTTCGCTGAGGTGACCCATCGTCGTACTCCTTTACCAAGGTTTGCGTTCTTGCTCCAATCCGTTCCGATGCACAGACAACCGGTGTCTTGCTCGGCGTCGACGGCGTTCAGGGTTTCCGGTTTCCCAGATACCGGGCGACGATCTGATGGTTCCACGCCAGTTGCGCGCCGGCGTCTTCGCCGACCGCGATCATCAAGGCTTCGGTGACCTCTTCTTTTGTGGCTCCGGCCTCGAGCGCCGCGCGAAGATGCTGCTCGGCATTGTACGTCGACCGGGACGCGCACGCCATCACGAGCATGAGAAGTTCTTTCGTTTTCCGATCGAGGACGCCGCCCTGGTCGTAGCTGCGGCGAAACTCCTCGAATGCCTGTCCCACCTCGGGGGCGTTCAGCACGAACCACGGCGTGGTCTTGCGTGAGCCCATCGTCGTACTCCTCCCTATAGACCGGGTCCCCTGACGGAAACCTCACTTCCGGAATCACAGACAGCAACGCAGAGCCGTCACTCTCATGGTAGCACAGGTCCGGCGTAGGGAGATCAGGGGTTTTGCTCGATTTGGCCCGTCGATGTTCCTGGACGGTGCAGCGGCGTGCCGGTACGATGACTCCCATGGAGCAGGGTTGAGGATTGCATCCACTATCACAGGTTGAGAAGGAGTCGGCGTGCCGGAACTGCCCGATGTCGAGTGTTATCAGAGGTTCTTCCGAGAGACTTCGCTGCGTCGGGAGATCGTGGGCGTCGAGGTGCTGAACCGGCGGGTTCTCGAAGGAGTCTCTGCCCAACGGCTGCGCCGGGCGCTGGTGGGTCGTGCGTTTGGGTCCACGCACCGACATGGCAAGTATCTGTTCGCGGAGGTGGCTGATTCGCTCTGGATGGTGCTGCACTTCGGGATGACCGGATCGCTCGACTTTGGCCGACCGCCCAGCCCAGGTCCGTACGATCGCGTGGTGTTTGCCTTTGAGGGCGGAGACCGTCTGGCCTATGTCTGTCCGAGGATGTTCGGACGTGTCATGCTCGCGGAATCGGTCGAGGAGTTCATCGGGGCGCGGTCACTGGGCCCCGACGCTCTTGCGGTCTCTCGCGAGGAATTCGCCCGGCGCATCGGTCGTTCGAAGGCGGCGCTCAAGGCCTGCCTGATGAATCAGTCTTGCACCGCAGGGATTGGGAATCTCTACTCGGACGAAATTCTCTTCCAGAGTCGACTGGCTCCGAGTCGTCCGGGCCATCGACTTACCGGCAGCCAACTGGATCGCCTGTATCGCGACATGCGCAAGGTGCTGTTGCTGGCGATTCGTCGAGAGGCCGATCCCCGAGCGATGCCTCCGTCGTATCTGCTTCCGCATCGCGCGCCGAACGGGCGCTGTCCGACTTGTCAGACCGAACTCAGGCGCCGGAGCGTGGCAGGACGGACCACCTATTGGTGTCCAAAGTGCCAGAGGATATGAGCATTGTCTCGGCAGGACCGTGATTCGCCGGAGACCGTGTGCGCGTCAGATGGCACTGCACGGCGCCATCCCCATCCGCCTCTGGCGGATGAGGCTGCCACCCAGGCGCTTCAGCAGGCGAGAAACGCCGATGTCTGGGAATTTGCACACCCCCCCCGGGCGGGTCAGCGGGCGGATTTCTTCTGGCCCTTTTCTTCGGCCGAGACGCCTGCGGTCAGGACGAACTGCATCGCTTGGTCCACCTTCATATCCACGGGATGGATCTTGTCCTTGGAGACCATGACGGTGAAACCGCCCAACTGGTAGCTCATCGGCAGATAGACCGCCACCGTCTGGTCGTCGCCAACGCCCTCGGGCAGATCGCTGAAGGTTTCGCGTGTGACCAGGCCCATCAGGCGCGTGTGCTCATCGCCGATGGTGACCATGACGGTCTTGTCGAAATCCTTCTGCTTGGAGGAATCAAAGAAGCCGACCAGATCGCGGATCGAGCCATAGAGCGACTTGATCCCGGGGATTCGCTCCAGCAGGGCTTCGCCCAGGGAAAAGACCTTCTGGAACAGCCAGATCCGCAGGAGCAGGCCGACGCCGAGCGTGATGAGCAGTCCGAACAGCACGCCCAGGCCGGGGACGTAGGCGTCGCCGATCAGGCCGCGCAGGATCGCTCCAAGGACCGCTTCGGCGGTCGTCGCCAGCCAGTAGATCAGATACAGGGTCAAGGCGATGGGGAGGATGGCCATCAATCCCTGAACGAAGAGCTTGCCCAGCGTTCTCATGTCTCGTTCTCCATGCAGCATGCATTGACGACAGCGGCGATCGCGCCTCGGACGGGGACATTATACACGCGGGCAGGAAATGAAAAAGCCCCCGGTGAAAGAAACCGAGGGCAGTATCATAAACCGCGGCGAACCGCGGGCTGGTCATCTGACGGGATCGAACGTAACGACTTTCTCCAGGACGCCGCGTAAGGTCTCGGCGGACTTCTCGAGCGCCTGGTGCTCCGCCGGCTCCAGGCGGGCGGCGACGATGCGGTCCACCCCGTTCTCACCCACGACGCAGGGGACGCTCAGGCAGATATCGTTCAGGCCATATTCGCCCTCGAGCAGCGTCGATACGGTCAGCACGCTGTGCTCGTTCCGCAGAATGGCGCCGGAGATGCGCAGCAGAGACAACCCGATCCCATAGAAGGTCGAACCCTTGTAGTCGATGATGTGGTACGCAGAGTCGCGCACCTGTCGGGCGATCTCGTTGTGCTGCTGGGGATAGTCGCACATCTTGCAGATTTCGCAATATTCGAGAATGGGGATGCCGGCGATGTGCGTCATACTCCAGGCGGGCACCTCGCTGTCGCCATGCTCGCCGAGGATGTAGGCGTGGACGTTGCGGGCGTCAATCCCGCAATGCCGGCTCAGCAGGTACTTGAACCGGGCGCTGTCCAGCACGGTGCCCGAACCGATGACTCTGCCTCGCGGCAGGTCGAGACAGCGCTGGGCGATTTGCGCGAGGGTGTCCACAGGATTGGTCACCATCAGGACCACGCCCGTCGGTGAGACGCGCCGAATCTGCTCGCAGATCGAGCGGATGATCTCGGCGTTCTTCTGAATCAGCTCGATCCGCGATTGTCCCGGCGTCTGCTTGGCGCCGGCGGTGACGACAATCAGGTGGGCGTCGGCGCAGTCGTCGTAGGTGCCCGCCTTCACCGACACCGGCGGGATGAAGGGCAGGCCATGCGAGAGATCCATGATCTCGCCCTCGACCCGCTTGGCGTCGACGTCGATCAGCGCAATCTCGCTGGCCAGGCCCGTCGGCAGCAGGGCGTAGATGTACGTCGTCCCCACCGATCCCGCTCCCACCACGACCACTTTTCGACGCGTTCTGGTCACATCGACCTCCATCCATTCGTCCGATTCGTTCTGACGCTAGGCCTTTGTCGCGGGTTCGTGGGCTCGACTGGCCGCCTCGGCCTTCTTGCCCGTCAGGGATCTGACCTTCTGTACGTCGGCAGACAACGAGATCGCCCCGCAGTCGAGGCAGAGTTGTGCGTCGACGTCGACGTTGGCGGTCTTGAGCTTGAGAAACTCCGCATGGTCGGGCCGAAAGTGCATGGCGCCGGTCGAACGCAAGGCTCCAGGTTCCAGGTTCGTGCTTCCGCAACTGAGACATTTCATCTCTCTAGTCATCCGATGGACCTCCAGAATCTTGGGGTTCACGACTGCTATGCCTGTTCCAGGTCGATTTTGAGGGAGAGGAATTTCAGCATGTCCTTGAGCGTGACGATCCCCACCAGGCGATTGTTGTCGACGACCAGGAGTCGGCTGTTGCCGGTCTGGTTCATCGTCGACAGCGCCTTCATCGCATCCGTATCGGGTGAGATGGTGTTCTCGCCCGAGCAGGGGACCGCCAGTTCCGCGACGTGATGCTCTCGCCACTGGTCCCTGGGCATCTCCTTGACCTGCTTGGGGGTCACGCACCCGAGCAGCCCCTCTCCGTTCGAGACGGGGAACATCTTGTAGTGAAAGCGATAGAAGTAGTCGTTCACCAGTTCGTCCACGCTTACTCCGGGCGGTACCGTGACCGGATTGCGCTGCATGAAGCGGTCGATTTTGTCGCCTCCGAGGGCGTTGCGGATCAGGACCTGCTTGTACGACATCTGCGAGGCATTGCGGATGAACCATCCGATCAGGAAGTACCAGACGCCTCCGACGAGGTTGCCCCCGAAGAAGCTCAGGGCGCCGAGGACGATCAGGAAGATGCCGAAGCCCGAACCGAAGGCGGAGGCGATGCGCGTGGCCCAGCGCAGGTTGCCCTTGATCCTCCAGAGGATGGATCGCAGGACGCGTCCACCGTCGAGGGGAAAGGCGGGAATCATGTTGAAGCCGGCCAGGATCACGTTAAGTAGGGCCAGATAGAGCAGTACCGCGGTCAGAGGTTCGGGGCCGCCGGCCGCCCGCACCCCCTGGGCGAAACCGTACATGATTCCGCCCAGAAGAACGCTCGAAAGCGGTCCGGCAATGGCCATCAGGAACTCGGATTTCGCACTGGGCGGCTCCTCGGACATCTCGGCGACGCCCCCGAAGATGAAGAGCGTGATCCCTTTCATCGGCATCCCGAACCGCCTCGCCACCAGGGAATGGCAGAACTCGTGGAAGACGATCGAGACGAACAGGCCGATCGCGCCGCCGATGCCCATCCACCAGTAGGTGGCGGTGCTCATGCCGGAGAAGTAGTACGGAAACAAGCCGGTCGCCAGCGACCAGGTGACCAGCAACGCCAGCAGAATCCACGTCAAGTCGATCCCGACGCTGAATCCCAGCAGCGTGAACAGGTGAATCTTCTTCCCGAACATACCCTTCTCTTTCCCAGAAAACCGTTTCAGGCATCCTGTTGTAAGAACCCATTCCAAACATGATACGCGGGAAGAGGGATGGAGGTTGTCTACCCCACGGGGGACAATGCTGCAAAATGCTAAGGAATATCCCCGGTTGCGGCGGGGTTGACTTCGCCGTGCTGCGCCGTCGGCCGATTGATTTCCTTTCTTCCGCCCTTGGGGCAGTCGTCTATGGCTTGCTGCTTCGGGCGGACGGCTCCGGGCAGGCCAAAGGTCTGGCGGGGTCATTGCGATACCAGATTCTACAGTCGAAGGTCACCAGGTTCTCCTCCCGCGGCCGCATCACCAGGACCATCGGGCATTGCCTGTCCTGAGGAGGGAAGAAATCTGCGGCCTGATTCGCTTCAATCGTGCGCGCCGATTCCACATGGTCGATCCGGACCTGCTGACCGTCAACATAATCCCACGCCACGGAACGGGCTTGCTGTTGACAGAGCCAGTATGCTTCGAAAGCGCCGTCAGGACCATTTTCGAAGTGGGCTGCCACCTGCTTCTTCGCCTCGAACGGGCCGGTCATCAATAGTCCCTTTGGATGCAGCACCATGACGGTGTCGACCTGGACATTTCCTGTGGAGTCTTCCGGCAATGGCAGTCTCCCCGGCGGAAGGGTCCCGAACCGGGTATGGTAATAGGACGTGCAGAGATCTACCACAATGGTGAAGCCACGATCCAGTCGGCCGGTCACTCTGCGTCTGGCGGTGCGTTTCACTTTTTCGCGGGCGCGTTGTTGGGGGCTTTGGCCCAGGAATTCGGCCGCCTCGCCGACAAAGGCGCCCCACAGGGTTTCCGTGTCGATATCGACGTCATTGGTCACCACAAACTCCGCCTCGACGGGTTCGGTCGGAACGAAGTAGATCATCGCCGTATGCCGATCAGGGTCGTAGAACAGGTCAAATGTGCCCATCGCCATCACGGTCGCATCGAAACAAACGATTTGTCCCAGTTCAAACGTGGCGCCGACCACCTGTCTGGATCGTTGGATCCAACGCCACCCGTTGCCTTGCAGTTCGATCTCCATTATCTCGGGACCCGCCTGATTGGCAGTGCAGGAATGAATCCAGAAGTTGCCGCTGGTGGGTTGCTCCGTGGAGTCCGCGTCAGAGCCCTTCGAAGAAAGCAGGAGGATGCGTTCGGTCAGGTAGGGGCAGCCCTTGACCACTGCGACATCCACCAGCAGTTCTCTCAGGTTCTTGATCGTATCTGCGTCCTGCAATGGACTTGCCTTGTGCGACTGTGCAGAATGCGCGGCATGATTGCTGTTCTGACACCCCGCCAGCAGGCAACAGGCAAGGATACGGCACACGGTATTCAAACGACGTGATCGGGACATAGACGGTTCTCCTCACCTGGTCCCTCGTCGGAACCGGCCAGAGCAGAGGCGGGTATCTGTTCCCGGCCTCTGCTCTGCAAGTATGACGAACCAGGCCGGCCGGTTCGCCGGCGCACCCCTCAGTACACGCGCGTCGGCTCGGTTTCGCTGACGGGTCGACGGGTTGCGTCACTCTTGACCTGCAACTGGAAACGCGCGCTGCCGGTCTGTTCCGCGCGCGTCTCGACGATCCAGGCGTAGACTTCGCCGGGCTCGATACGCGAGATGGGACCGAAAGTGATGTTGCGACCCTCGCTGCTGACCTCGGTATCGCCCTGGCCGCTGACAAACGCCATGTTTTCGGGCAACTGCGCCTGGACCTGCACGTTCAAGTCCTCGGCGGAACCCTGGTTCTTGACGGTGATCTCGTACGTGGTCGTCTCGTCAGTGCGGATCGGATCGTTGCGGTCGATCACCTCCATCCGCACGGCCGGTATGCCCTGTACCTGCGTCTGGGCGGCTTTCCGGATATCCTGGACACAATAGGCCCGCGCCACGGCGGCAACCTCAATGGCGCCGGGTTCGGCGGCTTCCAGCGAGAAGGTCAATCGTCGGGACTGGCCGGGATCGAGTCGACCGATCTCGAAGACGTGCTCGCCTGTTTCGCCTCCCTCGACCTCCTTGCTCGTCGAAGCCACAAAGCGTTCGACCTCCTCGGGCAGTTGGATCTGGAGCTGGGTATTGACGGCCGGGTCGTCGCTCGTATTTCGCACGACCACCTCGTACTCCTGGACACGGCCCAGGTAGCTCTGGGATGGGCCGTCAACCGTTACTTCCAGGCTCGGGTGCATGATCCGGAGCTGATCGCGATTTGAGTAGGTCTCGAGCGGTCCGGTCGTTGCCATTGCTCGCCCTTCGTAGGTGAGCCGTTGTGCGGCCTGCATCCGCACCTGCTTGGTAACCGTCTCGCCCGCCTCGAGCGGTTCGAAGGAGATCTCGACTTCGCCCGCCCCCTCGGCTGTCTGAAGCCCTTGCGGCAGCGGATCGCGAATCGTCCCTCCTTGCGTCGTCCCGGAGCCCACGTTTGTCAGGCGGTAGACGGCAACGATCTCGTCACAGGAGTACGCCTGCTGTACAGGCTGCTCATCGATTACAAAGGCCCGCTGTAATTCCAGTTCGGGGTTGACCACCTCAATCGGCGTACAGAGCGTCGGTTGATAGTCGACCGTCAGGCACGCGACGAACGACTCATTCTGCTGTACGATTCCGCTGATCTCCACCTGGCGGGATTCGCCGGGAGCCAGCACACCCAGATTCCACCTGCGATTCTGCGCCGGTTCCTGCGACGGATCGTCTTGCTGACCTTGCCCCTGGTCGACCTGCTGCCCCTGCGTCTGCTGAGTTTGCTGATTCTGCTCGGTGGCATCGGACGACGTCTGATTGCTGTCCTGGCCTTCGGCGGGTCGAGCGGCCGGCGAAGCCGCGGCCACCTGGTAATCCGCGCCGGGAATCCCGTCGATGACCCGACCGTTTACACTGACCCGATCGATATCCATCGCCGCGACGCTCATCTGTTTGAGGGTAACACCGTGGACCGCGTGCTCCGATTCGTTGGTGACCCGGACCGTGTAGTTGTAGCGCGCCCCGACACGCGCCGTGCTCGGTCCGTTTCGCTCCAGCACAATGGCCCCGCCGGTCGTGATCGGCATGACCAGCGTATGGTCGCCGCGGGCCGTCTCTCTTTGTTCGGCGGGTTCAGCTTCCTGCTGCTGTTCCGCGTTGGCGCCGCCCGCGTTGGCCCGGACCGGATTTGCGTTGGCCGCCGCGGTCCTTTCGGCGGTCTGCGGCTGATAATCGGCCGTCGAGGTCATCTCGGCATCAGTCTCTTGGTCCGCCTCAACCTCTCGGGCGTAATCGTCGTCCTCGCAGCCGGCCAGCATCAGACCACCTCCCAGCAGCACCGCAGTGCATACGACAACCCATCTCCATTCCCATCGTTTCGCAATCATGGCGATCTCCTTTCGTTACTCAGTGTGGTTCCACGATCCCCGCTCCTGTAGCTCGCTTCGCATCTCGGCACGCTTCCCAAACGGGTGGTCAGGCACACTGCGTGCGAACCGGCTTGCAGGTGTTGAACGTACGAAGGGTCAGGGGAGATCGGCTTCGGAAAAGACCGCGTTTCGCCCTTTCCAAATGCTGATGCATTGCGGGCCACAGGGCGGCAGAACCGGTCACCGCCGGTTTCAGGAAAGGTCAGAATTGGAAGGTGGTGTGGGTCCGGCGCAACTATCGCGATCTATCGCGCTCGGGTGGGAATTTTGGTTCTCAGAGCGGACCACTTGCCGGCGCGGTGCCGCTGTTGCCTCGGCGCTGGCGGAAGAAGGTCTGGAGCAGGGCGGCGCAGTCGTCGGCGAGGACGCCGGAGGTGACCTCGAGTCGGTGGTTCAGTCGTTCGTCGCGGACGATGTCGTAGAGGCTGCCGCAGGCGCCGGTTTTGGAGTCGGGGCAGCCATAGACGAGGCGGTCGAGCCGGCCCAGCACCAGGGCGCCGGCGCACATGGGGCAGGGCTCCAGGGTGACGTAGATCGTGCAGCCGTGTAGCCGCCAGCTTCCGATGGAACTGGCCGCCTGCGTCAGGGCGATGATCTCCGCGTGTGCGGTGGGGTCGTTGAGCTGCTCCCGCTGGTTCCACGCCCGACCAATGATCTTGTTCTGGTAGACGATGACCGCCCCGATCGGCACGTCCTCGTTCTCCTCGGCGATCAGCGCCGCATCGATCGCCTTGCGCATGTAGCGTTCATCGGAATCGGTCAATGCAGGATCACCGGTGTGGTGAAGCATGGCGGGGAGGTCAATCATCAATCATCAATCATCA